>Ga0209298_10000198_pt1 | contig 37879 bp, 38 predicted proteins | sample S_140806_EF_Meta_FD_187325 | JGI IMG/M metagenome (GOLD analysis project Ga0209298, IMG submission 187325) | Freshwater microbial communities from Lake Simoncouche, Canada to study carbon cycling - S_140806_EF_MetaG (SPAdes) (version 2) | ecosystem: Environmental > Aquatic > Freshwater > Lake ... | reverse complement strand
GACCTCTACATCGACTACAGCAAGCACCGGGTAACCCGCGAGACGCTGGCATTGCTGGTGGATCTGGCCCGCGCGGCCGGGCTGGAACAACGCCGCGATGCGATGTACGCGGGCGAGCACATCAACACCTCGGAGGACCGCGCCGTACTGCATACCGCACTGCGGCTACCCCGTGACGCGACGTTGTCGGTCGACGGACAGGACGTGGTCGCCGACGTCCATGAGGTACTCGATGGGATGGGTGACTTCACCGACCGACTGCGCAATGGCCAGTGGACCGGCGCCACCGGCAAGCGGATCGCCTGCGTTGTCAACATCGGGATCGGCGGCTCGGACCTCGGGCCGGCGATGGCCTACCAAGCTCTGCGTCATTACGCCGATGCCGGCATCTCGGCGCGATTCGTCTCCAATGTCGACCCGGCCGATCTGGTGGCCAAACTCGACGGACTCGACCCTGCCACAACGCTTTTCGTCGTCGCCTCCAAGACCTTCACCACCCTGGAGACGCTGACGAACGCGACTGCGGCGCGGCGCTGGCTCACTGATGCACTCGGCGAGGACGCGGTTGCCAAGCATTTCGTGGCGGTATCGACCAACAAGAAACTGGTCGAGGAGTTCGGAATCGACTCGGCCAACATGTTCGGCTTCTGGGACTGGGTCGGCGGACGCTACTCGGTGGACTCCGCGATCGGGCTGTCGATCATGGCGGTGATCGGCCGGGCGGCGTTCGCGGACTTCCTGTCCGGGTTCCACATCGTCGACCGCCATTTCGCCACCGCGCCACTGGAGTCCAACGCGCCTGCCCTGCTGGGTCTGATCGGGCTGTGGTATTCCGACTTCTTCGGTGCCGATACTCGAGCGGTGTTGCCGTACTCCAACGATATGGCCCGGTTCGCGGCCTACCTCCAGCAGCTGACCATGGAGTCCAACGGCAAGTCGGTGCGCGCCGACGGCACGCCGGTGACAGCCGCCACGGGTGAGATCTTCTGGGGCGAGCCGGGAACCAACGGTCAGCACGCCTTCTACCAACTGCTGCATCAAGGCACCCGACTGGTGCCGGCCGATTTCATCGGGTTCAGCCAGCCGACAGATGACCTGCCGACCGCCGACGGCACGGGCAGCATGCACGACCTGCTGATGAGCAACTTTTTCGCCCAGACCCAGGTTCTCGCGTTCGGCAAGACCGCCGAGGAGATCGCCGCGGAAGGCACGCCCGCGGCGGTGGTGCCGCACAAGGTCATGCCGGGCAACAAGCCGTCGACATCGATCCTGGCCACCCGGCTTACCCCGTCGGTGCTGGGTCAGTTGATCGCACTGTATGAGCATCAGGTGTTCACCGAAGGTGTGATCTGGGGCGTGGACTCGTTCGATCAGTGGGGTGTGGAACTGGGCAAGACCCAGGCCATGGCGCTGCTGCCGGTTCTCACCGAAGCCGCATCACCGGCTGAGCAGACCGACAGTTCAACCGATGCACTGGTGCGGCACTACCGCGAGGAGCGCGGCCGGGCGGGCTGACTTGCGTGCCGACCATGGGTCGTCACGCTATTTCAGCAGCCGTGACATCCGCCGGTCGGCGAGCACCTTGCCACCGGTCTGACACGTCGGGCAGTACTGAAAAGACTTGTCCGCGAACGCGACTTCCCGCACCGTGTCCCCGCACACCGGACAGGGCAGGCCTGTTCGGGCATGCACCCGCAACCCGGATCGCTTCTCGCCCTTGAGCGTTGCTGCCTGCTGGCCCACCGAGCGTTGCACCGCATCGGAGAGCACGCCCACTATCGCGTCATGTAAAGCGGCCAGTTGAACTTCGGTGCACTTCCCGGCGGTCGCGAACGGTGACAGCTTCGCAGCATGCAGGATCTCGTCGCTGTAGGCGTTGCCGATACCGGCGATCACCTGCTGGTCGGTGAGCACCGTCTTGATCCGGCCGGTGTTGTGCGCCAACAACTCCGCGAGCGCGGCAGCGGTCAGGCCCAACGCATCGGGCCCGAGTCCGGCGATGCCGGGGACCTTCATGGGATCGTCGACCAGCCACACCGCCAGGCGCTTCTGAGTGCCGGCCTCGGTCAGATCGAACCCGTGGCCCTCCGCCAGATGTATCCGCAAGGCGATTGGGCCTTTACCCGGTCGCAGCGGCGCGGGGCTGAGTTTGTCCGACCAGCGCAGCCAACCGGCCCGCGACAGGTGAGTGATCACGTGAATATCAGCCGCCTGGACCCCGAGATACTTACCCCAGCGGTGAACGGCGTCGATTGGGCGGCCGTACAGCGCGGCGATCGGCGGGTCGACTGTCTTGAGCACCGACAGCGACGCAACATCGACGCGCTCGACGGTCTTGCCAACAGCGTTGCGGCGCAGGTGATCGGCGAGTGCCTCGACCTCCGGCAGTTCGGGCAATTGAAGCTCAGCCGAGGGCGCGTTCGGTACTGCGGAACGGCAGCGAGAACGCCCACCCAGCGATCGACAACAGGATCGCCGCCCAGATTGCGGTCCACCAGAAGTGGTCGATCTGCAGACCCCAGTGCGTGGTGTGCTCGGTAATCCAGGCCGTGATCCAGAGCATCAGCGCATTGATCACAACGTGGAACAACCCCAGCGTGAGAATGTAGAGCGGAATCGACAGCACCTGCACGAGCGGTTTGATGAACGCGTTAACCAGTCCGAAGATGACGGCAACAACCAGCACGATGCCGATCTTCTGCAGTGCGGTGCTGCCGCCGACGAAGCTCATTCCGGGCAGGATGAGCGTGACTACCCACAGTGCGAGCCCGGTAACCGCCGCACGAAGGACGAAAGACCCCATGGAAACAAGCCTACTTGGGCGTCAGGGCCGCAGCAGGTAGATATCCATGATCCAACCGTGCCGGGCGCGGGCGTCGGCCCGCATCGCGACGATGCGCTCGCCAACCTCGCCGACGGTTCCGCTCACCAAGAGCTCATCGGCCGTACCCAGGTAGGCACCCCACCAGATCCGGGTCTGCGGCGGACAGGCGAGAAACGCGCAGTCACCGTCGAGCATCACGACCGCCGAACCGGATAATCCGGTGGCGCGGAGTTGCCGGCCGGTGGTGATCAGCACAGGTTCGCCGATGTCGTTGAGCGGAATGCGGTGCCGGGCGGTCAGCGCCTGCACCGCGGTGATGCCGGGGATGACGTCGTAGCGCAACTCGACGCGGTGCGCCACCTCGTCGAGGATCCGCAGGGTGCTGTCATATAGCGACGGGTCCCCCCAGGCCAGAAATGCACCGACGCCGTCGTCACCGAGTTCGTTCTCGATCGCGTTGGCCCACAACCGCACTCGGGCGGCGTGCCAGTCCGTGACCGCGCGGCCGTAGTCGCCGTCGGCGGCTCGCGGCGGATCGGGCAGTTCGACGAAGCGGTAGCCCGGCTCAGAAATGAAGCGGCGGCAGACCTCGCGGCGCAATTCGACCAGATCGCTGGTGGCCTCCCGCTTGTCCATCGCGAAGAACACCTGCGTGTCATTGAGTGCGCGGATCGCCTGTGCCGTCACGAAGTCGGGATCGCCCACCCCAATGCCGATGACGTGGATGGAGCGCATACCGGTGAGCCTATCCAGTCCGCCGCAATGCCCAGTTCCCCAGCAGTGCCGCCGCGAAACAGGCGCCGACAACTCCGGAGATCAGCAGTGGCAGCCGTCCGTCGGCGCCCCACAGCAGACCGGCCCACACGCCTGCCACCAGGATCGCCAAACCGCTGGCGCCCTGGAACACCCCCTGGGCGGTGGCTTGCCGGTCCGAACCGACAAGCGAAGAGACCCAGGCCTTGCCGACACCGTCGGTGCAGGCGGTGAACAACCCGTAGACACCGATGAGCAACCAGGCCGTCATCCGGTCGGTGGTGAGCCCGAGCCCGATGTAGCCGATCGCGAAGAACACCAGCCCGATGCCGAACACTGCCGAGCGCGGCAACCGGTCGGCCAGCACCCCGGCCGGGAAACTGGCGACTGCGTACACCAGGTTGTAGGTGACGTAGGCCAGGATCACCTGGACCACACCGAAGCCGATCTCGTTGAGCCGCAACAGCAGTAGCGCGTCGGGGAAGTTCACCAGACCGAACCCGACGACGATCGTCGTCACCCGCCAGAACCGGTGTGGCAGTTCACGCACGCCGGTGAACATCGGCTGACGCGGCGGTCGCGGGCCGCTGCGCGGCGTCTCCCGTACCAGGAAGATCAGTAACACCGAGAGCACAGCGGGAATGATCGCGATGTACAACAGCGGCGCGATCTGGTGATCGAGCAACTCGTAGCCGGCTAGGCCGATGAGCGGACCCACCACTGCGCCGAGCGTGTCCATGGCGCGGTGGAACCCGAAAACCCTTCCCCTCGAACCGGATTCGATTCCCTCGACCAGCAGCGCATCACGGGGTGCGCCGCGGACTCCTTTACCGAGTCGGTCGACCACCCGCCCGGCGAGCACCCCTGGCCACGCTCCGGCTACCGCGACGATCACCTTGCCCAGCGCGGCCATGCCGTACCCGGTGGCGATCAGCGGTCGCTTGGCGAACCTGTCACCGAGCGGTCCGGATGCCAGCTTGGTCATCGACGCCGCACCCTCGGCCGCACCCTCGATGGCCCCCACCACCGCCGGTGGGGCACCGAGCACCACCGTGAGATAGATGGGTAGGAGTGGATAGAGCAATTCGCTGGCGGCATCCTGAAGGAACGACACCGCCGACAGCACCCGCACATTGCGGGTCAGCCATGTCACGGCAGCAGACCCGCAGGACTTTGGGGGCGGTTCATCGCCGACAGTCTGCCAGTGCGGCGAGCAGATCGCCGACCAGAACCTGCCAGGAACAGCTGGTATGTTCCGATCGAATCGACCCCGAGCCCAAAATCCCAGGAGTTCCGCTGTGTCCACGGTTAACGGCCTTCCCGTTCATGCGTTGCTGGTCCACTTCATCGTGGCGATAGCACCGCTGACCGGACTCCTGGTGATCCTGTGTGCGATCTGGCCGGCGGCGCGACAGCGCCTGGTGTGGTTGGTACTGGCAATGGCAGTGGCGACCGCGGGGATGACCCCGTTCGTCACCGAGTCCGGCGAGTGGCTGGAACACAACATCGGGGAGTCGGAGTTGATTGAGAAGCACGCGGCCCTCGGCGACACGATGATCTACTTCGCCCTGGCCCTTCTCATCGGGGCGATCCTGGTTGCGGCGGCACACGTACGCGCCAGCCGCGGCAAACCACTGTCGACCGCGCTGACCGCAGGGATCGCCGTGTTCGTCGTGGTAGCCGCTGCGGCCACCACGGTGCAGGTCGTCCGCATCGGCCACTCCGGCGCGGAGTCGGTGTGGAGCGACGCGCTGCCGATCAGCGCGGCGGGTGGAGCTGAAAGCGGCGAGTAGGGGACTACCCGTCTCCGGAAAATAGAACACGTTCTACTATCACGGGGTGCGATTCACATACGCCGAGGCGATGACCGACCCGAGCTTCTATATCCCGTTGGCCAGGGCCGCCGAGGCAGCCGGCTATCACGCGATGACGATCCCCGACAGCGTCGCGTACCCCTTCGAGTCTGACTCGAAGTACCCGTACACCCCCGACGGCAACCGGGAGTTCCTCGACGGCAAGTCTTTCATCGAGACTTTCGTGATCACCGCGGCACTCGGCGCGGCCACCACCACGCTGCACTTCAACTTCTTCGTTCTTAAACTCCCGATCCGCCCACCAGCCCTCGTCGCCAAGCAAGCCGGCTCGCTGGTCTCGCTGATCGGCAACCGGGTCGGTCTCGGGGTGGGTACCAGTCCGTGGCCCGAGGACTACGAATTGATGGGAGTGCCGTTCGCCAAGCGGGGCAAGCGGATGGACGAGTGCATCGAGATCATCCGCGGGCTCACCACCGGCGACTACTTCGAGTACCACGGCGAGTTTTTTGACATCCCCAAGACCAAGATGACACCCGCACCCACCGAACCAATCCCGATCCTGATCGGCGGGCACGCCGACGCCGCACTGCGCCGAGCGGCGCGCAACGACGGCTGGATGCACGGCGGTGGCGAGGAGGACCTCGATGAACTGCTGGCCAAGCTCAACCGCTACCGCGAGGAAGAGGGTACAGCCGACAAGGACTTCCAGGTCCACGTCATCTCGATCGACGGCTTCACCGTCGACGGTGTGAAACGTCTTGAGGACAAGGGCGTCACCGACGTCATCGTCGGCTTCCGAATCCCCTACATCAACGGACCCGACACCGAACCGCTGGACGCCAAGCTCCGCAACCTGGAATGGTTCGCAGAGAACGTCATCGCGAAAGCCTGAGTCCTGCAGCGGGCCCAGCCTTCAACGGATGCAGCCACCCCAGCCGGTCCAGTGCAGCATCGAGACCGTCGAGCCGGGCACCGTCGATGGCGTTGAGCACCTCGGGTCGGTGGAGGGTGATCCGGGCGATGCCGGCTTCGGGGACGTCGAATGCCACTGCTGCCATGCCGCGACGATAGCGATGCGTCCGCGCTACCGTGCAGGGCATGGACCAATACCGCGACGTTTTCCAAGCCAGCGTGGACGATCCGGCGGCTTTCTGGGCAGCCGCCGCGCGTGCGGTGACGTGGACGCGGGAACCCCGGCGGATTCTCGACGACGACAACCCGCCGTTCTACCGGTGGTTCCCCGATGCGGAGTTGAACACCTGCGCCAACGCCCTGGACCGCCACATCGCTGCCCGCGGGGATCAGGCCGCCCTGATCTACGACTCCCCCGTCACCGGGTCGAAGCGCACTTACACCTATCGCGAATTACTTGACCAGACAGCACGTTTTGCCGGGGTACTACGCGGGCTGGGGGTCGGCAAGGGTGACCGCGTACTGCTTTACATGCCGATGATCCCCGAAGCCGTGATCGCAATGCTGGCCTGCGCGCGGCTGGGCGCGGTGCACTCGGTGGTGTTCGGCGGCTTCGCCAGTCACGAACTGGCGACCCGCATCGACGATGCCCGGCCGGTGGTGATCGTCTCGGCGTCCTGCGGGATCGAACCGACCCGGGTGATCGAGTACAAACCGATGCTCGACCACTCCCTGCAGCGCGCGCAGCACCAACCGCGGGCCTGCGTGATCGTCCAGCGCCCCGAACACCGCTGCAACCTAATCTCCGACCGCGATCGCGACTGGCTCGAGTTGATGGAGACAGCCACGCCGGCCGATCCGGTGCCGGTGACGGCCACCGATCCGCTTTACGTGCTCTACACCTCGGGCACCACCGGTAAACCCAAGGGCATCGTGCGCGATAACGGTGGCCATGCCGTTGCACTGATGTGGAGCATGCGGCATATCTACGACATCGAAGCCGGTGACGTGTTCTGGGCGGCTTCAGATGTGGGCTGGGTGGTCGGCCACTCCTACATCGTGTACGGCCCCCTGCTTGCCGGCGCCACGACGGTCCTCTACGAGGGAAAGCCGATCGGTACACCGGATCCGGGCGCGTTCTGGCGGGTGGTCTCCGAGCACCGGGTTTCGGCGCTCTTCTCGGCCCCCACCGCGCTGCGGGCAATCCGCAAGGAGGATCCGCAGGGAACACACATCGGCCGGTACGACCTGTCGTCGCTGCGGTATCTGTTCCAGGCTGGCGAGCGGCTGGACCCGGACACCTACCACTGGGCGTCGACAGTGCTCGGTATCCCGGTGATCGACCACTGGTGGCAGACCGAGACGGGTTGGGCGATCGCAGCCAATCCGGTTGGAGTGGAACAGCTTCCGCTCAAGGCCGGCTCGCCGACCGTGCCGATGCCCGGATACGACGTGCAGATTCTGCATCCGGACGGCTCTGGCTGCGCGCCGGGCGAGGAAGGTGCGATCTGCATCCGGCTACCGCTGCCGCCCGGCACCCTGCCGACCCTGTGGGGCGATGACGCCCGCTACGAAGCGGCCTACCTGTGTGAACATCCGGGCTACTACCTGACCGGTGACGGCGGCTACATCGACGACGACGGCTACCTATTCGTGATGGGCCGCATCGACGACGTCATCAACGTCGCCGGACACCGGTTGTCGACGGGAGCAATCGAGGCCGTCCTGGCGGCGCATCCGGCAGTGGCCGAGTGCGCGGTGATCGGGGTGGCCGACGAGATCAAGGGTCAGCTGCCGCGCGGACTGGTGGTGCTCAAGTCCGGGGCGTCCGCCGACGGCCTGGCTGCCGAACTGGTGGCGGCGGTCCGGCACTCGATCGGGGCAGTGGCCTGTTTCTCCACCGTCGACGTTGTACCCGCACTGCCCAAGACCCGGTCGGGAAAGATCCTGCGCAAGACCATGCGCGGGATCGCCGACGGCCGCGACGAACCGATACCGTCGACCATTGAGGATCCGAATGTGTTGGACACGCTGCGGCCGATCCTGCGGGGCTGACGATCCAGTCCGAAACAGCGCCTAGGCTTCCCGCTCGAGCCTGACGTCGACGGCGTCCCGGTCCGGACGAAGGCCCCGCCAGCTGGCATGCCGCAACCGGTCGTCGGCGGTCAGCTCGCCGTAGCGGACCTCGCCGACGAGTTCGGGCCGGACGTAGGTGACGCCGACGGTCTCCTGGCGCGGCAGCGCTGGGCGGAAGGGCGATTCAGCGGTGTGCAGCGGAGCAAGCGTGGCTTTGAGTCCGGCGAGGTCCTTTTCGGTGAATCCGGTGCCGACCCGGCCGATGAACCGCAGGGCCCCGCCGTCCGGGATGCCGCACAGCAGCGCGCCGATCCCGCTGGAACGCCCGCCCTCGCCCCTGCGCCAACCGCCGATGACGACCTCCTGGGTGTTCCAGTTCTTGTCTTTGATCCACGACGCCGACCGCTGACCCGGCTGGTAGGTGGAGTCCCATCTCTTAGCAACCACGCCTTCCCATTTGCGCGTGCGCGAGAAGGCGAGCGCTTGTGACCCGTTACCGTCGAGGAGTTCAGGAACGATGAGATCGGTTCCAGCGGAGAATGTTTCGAGGAGACGCCGACGATCGCGATACTTGACCCGCAGCAGTGATTGACCGTCAAGGGTGAGGATGTCGAACGCCCAGAACTCGACGCGGGTGGCCCGCGCCCGGTTCTGCATCTCGGCGAAGTTCGGTACACCGTGCTCGTCGAGAGCGACCACCTCGCCGTCAAGGATGACATGGTGATCGGCCAGCGAAGCCGCCAGCGATTGCAACTGCGGGTACTGAGCGGTGACGTCAATGCCGTTGCGCGAGTGCAACGCAAGCCGGCCGCGGTCAACCTCGACCATGAGCCGATAGCCGTCGAATTTCCCCTCGAACGCGTACCGGGCTGCGGTCAGTTTGTCCACCGACCCCAGGGTGGCCAACATCGGAGCGACATCGCGAAGGTGCGTCCCGGTCCGCGGTTCGCCGACCGAGATGACCGGCTCCGCGGCCGTCGATGGGGTGGCTTTGGCAGCGGTCCGCTTCGCGCGCGGCGCACTCGCCCGGCGCTTGCGCGGGGCACCGCCGTCCAGACCGGCCAGCAGGTCGCCGTGTTCGGCCACCCGGGCCAGCACCTGTTCATAACGCAACTGGGAAAGTGTGGGATCACCGATTTCGTCCCAGGTGCGCGGCGCGGCAACCGTGGGTGTCTGGCGGCCGCGCAACGAGTACGGCGCGATGGTGGTCTTGGCCGCGTTGTTCTGACTCCAGTCCAGGAAGATCTTGCCGGCCCGCAAGCTCCGGGTCATGGTGGCGGTGACGAGGGCAGGCATGCTCTCCTCAAGCTGCTGAGCCACCCGACGAGCCAGCGTCGCGGCGCCGTCGCTGCTGACCGGATCGACGAGTGGGGCGTAGAGATGCATGCCCTTGCTGCCACTGGTGAGCGGATAGACCCGCAGACCGATGTCATCCATCAGGTCGCGCACCGCATGCGCCACCTCAGCTAGCTGCGCCATCGTCACACCCTCGCCGGGGTCAAGATCGAACACCAGGCGGTTGGCCGGGCCCGGTTTGCCATCGGCGCCGAAACACCATTGCGGCACATGGACTTCCAGCGCCGCCTGCTGCGCGATCCAGGCCAGGGCGGTCGCGCTGTCGATGATCGGATACGTCGCGGCACCGGAACGGTGCACCAGAGTGCCGCGGGCCAGCCAGTCCGGTGCCGACTTGGGCAGATCCTTCTCGAAGAACGCCGGTTCGTCCACGCCGTCGGGCCAGCGTTTGCGGGTCGCCGGCCGGCCTGCGAGATGCGGCAGCATCACCTCGGCAATCGTTGTGTAGTACCCGAAGACGTCGGCTTTGGTGGTGGCTCGCGCGGTGTCGGTGGCCGGGTAGAGCACCTTGTCCGGGTTGGTCAGTGTGACCCGCGGACCCACCGTCGCTCCCGGTGGCCAGGTCTCGATCACCTGATCAACGTATTACCCGCTGATATGCTGAGCCAATGACAAGGTCGTCGATAGCGGGTCTGCTGATGTTCGCAGCACTGCTGTCGGCGCCCGACGCGGCTGCGGACCCGGAGGACTGGGAACCGTATTGCACTGGCGGGCAGGTACCGGAAACCGGAGAGTGCCTGCTGCAACCCCAGAGTGTCTACATCGACGACGCCCCAGGTGCCAACCCGGAGATGCCCCTGGGAGTGGACCCCGAATCCGTCCCGGTCGTCTGACCCGCATTCCGACGGATTGTTGAACTCGTGCGTTCCATCTGGAAAGGCTCCGTCGCCTTCGGTCTGGTGAACGTTCCGGTGAAGGTGTACAGCGCCACCGAGGATCACGATCTGAAGTTCCATCAGGTGCACGCCCAGGACAACGGCCGAATCAAATATCAACGGATGTGCGACGAATGCGGCGAGGCGGTCGAGTACCGCGATATCGCCAAGGCATACGAGGCCGATAGTGGCCAGACGGTGGTGATCACCGACGCCGACATCGCCACCCTGCCCGAGGAACGCAGCCACGAGATCGAAGTGCTGGAATTCGTGCCAGCCGCCGAGATCGACCCGCTGATGTATGACCGAAGCTATTTCCTGGAGCCCGACGGTAAATCCTCGAAATCCTATGTGCTACTTGCCAAGGCGCTGGCCGCAACCGATCGGGTGGCGATCGTGCACTTCGCTTTGCGGAACAAAACCCGGCTGGCAGCCTTGCGGATCAAAAGATTCGGTAAGCGTGACGTCATGGTGGTGCACACGCTGCTGTGGCCTGACGAAATCCGCGACCCGGCCTTCCCCTCACTTGGTGAGGATGTCGAGGTTCGCGCTCCGGAACTGAAGATGGCCGGGCAGGTGGTGGAGTCGATGGCCGGGGATTTCAACCCCGAGCAGTACACCGACACCTACCAGGAGCAGTTGCAGGTCCTGGTCGAGTCCAAACTGGCCGGCGGGCAGGCCTTCGCCACCGTCGAAGCGCCCGCCCGGCTGGACGACACCGACGACGTCTCGGACCTGCTGGCCAAACTCGAAGCCAGCGTGCGGCGCCGCCGCGAACAATCCGCCGGGGCCGCGCCGGCGCCACCGGCGAGAAGGGTGCCGGCGCGAAAAGCCCCCGCCAGGCCCGGCGTCGCGAAGAAGGCCGGCGTCGCGAAGAAGGCCGTCGCCAAGAAGGTCGTCCCCGCGAAGGTCGTCCCCGCGAAGGCACCCGCCAAGAAGGCACCCGCCAAGAAGGCACCCGTCAAGAAGGCACCCGCACGGAAGGTCGCCGCCAGAAAGTAGAACGTGTTACAAAAACGTTCGAAATTCCGGCTCAGCCGCTTCCGAGATCTTGTTACGGTGAGCCCCGACATGGGAAGAGAGCCGACGTGATCCTCGATAGATTCCGCCTCGACGGACAAGTAGCCGTAGTCACCGGTGCCGGACGCGGGCTGGGTGCGGCAATCGCACTGGCCTTCGCCGAAGTCGGCGCCGACGTCCTGATCGCCTCCCGCACCAAATCCGAGTTGGAGTCGGTCGCCGCCCAGATCGAGGCGGTGGGGCGGCGCGCGCACATCGTCGTCGCCGACCTCGCCCAGCCCGAAGCGACGGCCGCGTTGGCCGCCCAGGCCGTCGAGGCCTTCGGCAAACTCGACATCGTCGTCAACAACGTCGGCGGCAGCATGCCCAACACGCTGCTGACCACCAGCGTCAAAGAGATGCGAGACGCGTTCACCTTCAACGTGCTCACCGCCCACGCGCTCACCATCGCCGCCGTGCCGTTGATGCTCGAGCACTCCGGCGGCGGCAACATCATCAACATCACCTCGACGATGGGTCGCACGGCCGGCCGCGGCTTTGCGGCCTACAGCACCGCCAAAGCCGCACTGGCCCAGTACACCCGGCTCACCGCACTCGACCTGTGCCCGCGGATCCGGGTCAACGCCATCGCACCGGGGTCAATCATGACCTCAGCCCTGGAGATCGTGGCCTCCAACGACGCCCTGCGCGATCCCATGGAGAAGGCCACCCCGATGCGTCGCCTCGGCGATCCGGTCGACATCGCCTCCGCCGCCGTCTATCTCGCCTCACCGGCCGGGGACTACCTGACCGGAAAGATGATCGAAGTCGACGGTGGGCTGATGGTGCCCAACCTCGATCTGCCCATTCCGGATCTGTGAACCCGGATCTGCAAACCCCCAACCCCTGAGGAGACCCCATGCCTATTCGCGTCGCACAGATCGGCACCGGCAATGTCGGCGCCCACGCACTCAAGACGTTGATCACCAACCCGGACTACGAACTCACCGCCGTGTGGGTGTCCTCGGCGGCCAAAGCGGGCAGGGATGCCGCCGAACTCGTGGGCTTGGATACACCGACCGGCATCAAGGCCACCAACGATCTCGACGAGGTACTGGCCACCAAGCCGGACTGCGCCGTCTACAACGCCATGGCCGACAACCGGATGCTCGAGGCCCTGGAGGACTACCGCCGCATCCTGGCCGCCGGCGTCAACGTGGTGGGCAGCGGGCCGGTATTCCTGCAGTGGCCCTGGAAGGTGATCCCGGATGAGATGATCACCCCGCTGGAAGATGCTGCGCGCCAGGGCAAGTCGAGTCTGTTCGTCAACGGCATTGATCCGGGATTTGCTAACGACCTGTTCCCGATGGCACTCGCAGGCACCTGTCAGAGCGTCGAGCAGGTGCGCTGTATGGAAATCGTCAACTACGCCACCTACGACAGCGCCACGGTGATGTTCGACGTGATGGGCTTCGGCAAGCCGATGGACGAGATTCCGATGCTGCTGCAACCCGGCGTACTGAGCATCGCCTGGGGTTCGGTGGTTCGCCAGATTGCTGCCGGCCTGGGCGTGGAACTCGACGGCATCGAGGAGATCTACGTCCGCGAACCGGCCCCGGAGGCCTTCGCCATCTCCTCCGGCCATATCGCCAAAGGCACCGCCGCGGCTCTGCGCTTCGAGGTGATCGGACTCGTTGACGGCGCCCCGGTGGTCGTGCTCGAGCACATCACCCGGCTGACCGACGACATCTGTCCCGACTGGCCGCAGCCCGCGCAAGACGGCGGCAACTACCGCATCGAGATCACCGGTGAACCGTGTTACGCCATGGACATCTGCCTGACCAGCCGCAACGGCGATCACAATTTCGCCGGCGTGTTGGCCACCGCAACCCGGCTCGTCAACGCGATTCCCGCCGTCATCGCCGCCGAGCCGGGCATCCGCACCACCCTGGACCTGCCGCTGGTGACCGGCAGGGGGTTGTACGCTGGCCGTAAGGGCTAATCAAAATCCGGCAGCGGAGGGTTATGGCCGCGGCTACGGGTGACGTGCGGCGCATCGCCGCCCTGCTGATCGCACCGGCCGTCGCCATCCTGCTCGCCGCACCGGCCGCGGCAGTTCCTGAGTGCATCGACATCGCGCCCAACACCCGGATGTGCCAGACGCCCGGGCACCTGGCGATCGTCACCTCGCCCAACCCGGCCCTGACCAACCCCTATCCGGGCTGGGGCTACGGCGGCCTCGGGTACGGGCTCGGCGGTTTCTGGTTCGGCCGGTGAAACCGGACCACACCCGGATCCCGGTGAAGCCGGGCTGGGCGCTGCTCGGGCCGGCCTTCGTCGCCGCGATCGCCTATGTCGATCCCGGAAACATTGCGGCCAATGTGAGCGCCGGGTCGCAGTTCGGTTTCCTGTTGGTGTGGGTGATTGTCGTCGCCAACGTGATGGCGGGCCTGGTGCAGTACCTGAGCGCCAAACTGGGCCTGGTGACGGGGAGCACACTGCCCGAGGCGGTGCGCGACCGGACCCGCACCCCAACCCGTATCGCCTACTGGGTTCAGGCCGAACTGGTGGCGATCGCGACCGACGTAGCCGAGATCATCGGTGGTGCGATCGCACTGCACCTGCTCTTCGGCCTGCCCCTGGTGCTCGGTGGGGTGATCACCGGGGTGGTGTCACTGCTGTTGCTGGGGATCGGAGATCGCAACGGGCAGAGGGTATTCGAGCGGGTCATCATCGGCCTACTGTTGGTCATCACCATCGGCTTCCTGGCCAGCCTGGTGGTGAATCCGCCGCCGCCGTCCGATGTGATCGGTGGATTAGTGCCCCGGTTCGACGGGGCGCAGAGCGTGCTGCTGGCCACGGCCATGCTCGGCGCAACCGTGATGCCGCACGCGGTGTACCTGCACTCCGGACTGGCCCGCGACCGGCACGGTCATCCGGGTCCGGGGCGGGACCGGGCCGTGCTGCTGCGGGCGACTCGATGGGACGTCGGCATCGCAATGGTTCTCGCCGGCACGGTGAATCTGGCTCTGCTGCTGGTGGCGGCAACCAACCTGCGGGGCCGGGCCGGTACCGACACCATCGAGGGAGCGCATGCCGCGGTCAGCGACACCCTGGGACCAACGGTCGCATTGTTCTTCGCGATCGGCCTGCTGGCGTCGGGGATGGCCTCGAGCTCGGTCGGCGCGTCCGCCGGCGCGATGATCATGTCTGGTCTGCTTCGTCAGTCCTTCCCGCTGCTGGTGCGCCGTCTGGTCACCTTGATACCGGCACTCGTGGTGCTGGCCAGTGGTGTCGACCCGACCCGCGCGCTGGTGTTCTCCCAGGTTGTTCTGTCGTTCGGAATCCCGTTCGCCCTGGTGCCACTGATGCGGGTGACCTCCGACCGATCAGTGATGGGCGTCGACGCGAACTCACGCCTGACCTCGGTACTGGGCTGGTCGGTGGCCGCGGTTATTACGCTGCTCAACGTGGCGCTGATCTACCTCACCCTCAACTGATGGCGCAGCACACCTATTTCGCGTACGGCTCCAATCTGTGCGCGGAGCAGATGGCCCGCCGCTGCCCGGATGCCGCAGACCCATTGCCGGCCGTACTGACCGACCACGACTGGCTGATCAACGAGCGCGGGGTGGCAACGCTCGAGCCGTTCGTCGGCAGCACGGTCCACGGGGTGCTGTGGACATTGACCGACGACGACCTGGCGAACCTGGACCGCGCCGAAGGCGTCCCGCACCGATATCGGCGGGATCGGTTGAAGGTTCACACCGCGTTCGGCCCGTCGAGTCCATGGGTCTATATCGATCACCGGGTGCAGCCGGGGGCTCCCCGGCCCGGCTACCTGGACCGCATCATCGCCGGGGCCGTGCACCACGGTCTGCCGAACCAGTGGATCGATTTCCTCCGGCGCTGGGATCCCGCGCACTGGCCGATGTCGCATTCGCATTCCAACGATGCTGGGCCGCAGTCACTCTCGGAGTTGCTAGCCGATCCCGACGTCGACGAAGTCAGCACTCTGCGATCCCGCTTCGGGTTCCTGGCCATCCACGGCGGCGGTCTTGAACAGATGACCGACGTGATTGCCGAACGCGCTGCCGAACAGGCCGGCGCATCGGTGTACCTGCTTCGCCACCCGGCCGACTACCCGCACCACCTGTCCTCGGCACGCTATCTGCCCGAGCAGTCGGAACGGCTGGCCGCGTTCCTCGACCATGTCGACGTCGTGGTGTCGCTGCACGGCTACGGCCGGGTGGGCCGCAGCACACAGATTCTGGCCGGCGGCCGCAATCGGGAACTGGCTGGCCTGTTGGCCGAATGCATCACGGTTCCGGGGTATCAGGTGGTGACCGATCTCGGCTCCATTCCCCGCGAGTTGCGCGGATTGCACCCGGACAATCCGGTGAACCGGGTCCGTGGCGGCGGAGCGCAATTAGAGCTGTCTTCGCGGGTACGCGGGACCAGCCCGCGCAGCCAGTTGCCCGGCGACGATGGTCTGTCCCCGGCAACCGCCGCGCTAGTGGCCGGACTGGTCGCCGCAGCCGGATCGTGGCGGGCCGGGGAGGGTGACGGTGATAGCCATCACAGCGGACCCATCCTCGGCCGGGCTGGCTCCGAATAGGAGTCGTGCACACCGCATCGACGCCCGCGCTCTATCCCACCCGGGTCACCCATCTGCACCGTTCGCCAGTGCAGCACTACGCCGAGCACCGCAGCTACAGCTGGTACGTCGACGTCGACGAACTGCCACGGCTGCCCTGGTGGCTGCGGCCGTTCGCCCGGTTCGAGGGCGTCGACCACTTCGAGGGTGATCCCCAGGACACGGTGCGTGATCGGGTGGACACGTTCCTGGCCACCCAGGGCATATACCTGGCCGGCGGGCAGATCACCGCCCTCCTGATGCCGCGGGTCCTCGGACGCGCCTTCAACCCCCTAAGCCTGTTCTGGTGCCACGACGCGGCGGGTGCGCTGCGCTGCGTCGTCGCCGAGATACAGAACCTCAGCGGTGAGCGCAGCGCCTACCTGGTGCCGCCGGACGAAGACGGCCCGGTGCCGGTCGTCGGTGCACTCCGCAACGCTGGACTCCAGGGCGACGACGGATACTTCCTCCTGCGCGTGCCTGCTCCCGGTGAACACCTCGATCTGACGGTCTCCCAGCACCGCGATAACCACGCCGCGCGGGTGGCCACCTGGCGCGGCGAACGCCGCCGGGCGAGCCTCGGTCAGATCCTGCTGATGCAATTCACCAATCCACTTGCTCCGCAGATGGCGGCCCTGAGTCTGCGGATACAGGCGCTCATCCTGAGCTGGCGCGGTGTGTCATCCGTACCCGACACGGCCATCGCGGCGCCGAACCGGATCACCGAGACCAAGGCCGTCCACGCCGCCGGTTGGACGCCCAGCAGCCGTTCGCTGGCACCGTCGTGACGCAGTTACTGGACCGCCGACTGTCAGACCGCCGACTCTTGGACCCGCGCCTTGACCGCCCAGTTACGCTTCGGGACAATGTCTCCCTTAGCGATCGGCCCGCTCCGGTGAGCGCCGCCGATCTCGACGCTCTGCTGCGCCGCGTTGCGCAGCGCGATGCAGAAGCGTTCGCGGCCCTCTACGACGCCACCCGATCCCGGGTCTACGGCATGGTCACCCGGGTGCTGCGTGATCGCGGGTACAGCGAAGAGACCACCCAGGATGTCTATCTTCAGGTGTGGCGATCCGCGGAGAGCTACGACCCGGCCTCCGGTAGCGCGCTGGCGTGGCTGCTGACCCTGGCACACCGGCGGGCAGTGGATCGGGTGCGGGCCGAACAGGCTGCCACCCAACGTGATTCGCGCTACGGTGCGGCCACGCTGGAGCGCCCGGCGGATCACGTCAGCGATGCGGTGATCTCCGGCGAGGAGCGGCGACGAGTGGCGGCCTGCCTGGATGGCCTGACCGACCTTCAGCGCGAGTGCATCGAACTCGCCTACTACCAGGGCATGACCTATGTTCAGGTCTCTGAGCGCCTGTCGGCGAATCTTGCCACCGTGAAATCGCGGATGCGCGACGGGTTGCGGGGCCTGCGCAACTGCCTGGGCGTGCGGTGAGGACGCGGCGATGACTCGACCACATTCTCCCGACGAACTGCTGGATCTGGCAGTTCCGTACGCACTGCATGCCCTGCCGGATGCTGAACGCGACATCATTGAGGGCGAGTTGGCCACCGCACCGCGGGCGATAGCCAACGCCTTCTATGACGAGGTACGCGCGGTCCGCGAGACCATGGCCGCGGTGTCGGCAGCCAATGCCGACGAACCACCTGCCGATCTGCGCAACCGAGTGCTGTCGGCGGTCGCCGGCGACAACGTGCGAACCCTGGGATCACCGCGCCGCCGCACCGCCTGGCTATCAGCCGCGGCGGCATTGGCGGTGGGCCTGAGCGCCGTCGGCATCGGGCTGTCCCAACGGCCCGCAGCACCGCAACCGTCGACCGCACAGCAGGTGTTCGCGGCTTCCGACGTCCACACCATCTCAGGGGCGATTCCCGCGGGCGGTACCGCGACAGTGGTGTTCTCCCGGGATCGTAATGCCGGCGTGCTGGTAATGAATGACGTGCCGCCGCCGTCGCCGGGAACGGTTTATCAGATGTGGTTGGTGGGCAAAGATGGCGCGACATCGGCCGGAACGATGGACGCCACGGCGGTCTCCCCGTCAACCACGGCCGAACTGATCAACCTCGGTGACTCTACGAAACTCAAGTTCACCGTGGAGCCCGGTTCAGGCTCGACGCAACCCACCGGTCAGGTCATCGCCGAGCTGCCGTTAATCTGATGGCGTGACGGATCGGGATTTCCGCTTCGGTATCGGGCTGCGCTCAATCAAATCCCCGGATCGATTGCGCGAGAAGGTTCGTAAATTCGAAGACCTTGGCTTCGACGTCATTCATTTTCCCGATCACATCGGTGCTCCCGCACCTTTTCCGGCCATGGTGGCCGCCGCTGCGGCCGCACGCACGATCCGGGTGGGAACCTTCGTCCTCAACGCCGCCTTCTACTCACCGGCACTGCTCGCCCGCGACGCGGTCGACACCGATCTACTCTCCGACGGCCGCCTCGAACTCGGCCTGGGAACCGGCTATGTCCGTGAAGAGTTCGAGGCTGCTGAAATTCCGTATCCCACTGCCGGGCAACGCGTTGCGCACTTGCGTCATGTGACGATGTACCTCAAAGGCGTAGCACCGACCATTCCGCTGCTGATCGCCGGGAACGGCGACAAGGTGCTCACCATCGCCGCGCAGCACGCCGATATCATCGGCCTTACCGGAGGTGGCATTCCCGAGAGTCCCGGCGACGACCCACTGGCGGAGCGCGTCGATTTCGTCCGCGCCGCCGCCGGCGAACGCGTCGACGACCTCGAACTCAACCTTGCCATTACCGCGGTGCCCACCGATTCGTCGGGCATACCGGATCTCACGCTCACGCGGGCGTATTTCTCGGACGCCAGCGATGCGCAACTGCTGGCCATGCCCACGGTGCTTCAGGGGTCCCCGGGCGAGATGGCCGACACATTGCGAGCCCAACGGGAGCGCTACGGGATCACCTACTTCACCGTGCAGGATTATCACGGCGCGAATTTCGCACACGTCATCGACGCACTGCGTTGAGTGCGGCAAACGCGGCGTAAACTTCGACGCGCCCCGCCCTCGTAGCTCAGGGGATAGAGCACGGCTCTCCTAAAGCCGGTGTCGCAAGTTCGAGTCTTGCCGGGGGCACGTCAGCGTGATTTTTCGATCCACTTGCGGTCACACTCGGCCGGCGCCGAGGACAGTCCCCGAACGAACTAGCCCCGGACCGCGCACGGGCGGTTCGGGGCTAGTTCGTTGCCTTGCGGCGTTAGGGCCTACTTGGCTGCACGGGAAGCGTTCGCCCGGGCGTTCGTGACTGCGCTGGCAGCCCTGGCCACCCCACGGCCGGCGGCCGACCGGCCGACGCGCGGGCTGTCGTCCGCCTTGGCGGCATCTGTGGCACTGTCCGCTGCATCAGCCGGAGCGGCAACCGCCGCCGCCGAACGCGCCGCGACGACTGCCGATGCGGGCGCAACCGCTGCCGTTGCCTTTGCCTTCACAGCGGCAACCGGAGCAGCCTGGAGCCCGAGCGAATTGGTCACGTAGGAGACCACTCCGGGCAGGCCGGTGACTAGACCGCTACCGCTGTCGTAGCCGTTGAAGTAGGCGCCGGCAAGGATGCCGTTACCCACCGCGACCGGTCCGATGTTGATCCGCGGGGTCATCGAGGTCAGGCCCAGTACGACGTCCTGAACCAGGTTGCCCGACGGGACGCCGATCTGGCTGGTGACGTAGGCGACCACACCGGGAACACCGGTGACGACGCCGGTACCGGGGTCAAAGCCGGTGTAGTAGGCATTGGCCAGCAGCGAATTACCGACCGCGACCGGGCCCAGATTGAATACCGGGATCTGGGCGGTCACCGAGAGAACCTGCGCCTGGTTGCTGTCCAGGAAGTTGGTGATGAAGCTTCCGATATTGCCGAAGCCGCTACCTCCTCCGCCGCCCCAGCCGTGGTGATCATCGTCGCCCTCGTCCTCGGAATCATTGGCATCGTCATCCTGGTAGGAGCCGGCGCCCTGGGCCTGAGAGCTCCCGCCGCCGTGGCCGTGCCCCTCGGACTTGCCTTGCCACTCGGAATACGACATCAAATTGATGGCGGTTGAGGTCGTCGTCACAGCGGGCGCCGAGGCCAATGTGATGTCGTGGCCGGCGTTGATCGTCGGCGTCGCGGCGATAAGAGCGCCAGCGGTGGCCAGTGCCGCTCCGGTGATGGCCACGTGGCGAGTAAGACTGGTCATTTCAGGTACCTCCGGTTGCGTTCGCGGCAGAGTGCAGCGAACTTAAGGTTGTCTAACAATATGCTGAGAGCGACGTAAGTGACACTAACGTAAAGGTTTGCCCGCCGCAACCGGACTGGCCACCTGTGGGGAGCTCGCGTCCCGCGGGCCAGAGCCAATCATGGACCCGACGCCGACATACCGGCACAGCGCTCACCATGCTGTAGTAATTTTGGGCATGTGGCTGGAAATGTCTGGATATTGGGCGGATACCAAAGCGATTTCGCCCGCAACCTGACCCGCGAAGGTCGCGATTTCGCAGATCTGACCCGCGAGTTAGTGGACCAGACCCTGGCCGAATCGGGCATCGACGCCGCCGATATCGACGTCGTGCACGTCGCCAACGCCTTCGGTGAGATGTTCGCTCAGCAAGGCCATCTGGGTGCCATGCCGGCCACTGTCTGTCCGGGCCTGTGGGACACCCCGGCAACGCGGCACGAGGCGGCCTGCGCGTCGGGAAGCGTCGCGGCGCTGGCCGCGATCGCGGACCTGCGGGCAGGCAACTACCGGACCGCCCTGGTGGTCGGGCTGGAACTGGAAAAGACGGTTCCCGGGGACACCGCGGCACAGCACCTGGGCGCGGCAGCCTGGACCGGACACGAGGGTGCTGACGCCAAGTTCCTCTGGCCGTCGATGTTCGCCGAGGTCGCCGAGGCATACGACCGCCGATTCGGCATCGACGACACCCACCTGCACGCGATTGCCGCGATCAACCTCGCCAACGCCCGACGCAATCCGAATGCCCAGACCCGCGACTGGCAGGTGCCCGATCTGGTAGCAGACGGCGGCGACGATTCAGTCAATCCCCGCATCGAGGGCCGGATCCGCCGCTTCGACTGCAGCCAGATGACCGACGGCGGCGCCGGTGTCGTCCTCGTCGGCGATGAGTTCCTCAATGATCACCCCGGCGTCCGGCCGATCGGGCTGATCGAGGGCTGGGGACACCGCACCGTCGGACTGGGCCTGCGCCAGAAACTCGATCGCGATGCCGCCAATCCCTACGTGGCGCCGCATGTGCGCGCCGCCGTGCACGATGCTTTCGGCCGCGCGCAGGTGGGCCTTGACGACATCGATGGTTTCGAGGTGCACGACTGCTTCACCCCCAGCGAGTACCTGGCCATCGATCACATCGGCCTGACCGGTCCGGGCGAGTCGTGGAAGGCGATCGAGAGCGGCGATATCGAGATCGGCGGCCGCCTTCCGATCAACCCCAGCGGCGGCCTGATCGGCGGCGGCCACCCGGTCGGAGCCTCCGGCATCCGGATGATGCTCGACGCGGCCAAACAGGTCAGCGGCGTGGCCGGCGATTATCAGGTGAACGGCGCACGGCGATTCGGAACCCTCAACTTCGGCGGGAGTACCGCCACCACAGTGAGTTTCGTGATCGGCGCCGGCGACCGCGGCATGATCGGTGGGGCACATCGTGGACGTTGAGATCGTCGGCAAGTTCCTGTCCACCCTGCCCGACGACGATGACCACCCGTACCGAACCGGACCGTGGCGGCCGCAGACGACTGAATGGGACGCTGACGATCTGACGGTGATCGACGGCGAGATCCCCACCGACCTCGACGGGATCTATCTGCGCAACACCGAGAATCCACTGCACCCGGCGCTGAAGTCCTACCACCCGTTCGACGGTGATGCCATGCTGCACGTCGTCGGCTTCCGGGACGGAAAAGCGTTCTACCGCAACCGGTTTGTGCGCACCGAGGCGTTCGAGGCCGAGAACACCGCCGGCGGTCCGCTGTGGCCGGGACTGGCCGAACCCCTGTCGCTGGCCAAAGTCGACCATGGCTGGGGTGCGCGAACCCTGCTCAAAGACGCCTCGAGTACCGACGTCGTGGTGCACCGCGGCACCGCACTGACGAGTTTCTATCAGTGCGGCGACCTCTACCGCATCAATCCCTGCACCGCCGACACGCTCGGCAAGGCCACCTTCAACGGCAGATTCCCGGCGGACTGGGGTGTGTCGGCGCACCCGAAGGTCGATGACCGCACCGACGAGATGATGTTCTTCAACTACGGCAAGCAGTCCCCGTACCTGCACTACGGGGTGGTCGACTCCAACAACGACCTGGTGCACTACGTCGACATCCCGCTACCCGGCCCGCGACTTCCACACGATATGGCGTTCACTCGAAACTACGCCATTTTCAACGACTTTCCGCTGTTCTGGGATCCGGAACTACTCCAACGCGATATTCACGTCGCCCGCTTCCACCGGGATATGCCATCCCGTTTCGGGGTTCTCCCGCGTCGTGGAAGCGCCACCGACATCCGCTGGTTCGAGGCCGACCCGACCTTCGTTCTGCACTTCACCAACGCTTACGAGGATGGCGACGAGATCGTGCTGGACGGGTTTTTCCAAGCCGACCCCGAACCCGCCGACAATGGCAGCGGCACATCCTGGCAGCGCGCCTTCCGTTTCCTGGCACTCGACCGCATGCAGAGCCGACTGCACCGGTGGCGGCTGAATCTGGTCACCGGCGCGGTGTCGGAACAGTCGTTGACCGACACCATCTCCGAATTCGGGATGATCAACGCCGGCCATGGCGGCGAGCCCTACCGGTACGCGTATGCGGCAACCGCGAAACCGGGATGGTTCCTGTTCGACGGTCTGGTCCGCCACGACGTCCGCACCGGCACCGAAGACCACTACCGGTTCGCCGACGGTGTCTACGGCAGTGAGACAGCCATGGCTCCCCGGGTCGCAAGTCGCGGCGAGGACGACGGCTACCTGGTGACGCTGACCACCGATATGACTGCCGACGCGTCGTACTGTCTGGTGTTCGATGCCGCACGGCTTGCAGACGGCCCAGTCTGCACAGTGCAACTGCCGGAACGGATTTCAAGCGGTACGCACTGCACCTGGGTGGCCGGTGCGGCGGTGCGGCGGTGGCGTGAGACAGACTCCGCGGCCGAGGCCGTCGGATTGGCGGGGTCAGCCCTGCGGCAGTAGCTGGAATCCCTTGAGGATGGTCGCCGAGTCCGCAACGTAAGTCTGGTTGTCCGGCTTGATGGTCTGCACGGTCAGCATCGCCACATAGTTCGCGTCACGGCCCTTAAAGACCGAACTCACCGAACTGGCTGTGCGCGGCGGGATCGTGGGGATCTTCGGCCCGAGTTTCACCTCGGGAGCGGTGTAACTCGACGACAGCGCGGGCGCGCCACACACCTGCGACGGGCTGGACTTCATATCGGTCAGCTTCAGCTTCTTACCCAGTTGCTCGTTCTGTGCTTCGAGAACCTTCTCGGGCTTGCCGATGTCGGTGTCGACCTTCTGCAGCGTCACCACCGCGTTGGGGGTGAATCCATCTGCAGTCAGCCCGGGGTTGCGAATCGCGAACCGGATGGACTCGTTATCCATCTTCGCGGTGCGCTCCCAACCCGGCGGTAGCGGGATGCGCATCTTGGGCTCCTGATCGGTGCGGGTGGGGACGTCGACCAATTGAACCGAGACCGCCGCACACTTGTCCGCGGTGGGCTTCGAACCCGAGCAACCGGTCAACGCCAGTGCCGCCAGCACCACAGCCGTCAGCGCTGTCCGTACCGGTCCCACCACTGTGCCCATCGCGCGTCCCTTCGAAACCCGCCACAGCCTACCGGCGGGCCGCCGGCGACGCCCGCACCCGCTGGCAATTCATGAGCTGAGCAGCGTCGCGGCCAACGCCCACACCGACGACACCAGCGCTGCGAGCGCACACGCGCCCCCGATGTAGAGCCCGTATCCGGCGGCAACTCCTCCGGCGACGTTGGTGCGGAAATACCACCAGGCGAGGGTCGCGGCCAGTATCGAGATCAGCACCGCCGCCGTCGCGGCCAGCCGGGGCGACAGGCCACGGCCCACCATCGCTCCCAGGACGATCAAGACCGACGACAACAACACCATCAGTTGCCCCGCCCCGAACCGCGGCGGCAGCACGAGGCTTCCGACAGTTCCACCGATGGCGCTCGCGTGACCGCCCCCCGCTGCCGACGTGGTCAACCATGGCAGCCAGGCGCTGACGGCAAGGCCAGCCGCGCACAGCACCACCAACCACCCGGGGCGCAGGCGTGCCATTCTCAAACCCTAACCGTTACCGTCGGCACCGGGCCGATACGTCGCACGGGTGAAAGGGCAGGCATCGCACATGACCGAGATTCCACAGTGGGTGCGTCGCCTGGACCTTGATCCCCACCCCGAGGGTGGCTGGTTCCGCGAAACCTGGCGCAGTGAATTGATACTCGCCGAGACCGCACTGCCTCACCAGTACGACGGCCCCCGTGCCGCCGGAACGGCAATCCTGTTCGCACTGCTGCCCGGCCAAGAATCGGCATGGCACACCGTGCGCGGCGCCGAGTTGTGGCTGCACCACCGAGGAAGTCCGGTGGAACTAGAGTTCGGTGCCAACCCGGACACCGCGATCACGCACCTTCTCGGCTCCGATATCGAAGCCGGCCAGTGCCCACAGTTGCTGGTCCCGCCCGGATACTGGCAGCGGGCCCGGCCCCTGGGCGACGAACCCAGCCTGGTCAGCTGTGTAGTGGTGCCGGGCTTCGACTTCGCCGACTTTGCACTGGCGCCTTAGAGATCGCGCATCAGCGCCCTCCTGGATCGCCGTGACAGGCATTTAGCAGTAGCGTTTTACCATGCGCGGTCACATCATCGTCTGTGGTGACGATGCGCTCGCCACGCGAATCAGCGGTGAACTCAGTGACGCAGAACTCAGCGTCATGATGCTGACCTCGCCGGCCGGCCTCGATTCGGCGATGATCGACACGGCCCGCGCAGTGATCTGCGCCTCCGGAGACGACGCCCTCAATCTGGAGATGGCACTCCTAGCGCGCCGGGCCAATCCGCGGGTTCGGGTGGTCGCCCGGCTGGCCAATCCCGTGCTGCGCCAAGCGATGAGTAGCGGCAACGGACCGGGCGCGGTGCTCGACGTCGCCGATCTGGCCGCGCCATCCGTGGTGGCGGCACTGCTGGGAAGGACCGCTCATCCGATCCCGGTGGGGCCGGTGAACTTCGTCGTCTCCGATGCCACCGCGCCGAGAGACGGCACGCTGCGACAGCTCTATGGACGGCTGACACCGGTGGCCATCATCCGGGGCGAGAACTCACCCGACCCCGGCGAGGTGGTCGCCTGCCCACACCTGGATGTGCCAGTGCGCGAAGGTGATTGGATCACGATGATCGGCCGCGCGGCGGAATTCGATGAACAGGGCATCCACGTCGCACCGACCGGTGACGCGGCACCGCGGCGACGATCGCCGCTTGGCCGGTGGGTGGACGCGGTGCGGGCGTTCCGCGACGACATCAACCCGACGTTCTACCGTGCCCTGGCGGTCTTGGCCACACTGCTGTTCAGTTCGACGGTGATCCTGCGCTTCGGGTACCGGAATCCGGCCATGAGTTGGATGGACGCGCTGTACTTCTCTACTGAGACGCTGGCCACCGTCGGATTCGGGGATTTCAATTTTCTGCACCAGCCACTGTGGCTCCGGCTGTGGGGTGTGGTGATGATGCTCGGCGGTTTGGCGACCATCGCGGTGGTGGTGTCGTTCGTCGCCGATGTGCTGGTGTCCCGGCGGCTCGCGCAGTCTGCCGGCCGACAGAAGGCACGACACCTGCGCGCACACTTCGTCGTCGTGGGTCTCGGCTCGTTCGGTATCCGAGTGGCGAGCGTGCTCAAGGAGGCCGGCCACGATGTGGTGGTCATCGAACGCAATGAGAACAACCGCTACCTCTCGGCGGCTGCCGAACTCAACATTCCGGTGGTCTTCGGTGACGCGACCCTGCGTACGACCCTGGTTGCCGCACGCGCCGAGCACGCCCGCGCCATCGCGGTGCTGACCGAGGACGACGTGGTCAACATTGAGACCGGCATCGTGCTCCAGGAGATGCTGGGTCCACGTCGGTCACCCGAGAACGATCGCGGTCAGCGTCCGCGAATCGTGTTGCGAATCTATGATCGTGACCTCGGTGCGGCCGTCGGCCACCGCCTCGGGTTCGAGCATGTGCGGTCCACCGTCGACTTGTCTACGCCGTGGTTCATCGGGGCCGCGCTGGGCCTGGAGGTGCTGGGAACGTTTCCGGTGGGACAGCAATCGTTCGTCGTCGGCGGAGTACGGGTGCAACAGGACAGCGAATTGGACGGGATCGCGCTATTCGAGTTTCCGACACAGACCCGGGTCATCGCCGTCGAGCGCGACGGCGCCCCGGTCAAGCTGCAGCCGCACCCGTCCACCCGTCTGCGGGCCGGGGAAACCGCCTATCTGGTTGGCCCGTACCACGAACTACTCGAGACACTACGAAAGGGCCGACGCGGGCAGCCTCCCGCGGTGCGCCCCGCGTCGGTGGCGCGCCGAGATCGTTAGTCGGCGATCCCGAGTACCCGCAGGGCGTTGCCCTTGAAGATCAGCGGCAGCGCACCCGGGTCGATATCGAGGGCGTCGAAGTCCCGCCGCCAACGCTCCAGCGTGATGTAGGGGTGGTCGGTGCCGAACAGCACCTTGGTTCGCAGCTGCCGTCCAATGGCTCGAACCAGTTGGGGTGGAAAGTATTTCGGTGACCATCCCGACAGGTCGATATAGCAGTTTGACTTGTGTGAGGCGATAGCGATCTGGGCGTCCACCCAGGGCACCGCCGGGTGTGCCATGACGATCGTCAGATCGGGGAAGTCCGCCGCGACGTCGTCGAGCAGCATCGGATCGGAGTAGCGCAACTTAATTCCGTGGCCGCCCGGCAGTCCCGAGCCCAGCCCGGTCTGGCCGGTGTGGAACAGCGCGGGCACACCTGCGGCGGCGATCGCCTCGTAGATCGGATAGAAGCTGCGGTCGTTGGGCTCGAAGCCCTGCAGACTGGGATGAAACTTGAAACCCTTCACGCCGTAGTCGCCGGTGAGTTCACGCACGCGGGCCACCGGGTCGGCCGAGCACGGATCGACGCTGCCGAACGGGATCAGGACGTCGTTATTGCGGGCGGCGCCCTCAATGAGTTCCTCGACGGAGTTGGGCCGATGCCCGGACGCGGTGCCGGCGTCGACGGTGAACACCACCGCCGCGGTGTTGTGTCGGCGGTAGTGCTCAGCGAGTTCGTCGACGCGGCGGACGCGGTCGGGTCCGAGATTGAAGTAGCGATCGGTGGCCTGCGCGAGTACGTCGTCATAGGCACAGTGGCCGTGGGAGTCGATTTCCACATGGGTGTGGAAGTCGATCGCGTCGACGGCGCCGAAGTCGACACCGTACTCATAACCGGCCACAACGGCAGTCTAGGGACCCAAGAGCGGATTGGATTCAGGCTGAGGCGAATACCGCAACGAACCGGTCGAGCGACGCCTCGATGTCGCTGCGCAATGCGGCCGCGACGATCATCCCGATCGGGCCGAACAGGGCGGGCCCGCCGAGGTGGATGTCGAAGGTGAACACCGTCGCGGGCCCGGTCCCGGCAGGCCCGGTCCCGGCGATCGCGCCGGGCCGGACCTTGCCGATCAACTTCACCTTGACCCCACCTGTCCCAACACCGTTGAGGGTCATCGTTTCCGGCGGCTTAAACGCAACAATCGTCCACCTGATCCGGTTGGGCATGCCCTTCACCTCGACGATGGACTCCACAACGGTGCCCTTGTCGATGGTTTCGGGCAGCTTTGATCGCCACACCCGGTGAATGGTGAGCCACTCCTTGTACCGGGACAGGTCGGAGGCGTGCTGCCAGGCTTCTTCGGGGGATAGCGGAACGTCTACGGAAACCGAGACTTTCGCCATCGAGAATTAGTGGCCGTCGACCTTAGCTGCGACGTCCGCCGCGACGTCCTTGGCCTTGTCGGCGGCACCGGCGGCGGCATCCTTGACCGTGGCCGAGGCGTCGGAGACCTTGCCCACCGCGTCCTGGGCCGCACCCTGGACCTTGTCGATGGTCTCGGCGAACTTGCCACCGGTCTTCTCGTCGATCAGGTCGCCGGCCTTGTCGATGGCGCCCTCGATCTTGTCGACGTTGTCGCTGATGACTTCTTTAGCCTTGTCAAGGAAAGACATGGTTAACCTCTCTGTTCGGTTCTGGGACCCCTGTGGTTACCGGTTGCCCGGATTGCGTCCCCGCGTCAATCTACGCACCCTAGACACCTAGCGCCACAAAAGCCTCGGTTCGCCCCGGGTGGCCACCTCGGCGTCGGACAGACCCATGGCATGGGCGACGGTCATCGCTGGAGATTCACAACCGCCACCACTGCTCGCTCACCGGGCGCGACGGGATAACCCGGCCGCCGGGTTTAGGTACGGCGATGTCGACCCCGGCGGCGGCGGCCGCATCGACAAGCCGCTCGGCCGGCTCCGCCCAGGGATGCGGGGCAAGCCGGAAGGTGGCCCAATGGATCGGAACGAGCACACCAGGATGCTCCCCGTTGAGGTCACGATGCGCCTGCACGGCTTCCTCGGGGTTCATGTGGATGTCCGGCCAGGCTTTGTTGTAGGCGCCGATGGGCAGCAGGGTGAGATCGAACGGTCCGTGCTCGACGCCGATATCGGTGAAGCTGCGGGTGTATCCGGTGTCACCGCCGAAATAGGCGCGATGCGCGGGCCCGATCACAGCCCATGACGCCCACAGGGTGTTATTGCGAGCCATGAAACGCCCGGAGTGATGCCGAGCCGGCGTGCAGACGAGTCTCAGATCGCCGATTGTGGTTTGGTCGCTCCAGTCGAGTTCGATGACGCGCGCCTTCGGTATCCCCCAGTGTCGCAGGTGCGCGCCGACACCCAGCGGGACGATGAATGGGCACCGCTGGCTGCGGGCCAGTGATCGCACGGTGTCCATGTCGAGGTGGTCGTAGTGGTCGTGGCTGATCAGCACCGCGTCCAAGGCGGGCAGCGCCTCCAGTGGCAGCGGCGGGGGGTGCAGTCGTTGCGGTCCCACGGATCGCGACGGCGAGCAACGCTGACTCCACACCGGATCGGTCAGCAGCCGGTAACCGTCGATTTCCAGAAGTACCGATGCATGCCCGTACCAGGTGGCGGAAAGCGGGTTGGCGCGTCGGCGCCTGGGTGGTTCGGCCAGCGGGATCGCATCGCGCGGCGGGCTGGCCGAGCTACCGCCGATCATGTCGAAGAGCAGTTGGCGGTTCTCTTCGACGTCGAGTCGCAGAGCGGATGCGGCATCGAGATCGAGGTTGCGGAACACGCCACCCCGGTAGTTGGGCGAGCCTTCGGCTACCGCATGAATGGCACCGGCGCCGGCGCCCAGGGCCGCAGGCGTCTCCCGTAGAGCGCCCAGCACCCAGCCGCCGGCCGCCAGCGACGCGGTCCCGGCTGCCAACCGCAGCGCCACCTTCCCACCCGGCAGCAGCGAGTTCACCGATGGAAGACCAGGCATGCGCTCAGGCCCCCACGAACCTTGGGGCGCGCTTTTCGACGCGGGCTATCTGGGCTTCGATCACGTCCTGGCTGCCCCATGCCTGTTCGAAGAGCTCTTTGTGCACTCCGACCTGTTCCTGATACGCGCCGTCGTCGTTGAGCACCCGCTTGGAATGCCGCAGCGACAGTGGCGCCAACCCGGCGATCTCGGCGGCCCAGGCTTGCGCGTCAGCCAGGGTGCCGATCCGGTTGGCCATACCGGTGTGCAGCGCCGTGGGCGCATCCAACTTCTCGGCAGCCAGCAACATGGCGCGTGCCCGGCCGTATCCGGCCAGCGCCGAAAGCCGTCGGATGCTCCAGTTGTCCAGCGCCAGACCGTATCTGGCGATCGGGAACTGGAAATACGCCTCGGCTGCGACCACCCGGAGATCGCACACCATCGCCAACTGGACCCCGGCGCCGATCGCCGGGCCGTTGATGGCGGCGATCACCGGCATCGGCGCGGCATCGATGGCCAGGTTCAGCGCGATGGCCTTGTCGGGGAAGTCGGCGGCGAACACGTCACCGGACAGATCTGCGCCCGCGCAGAAGACGGTGCCCGCGCCAGTCAGCACGATAGCCCGGACATCGTCGGCCGCCGCTTTTTGCACCGCCTCACGCAAGGCGTCGACCAGGGCTGTATTCAGCGCATTGCGCCGTTCCGGGCGCTGTAACTCAATTGTTGTGACGTCACCCGCGCGCTCGACACCGATCATGAACGCCAAGAGTACTGTCCGGGATCCGGCCGTCGGCTTGACACCGTCACCAGCCGGTCAAGTCGCGGCCGTGGCGCTACGCCAGGGAATCGGTCCACGCCCGGTGCAGCGCGGCGTATAGCCCGCCGCTCCCGATGAGGTCACCCGGCGACCCGTCCTCAACGACGCGGCCGTGCTCAATCACCAGCACCCGGTCGGCGATCGCGACGGTGGACAACCGGTGAGCGATGATCAGGGCGGTCCGATCGGCCAGCACTGTCCGCAGCGCCCGCTGCACCAGCCGTTCGCTGGGGACGTCGAGCGATGATGTCGCCTCGTCGAGGATCAGTACTGCAGGGTCGGCCAGAAAAGCACGAGCGAACGCGATCAACTGGCGCTGCCCGGCGGACAGCCGTCCACCCCGCTTGGCCACGTCGGTGTCATAGCCCTCGGGCAGCGCCGTGATGAACTCCTGCGCTCCCACCGCGGTCGCAGCCGCAGCCACCTCGGCATCGGTGGCGTCCGGCCGGCCAAAGCGGATATTGTCCGCGACGGTGCCGGAGAACAGGAAGTTCTCCTGCGTCACCATCACGATATGACGCCGCAGTTCGCTCTGGTCCATGCGTCGCAGGTCGATACCGTCGAGGGTGACTGATCCAGAGTCCGGGTCGTAGAACCGGGCAATCAGCTTGGCAATGGTGGTCTTTCCCGCACCCGTGGTGCCGACAAGTGCCACGGTCTGACCGGCCGGCACCGCCAACGTCATCCCGGGCAGCACGGGGCGGTCAGCCAGGTAGCCGAAATATACGTCACGCAAAGCGATCTCACCATTGACCGTCTGAAGTTGCACCGGCGCAACCGGATCGGCGATGCGCGGCTTCTCGGCGAGCACACCTGCCATCTTCTCCAGCGCTGAGGAGGCAGACTGGAAGGTGTTGAAGAACTGGGAGATCTCCTGCATCGGCTCGAAGAACATCCGCAGATACAGCAGGAACGCGGCCAGCGTGCCGATTGTCATCTCGCCATGCAGCACGCGGTAGCCGCCGTAGAGCAGGACCGCGCCGGTGGCGAGATTGCCGACGAGTTTGACGGTTGGCATGAAGATGGCCAGTAGCCGGAAGGTGCGCTCATTGACGACCCGATAGCCGTCGGCCACATCCTCAAAGATCTCCTGGTTGCGTGGCTCACGTCGATACGCCTGCACGGCCTTGATACCGGTCATCGTCTCGACGAACTGAACGATCACCAGCGCCGCGAACTCCCGCACCCTGCGGTAGGTCTTCGAGGACTCGGTCGAGAACCACCACACCAGAGCAGCCAGGACAGGAAACGCTGTCAGGCACATCAATCCGAGTCGAAAGTCCAGGAACACCAATAAGATTCCGGTGCCGAACAACGTCAGCATTGCGGTCACCAGGTCATCGAGTCCGGTCTCCAGCATTTCCTGGATCGCCTCAACATCATTGGTGGAGCGGCTCACCACCCGGCCCGAGGTGTAGCGGTCATGGAAGGCCACGTCCAACGCCTGAAAGTGACGGAATAGCCGACGGCGCAGTTCGAGCAGCACACGTTGCCCGATACGGCCCGAGGTCCGCAGAAAGAACAGCCGGCTGACCGCCTGTACCAACGCCACCACACCCAACATCACCACCACGAAAGCCAATTCACGCGCCGATCCCCCGGCCATGAGCGGCGGGATCGCATGATCGATACCGCGCTGAACCAGCAGCGGAACCGACAGCCGCGCAATGTTTTCCACGATTACAACCATCGCAAGCAGTCCGAGTGTCGTCCGGTATGGCCGGAGTAGTTCCGCCAGCAGGGCGCGCGCCTCACGGCGGAGCGGCAGCGCCTCGTCGATGGGAAGGTCGTCGGACTGTTCGTCGAGCCGCCCCCGCCACACGATCGTGTGCTCGGTGCCCGACTCAAACGAGGTGCCCGACTCAGACGAGGACTGCATCGCCGTCATCGGGCGCGCTCCGCGGCCACATATCCGTCGGGCAGCAGTGCGGCGGCCCGCTGCCCAACAGCTTCCTCGTAGACATGGTCAAGTCGCTGCCGATCAGCGTCGTCCTCCCACTCGGGACGAGGTTCGCAACCGTCGTCGAGTTCATCATCGGCGGCCAGCAGGTATCGGTAGCGCGGCACACTGGCAAGCAGTTCCTCGTGGGTGCCGATATGGGTGATCGTGCCGGCCCCGTCGACGGTATCGAGCAGTGCGACCTTGTCGGCCAGCAACACAGTTGAAGCTCGATGTGCGACAACGATTCCGGCAACCTCGCCGAGCACCCGGCGCAACGCTTCGGTAACCGCCGCCTCGGTATGAACATCGAGCGCGGAAAGGGTGTCGTCGAGGACCAGGATGGCTGGCCGGACCAGAATTGCCCGGGCGAGCGACAACCGCTGACGCTGTCCACCGGACAGGCTCATGCCCTGCTCGCCGATCCGGGTCTGCAGTCCGAAGGGCAGGTCGTAGACGAACTGCGCGGCAGCGATCTCGATGGCACGGGCGATCTCGGCGTCGGTGGCGGGATCATCTCGGGATCGACCCAGGGTGAGGTTCTCGGCTACCGACATCGAGAACAGCGTCGGATCCTCAAACGCGACGGCCACCGTCCGGCGAAGCGCGTCGAGTGACAGGTCGCGGATATCGATGCCGTCGATGCGGATGCTGCCTTCGGTGACGTCGTACAGTCGCGGCAGCAGGGCGGCCAGAACGGATTTGCCGGAACCCGTGGCACCCACCAGTGCCAGGGTCTGACCGGGTTCGACGGTGACGCTGACGTGGCGCAACACCCAGGTGCCGTCCAGACCTTCGGCGTCCGAACGGGTATCGGGGAATTGGAAGCCGACGTCGTCCAACTCCAGCCGGCCGCTGCGCGGCCGTTCGTTGCGGCGACCGTCGGTGATCTCACGTGGGGCGTCGAAGATCTCCGCGATCCGGTTGGCGGCAGTCATCGCCTCCTGCATCATCGAGATCAGGAAGCCCAGCGACGCGATCGGCCAGACCAGCGACAGCATCATGGTGATGAAGGCGACCAGCGTCCCGAGAGTGACCAGCCCGCGACCGGCCGCAAGGGCACCGAAACCCAGCACCAGGATCAGGGTGATGTTGGGAATGATCTCCAGCAGAGTCCAGAACTTCGCCGATACCGAGACTTTGCGAATCTGAGTCTCGTAGAGCTCGGTGACCTGGTGATCGAAGCGGTCGTAGACATAATCAGCGCGCCCGAAGGATTTCACCGCCCGCAAGCCCAGTGCGGCTTCCTCGACGCCGGTGGCGACATGGCCCGCCTGGTCCTGCGCCTGTCGTGACAGCCGGGTGAAGGCACGTTCGAATCGCAGCACGGTGACGGTCACCGGCACGACCGACAGCAACACAACCACCCCGAGCGGCCAGTACATCACCAGCAGAATGGCCGTCACCACGATGATCTGCAGAACATTCAACAGCAGGAAGATCAGCCCGAAGGACAGCAGCCTGCGAATCGTGCTCAGATCATTCATGATTCGCGACAGCAACTGGCCGGACTGCCACCGTCCGTGAAATGACATCGGCAGGATCTGCAGCCGGGCGTAGAGGTCATTGCGGATATCGGTCTCCACGGCCATGGTGGCCCGCGACACCAGCCAGCGGCGAATGAACCACAGTGTCGCTTCGGCGATACCGACCGCGACCGCCACCGATCCCAGCACCCACAAGCCGTGCTGGTCGCGGTTTCGCACCGGCCCGTCAATGACCGCCCTGGTCATCAGCGGGATGGCCACGGTGGCCACCAGGCTGGCGATCGCGATCACGATCATGGCCAGCCAGCGCGTCCGGTAGGGCATCAGATAGGGCAGCAGCCGCAGCAGGTCCGTCGCGGACCGCAGACGCGCAGGCCGTGCAGCGATAGACGGGTCCGACCGGAGTCTGCCCGAATTCACGTCGTCCACTACCGAATCGTCTCCCTACTTCTTGGAGATCATGTCACGGCCAAGCCTCCCGGCCGTATGCGCGGTGATCCGGCAAGATGAACGTCATGGACAGCGCGTCGGCCCCACCGCGGGTGTTGGTGGTCGACGACGACCCCGATGTGCTGGCCTCGCTGGAGCGCGGGTTGCGGCTGTCCGGATTCGAGGTCTCCACCGCGGTGGACGGCGCTGAGGCTTTGCGCAGAGCGACCGAGACCCGACCGGACGCGATCGTGCTTGACATCAACATGCCGGTGCTCGACGGCGTGAGTGTGGTGACCGCGCTGCGCGCGATGGACAACGATGTGCCGGTGTGTGTGCTCTCGGCCCGAAGTTCGGTCGACGACCGGGTGGCCGGCCTGGAGGCCGGCGCGGACGACTATCTGGTGAAACCCTTCGTGCTGGCCGAACTGGTGGCCAGGGTCAAGGCACTGCTGCGCCGACGAGGCGCCACCCCCACATTCTCCTCAGAGACGATCCAGATGGGCCCGTTGGAGGTTGACATCCCGGGCCGCCGTGCCCGGGTCAACGGCGTGGATGTCGATCTGACCAAGCGCGAGTTCGATCTGCTGGCCGTGCTTGCCGAACACAAGACCGCGGTCCTGAGCCGCGCGCAGTTACTGGAACTGGTGTGGGGTTACGACTTCGCCGCCGACACCAATGTCGTTGATGTGTTCATCGGCTACCTTCGCCGCAAGCTGGAGGCCGGCGGAGCACCGCGACTCCTGCACACCGTGCGCGGCGTCGGCTTTGTTTTACGAATTCAGTGAGTCTTGCGTATCCGGTGACACCGCGGCAGCGGAAACCGATTATCCAAAGTTCTTGTCCCACTTGTCGAAACCGGCCGCCCTCGCGGTCGGCTCATCAATGAACCACACCTCGGCGACAGTCTCCTCGTAAGCAGGGCTGTCGGTCCCGTGATACAACATCGAGTCGGCATTGCCCTTGATAGACCACCCGGTTGGGCCGCTGCCGTCGACGCCGGCCCGAGCCGACCCCGGGCCGCGCGGACCCACCGGTAACTCGACTTCCGCAACCTCAGATTCCGTCACGATCATCGCGGCCGAACCGGGTATCGCCGAACCCTCGTGGACGATTGCCGAGGTTCCCGCCGGAATCGTGGTACCTCCGGTCACGACGACCGCCGCGCTCTCGGACGTGGTGGTCCCGCCGGTAATGATGATCTTCGCGGCATCCGCGCCGGGATCGACAGGGTGCGTGCCCGCCTTGGCGTCCCAGCGTAGGAAACCGGCCTTCTCGGCGCTGGGCTCATTGGCGAACCACACCTCAGCCTCGATCGCTTCATAGTCCGGGCTGCCCATGGTGAAGTACCGCCCGGTGTCCCTGTCACCCTTGATGGTGTAGCCGGCGGGCGCGGCACTGCGCGCGGTCACGCGGATGGAACCCGAACCATAGGGATCCCGTTCCAGGACGTCGTCGATCTTGTCGTGCACTACCTTCTCGACCACCTTCTTGGCGACGGCTCCGGTCGCGACGGCCGCGGTAGCAGCCCCTGCCGCCTTCCGGACGTCGGGCGCCTTGACCTCAGGCGCCTTGACGGCGGGGTTCGATATCTTGGCGGCCAGCAGATGTGTGACCGGTACCTCCCGGGTCACCCTCCGGATCGTCAGAGCGAGCGTGAGGACGAGACCGAGCAGGAAGGCCAGGGTCATCAACCACCAGTTCACGTCACGCATCAGCGCGCTCCAATCTCACGCGAACCGGGAAGGTCGGCGATGGCCTCTTCCCTACTCGTCCGGGGGACGGTCAGAACGGAGATCGCCCAGGCGACCGCCGAGCCGATCAGGAAGGCCAGCAGGTACCACAACCACTGCGTTATGAATCCCATCTCTTCACTCCCCTAGTTGACCGTGATCTCGGTGCGGCGATTCTGCGCCCGCCCGTCTGCGGTGTCATTGCTGGCCACCGGCGCGGACGAACCCTCACCTCTACTGGACACCGAGCCGGCCGGCACACCTTGGGAGACAAGGTAATCCGCCACCGACCTGGCCCGCTTGTCGCTCAACGGAATGTTCACCCCATCGCTGCCGGTGTTGTCGGTATGACCGATCACCGTGACTCTCGCGTCCGGGCAGGCCTTGATCGCGTTGGCGATCGCGGTCAGTTCCGTCTTGGCCGATGAGGTCAGGCTCGACTCGGCGTGCTGATAGGCAATCGGCGTTCGCAGCGCCGAGGTGATGTCGGCTTGGAGATTGCCGCACGATCCGGCCGCGACCGCACCCTTGACGTCGATATTGTTCGAGATCTGGACACTGGGCCACGCCGCTCTGCCTGCGGCCTCGACCCCGGCCTTGACCTCTACGGACGGCGCCGTTCCGGTCAGCGTCAGCGTATCGCCGACTAAGTTGAAACCGAAGTTCGTGATGTCCGCGGCCGCGGTGAACTCCGGGGCGATTCCGGAAAGGTCCGGAGCGCGCACTCCCGAGGAGATGGTGAGCTTGTCGATCAGGTTGACCGACGAGCCCAGCACGCCCTTGAGTTCAGCAAGCAGAGAATTCTTCGTCGCCAGATCCGGTAGTTCACCGGTGAGAGTGAAGTCGTTGCCGTTTCGCTGGATCGACAGCGGTGCCAGATTCAGCCCCGGCACCGGCAAACTCGGTGCGGTCACGCTGATATTCGGCGCACTGATGTTCACGTTGGGTTTGAGTGCGCCCCAGCCGAGCCACCCGAACAGCAGTGGGATCAGGAGCACCCCGAGCAGCCAACCCAACCCCGGTGAGCGGCGGTAAAAGCGCGATTCGGTGCGCCATTCGGTTACCGACGTGCTCACGCGTGCATCATCGGAACCCGCCATCGGTTTCCTCCTCCGCCGGTTTCGGCGCTTCAATCACCCGAACGCGGAAAACATATAACACGGGCCATATCCGGTCGATCGGCGGAAAGTCAGGAGACGCCCAACAGGTCGATGACGAAAATAAGCGTCTTGCCGGACAGCCGGTGGCCGGACCCGGCCGGGCCGTAGGCCTGCTCGGGGGGGATCACCAGTCGGCGCCGACCACCCACGCGCATACCCGGGATACCGTCCTGCCAGCCCTGGATAAGGCCCCGCAGCGGGAATGAGATGGACGCGCCGCGATTCCAGGAGCTGTCGAACTCCTCGCCGGTGTCGTATTCGATGCCCACGTAATGCACGTCCACGGCATCACCGGGCTTGGCTTCGTCGCCGTCGCCGACGACCAGATCGGTGATGACCAGTTCGACCGGAGGGGGACCGTCAGGGAACTCGATTTCGGGTTTTGTCGTCACGCCGACCACCGTAGTCGGCGCGGGTCACGCGCGCCGCAAGATGACACAGTCGGCGCGGGTCACGCGCGCCGCAAGATGACACAGTCGGCGCGGGTCACGCGCGCCGCAAGA
>Ga0209298_10000197_pt1 | contig 38002 bp, 57 predicted proteins | sample S_140806_EF_Meta_FD_187325 | JGI IMG/M metagenome (GOLD analysis project Ga0209298, IMG submission 187325) | Freshwater microbial communities from Lake Simoncouche, Canada to study carbon cycling - S_140806_EF_MetaG (SPAdes) (version 2) | ecosystem: Environmental > Aquatic > Freshwater > Lake ... | reverse complement strand
CTCGTTTAGCCACCCCAAAATGTTTAAGTTATTCAATAAGTTAGCGTTGTTACTTAATCTCATTTATACCCCCTTGACCTAGCTCGCCCGCCAATGCTGCGTAGCCACACATATCAATAGCGTTATCAACATGCGATGGACTGTGCTTATATCTAGCTATCTTGAGTAGTGTCATTAGTATTGCGACATCTTGAGGAGTGATTGGATGATCGAGATATGCAGACCATAGCCTGCCTATGTTAGCAAAGTTATTCTCTGCCTGACCATGAGTAGTCTGTCTGTCTTTAGTGATATATTCATTAGCAGTTCTTAATATCTCTGTCTTATCCATTGCCATCCTCTTATCGTTATATATATTAATACTAACCACTTAACATAGTCTAATGCACATAGTATATCACATAGCACATACTGATCCATATCATGCGTATGATCGTGTGCCTGTCTTGTCTATGATAAGCGCTTGCTTCCTTGCTACATACCCTTCACCATTAGGAATAGAGATATGCACCCAACTATCAAACTCTCTAATCAATTGGTCATACTGAATATCACTCTTAATAATCTTCTTAACAATCTGATCGGGTGTTAATCCATCTATTCTAATATCAGCAGCACATCCTAAACAATGCTGACTTGTTGGCTTGCTACCTAATAAGGAATTGACTGTAATACTACGATAAGCACTATTAATACGGATAGGTTGATTAAATAAAGTGCGAACATTCTCAAGTAATTCGGCAAGGCGAGTGAGATTAGAAATAGTAAGTTTGTCAGGATTGTTATCCAAAGAATGTCTTTTAGCGATATCACTATAAACTAACTCCTCTAATGTAAAGTGTTCTGATAATTTCAATTTGCACCTTTAATCTTTTCAATAGTTCTTAAACCGCCAATGCCTAACAATCCACCCAATACTGTATTTAAAGTTGCCATGTCAAATGGCACAAGAATTGGTTGTTGATGAAATAGCATGAGAAACCAATTAAGGATGGGAAAGAATACAAAGTGCAAGGAAAAAGCAAAGCCACACACCCAGCCAATGCCTGGTCGCCAACCTGATTTAAAAAGGCTTTCTGATTTAGCTTCTTCTGCATTTATATTTATCTGACCTAATGCTAATTGAAAGTCTTGCTCTGTTAATGCTCTTTCTAATTCTTCTTTCGCTTTTGCTCTTGCATTCTTATCAGTAATTACTCTGTCTAATACTGTTGAACCAATAGATAATACCGAATCAATTATACCCATTTAAAACTCCTCTATATCAAGCCCAATATAAACATCACAAACTTTTTTAGCTAATTTCTTAAATCTTTCCTCATGCTGATCGTAATCTTCATATCCATTATAATATAAATAAACATGGCAACACTCGTGAAGCATAGTTACAAATATCTTGTCCCAAGTATCACACATCTTATCTATTTCAATTCTCATAGGATGAGTATGAAAATAGCCCATTACTTCATTAGTATTTATTACAGAAAATGATATACGATGAGCTTGTGGCATACCGCGCATTTCATTGAATGGCGGCAATGATGATAATGCTTTATATATTTTGCGCAGATTCTGTTTCGTTAATAACTTGCCCATAGTCTGCATCCGTATAAGTAATCAATCCATTGTCAGAATAATATAAATACTTGCCTTCGTTTTCATCTTGTGTTTTTAAACTATGATGCGGCTGACATAAGCTTTGAAACAGATTACTTCTAAACTTACTCTGATCTTGTCTATGCGGAAATACATGGTCTATATGAAGCGCTTGAACCACTTTACCTTCAAGCAAGCAAGCTGCACATAATGGCTTTTTGCTTAATTGAGCTATTCTTTGTTTCTTCCAAAAGGCAGTTGAATAAAGCTTACTATTCTCTTTACCTTTATCTGTTATAGCCCCACCATGCTCATTGCAAAAGGTGGATCGGCTAGTCTTTTCATTCTTACAACCTAATTCCCGACACTTTGTATTGAGCGGGGCAGTTGGCATTAATCTAAAAAGGTAAGCTTGTAAATGGTTGAATCTAATAAACTCATAAGATTATCAACGCTATTTTGAATAGAAGTGTAATCACCTACAACTGATCTATTTTCAACAAGAAAATCTCTTATTGCCATAACTTCTTGAAGCGCATCTTCTGTTGGAGCTTCATAAGTCGATGGATATTCAATAATCTCTTGATAAGCGCCTTGCCATTCCTCAATAATTGCATCAATAAGATCAGGCAATGATTCATAATACTTTTGAAGCGCTTTGTGTTCTGAATATGATTTAGTTTGTAAATGTAGAATATGACCATTAGTTGATGCATGCAATAGCTTTAAAAAGAATTCGCCAATTGTAACTGTAGGCATTGATGGAATTTCGTTTTGAGCTTCGTGAATTGAGAATACTTTTTTCATAAGACTACCTATTCATAAAATAAATGATTATTGCCATGATAATAACACCGAACAGTAATTCTATCATAATTCACCCTCTAAAATTGTTAAAGTTTGGTGTAAAAGCTCTGATTCTTTCCCATACTTTTCTTCAAATGTTTTTTGACCTGCATGAAGCGCCACACCATGACCGCCATGTTGATGATGCAAAGGGCATAAAGGGATAGCCAAACTCCAATGGCTACGCATAGCCAATCCAACCCCATGCCGTATGTGGTGAATATGTGGAGCTGAATAACCATGCCCAAGATTGCGACAAACAATACACCCAATTTGAGCCAATCTTTCATAATGCTTCCTTTCGTCTTTGGTCATACAAGAACAAACGCACCTATTGGAATAAATACCATAGGCTCTACATCTTGAGAATCACCACGATCATAACGACCGCCAAAACCATATCGCACTTCTAAATTATCTTGTTTAACATAGTAAGTGCCTTCAGTAAAATGCACAATTAGGATAAATGGTATTTTAGTTTCATTAGTATATTCTTTGCCCATCATCCATTTATTTAATGAAAGCATGTATTCAGGATATTTACTAATAGATAAATTTTCACGCCATTTAATCTCAATAAAAGCTAATGGACTATTCGCACGCATAGCCATCCAATCAACATGATAGGCAAATGGAAGCTTCTTTAGTTCACATCGCCATTTAGGTTCAATAATAGCTTTAATTTTATTTTCATTAGAAAGATCACGAGTTGTTTGATATATAGGTCTATTCGTCATTTGACCAACCCAATTGAGAGAAATAGGATTCAATTTGCTGAATATATAAACTAAATTCTTCAACTGTCAAATCTGTGGTTGAACGAACATAAGGAACTTGCACTTCACCAATAGTTTTTTGCTCGGACAAAAAAAGATGACCGCAAAGTAAATGCACTTCCATTGGAAGATAACCCGTAAAATTACTTATGCTTTTATAAAGCCTACCCCAAAGAAATTTATTTGCTTCAAGTGATCTGTTACTATCAGCTTTTTCTTTGATCGTAACTTTTGGTGTCTTTCCTTGTTTGATTAATTCTTCCAAATAAATCATCAATTGGGGCATGTTTTGATTGCTCACTATCCAATCTCTCTGCTTCATATTTTAGTTCCTGTGGGTTGTCGTGTATTTTAATCATTTTCGTGCCATTCCATAAAACATATCTATTTGCGCCATCAGCAAGAAGATAACGGGAAATGTAAAAATTATTGCGCTCAATGCAATATTGACTAACTTTTTTCCATTTGTTCTGTGTCATTTGCATTTATTAGCTCCATATCATAATTATTAATTCGATTCGGAATCATAATGCCATCTTTTAAGATTAATTTATTCTTCTTAAAAGGTTTGTAATCGACATGATGATGCCACCTATTAAAACGCCATGCCACTCTTGCAACATCAGGGTGCATATCTTCAAGCATTTTAGATTTATTCATAGTGCCTTCGCCCTCATAAAACTCTTTAGTGTTTCCACCTTTAATTTTTTGAGTAGCCATTTTGCCTTGAAGTAAAGCATTAAATTGAACTGTGCAATATCCATCTTTTAATACTCTTAAAGATAAATCTGTGTCTTCATTGTAACGACCACGCCATCTATAAGGAATATCGTTTCTTATTAGTAAACAACTATAAATTCTAGTGTTAGTTAAGAATGGCGGTCTAGCTTCATTTGAATGACAAAAGTTAGCGTAGTTAAGACCGGCAATCGCAATGTTTGTATATCTTAAAATAAAATCTTCACACGCATAAAAATAAGTGCCATCGTTGCAATTTACTTTCATGTTCTTATTAAAGCGCTCAAAGCTTTCTATGTTGTCATCCATCACCCAATGCCAAGCAAATCCATTCTCTATTGAATGATCCCATGCAAAATTTCTTGCAGCACCTGGACCCGTTCTTGGATCATCATCTTTCCAAAAGGTATCGTATTCAGTCTTATATTTTTCAGGAAGGATAAGAACTTTATCTTTACCTACCAAATCACAATATTCTTTGTATTCCTGTTCTTCAACAACCATGTAAAAAGGAATATTCATTTCTGTTAGTGTTTCGCTTGTAGGATTCTTTCTAAACCTTCCCTTGCTTACAATGTAAATAGGAAATCTAGGGTTCTTGGAATTCTTAACCCTATATCTATACTTACTAGCTTTTTCTTTTAGCGGATACCAAGCTTGCTTTTTTGTTTTAGTTTGTTGCCCATCAAATAACTTGTCGCCATCATAAATATATTTCTTTGCCTTTTCTTTAAATTCTTCATAATCATTTAGATTTCTAAATTTAAAGGTAGCAGTTATTTCAGCTTCAGGTTCATTGATGTTACTGTATTCAGGCATATCAATCCAATGATCGTAAACGGTATTGCTTTCTATTGGTTGAGATATATCCTCATCAAAGAGGTCTTTATTTTCTATTGTATTATTTAGCATTAATAGCTTCCTTTGCAAACTCTAAAGATATAGGCGGATATTTTTTTGGATTAGCAATAATCCTGTGCGCCCAAGCTCTCATATCTTTAAGCTTCTTATCTTCTTGTGGTATTTTTTCCTGAATCATTCCCAATAACTTATCTGCATGCTTTTTGTTTTCTACTTGAGAAAGTTTCGGTGCTTCTAATTTCATATACTCAATTGGCTTTTCTTTTACCAATTGCAATATATCTGATGGAGTTGGCATAAATCGAGATTGATCGACCCACTTATCAAAAGCTCTAGTGACCTGATTGAATTCAAATCTTTCAAGCTTATAAAACCAAACTCTTAATGTATCTTGATCCAATGGTTGTTTTTGATAGAGGGTTGCTAGCGTATCCATCATTGATTTAAAGCTTATCTTATCTTCTTGTGTCATTTTAGTTCCTAAAATAAAGGTTCGTCTGCAATTAAATCAAATACATTTTCTTTCGGTGGAAGTGGAATTCTTTTAATTTTATGATTTGGTCTGTTAGCCACATAACATTCTGCTTCATGTTTTGTTCTGAAGCGTCTGTGTGGTTCACCAAAGTCATCAAAGACTAAATAACGAAATAAGATTTCCATGAAGTTTCTCATCTAATAAATGTCAATTCTAACACTAATGATAGTCCAAGCAATAGTCCAAAAATACCACTAACAATTAATATTTTTATTGCAAAGTCTAAAATTTTAACCATTAAATTCTTCCCATAGGAAATATAGGATGAGTGTAACAACCAAGAATATAACCACCCACAAAAGAAAACCAACAATTTTAAAGACCAACCACAAATTTTGAAGAATCATATTTCTTCTCAATCCCATTAATAGTTTTAGAATTTTTAACTCCAAGTTCCGATATAGTTAAGTTGTGCCGCTTACCTTTAAGGTCGCGCATCCATTCAAGGCTATCAGGCTCAAAAAATGAAATCATTTTCCAAACAAGATTCCCTTGTGAATCGAATTCTTCTATTAACCAAGCTTTAGTTTCCATATCTTATCCTTTAAGTTTCTCTAAAATTACTTTTGCATTTCTTACGCATGGAATTTCATTAAAACGAGAATCGCCTTGAGTTAATCCTTCAACCATCCAATCTAATGCTTCTACTAACTCATTGACATCTCTCGCAAGTGCTTTTCTATACTCAAGATCAGTTTGTGTTTGTCTATGGACTTTTAAAAGCCATTCTTTGGTATCGGGTTCTTTATTCTTCATTTTGATTAATCATTCTTACAGTTTTAAGCCTTCTAGTATTTCCATCAAAAACAAATTCAATATTACATCGACTTGATCTTCTTTTGTTAGTAGCCGCACAAAGACCAACTTTATCATAAGCTCTTAAAAATACCGAATATGGTTGAACTATATCTTCTCTTGGCGGAACTGCCGTCTTTGCTACTACTTCAACATTGAGTTCGCCATTTAACTGACGAACCCAAGTTTCTAAATTTCCCATTGTATTATCTTGTGTCATTTCTTGTCCTTTTCTTGTTAATAAAATAAATGATTATTGTAAGCCAACTTGATTGTTTTATTTTTAGCCCAATATGGTTTTATGTTTTTAGTATGAAACCATTTAGCGCCTTTTGTTGGATCATCTATCCTTTTTTCTAAAATCGCTTTTGCAAGCGGTTCTAAATAAGCTATTTGCGTTTGTGTAGGCATACCATAATCCAAAAATTGGTATTGCCTAGGTTGTTTAATTATTTCACAAATAGTTTTCGGATAACTTGGATCGGCTTTGCGGTTAATTGCAGTATAAGCAGTTGCAACCATGCCCATATTGCCTTCACCCCTTGCTTCACCCCACATAAGAGCTTGTAAGCATAAAATTTCATTTAACATCTTCTTTCCTAAAATGTTACTGATACAGACGGCTCATCTAACCAGCGATGTTGATTTAAATAAGTTGCTGGATTTGGGATAAACTGTCCACCCTTCTCAAACCATTGCTTGCTTTGTTTCTGCCAAGCTAATGCTTTAAGAACATCTTGTAAATTAGGTCTTGTCTTATTCCAAGATTTTCTTGCTGCTTCTTTTCCCGTTTTCTTTGGAAACTCTTGCCAAAATATATCAAAATCGGATGATATATCTATATGGTTATTAGTTATTGGTTCTTGGTTATTAGTTATTAGTTGGTTGAACGCCCGTTGAACGAGCGTTGAACGCCCGTTGGAATTAGCCCGTTTCTCGGCACTCTTACGCCCGGCTTTAGCGGCTAAATCTATTCTATCGTGATAGAATTTAATCTCATCATCACACCTTCTTTGAATAAAACCACCTTCAGTTTCCACAAAGAAATCTTTAAGCACATTTTTAATAGCCTTCTTTTCATCTTCTGTCCTCGCTGAAAGTAATCGGAATATTTTGTCTATATCTAATGGAAGTGGGTCTTCATTTAGATAATATTGATCTAATAGTTGATGATAACAACCATGTTCGAGCAAGGTTAGATGCCCTGTATCAGCTCTGTAGTCTGATATATTATGTTGATAGTAGTGCAATTAGTTTCCTTTCTATTATCTTGTCTTTTTTATTATTAACTAATTTTTAGGGTTCGTGCAAGTATTTTTTAATCTTTTCTAACCCATCCTCAAATCCAAAGGCGACTTCCGCACCATAACCCATTGATTCTGCTAGATTTAAGAAGTCTTCTTGATTTTGTTGTAATTTAGCACTTTTATCTTTTTTCATCTCTAAAAATAACCCATGCTTGCCATTGGATGGGATCATTAAAAATAGGTCTGAAACGCCTGCAGTAACCCCTTCTTGCTTTAATTTAATGGCAGTGCCTATGTGCCTAGCCCCACCATTTGGTATGGCAAACAGGCATTTTGCCATTAATGGGTATTGAAGTCTAAACCATTTGATAAGCAAAGACTGTGCCAAATGTTCTTTATTTTGCATTTGTTACAATTTGTTACAATTACAGCTTCCATTTGTTACAATTTGTTACAATTGATTACAAATAATTACAATTTGCTAATAATTGATTAACAACCTATTGATAAAATATAAGTATAAGGCAATTTGTCTTATATGTAGTAATTGATCTATAACAACTAAAAGGAAACTATTATGGAAACTAAAAAAAGATCATTTTTTGGATCATCAGGAATGTATTGGCGATTTGATAATGACATAAGGGTAATTATAAAATTCTTTGAAAAAGAAAAACAACCTTATAATTTATGGATGTTCCCATTCGATGCTGATTCTAAAGAAGCAAAAGAATTTGAAATTGAATATTACACCCCACAAGTTGAAGGTCGTGTTTATCTTGGAAGATGTGATTTTGATAAGTAGTTGAATTAAGGGTGGGGGTGTCTGAAGCGCCCCCTTTTTATTGTTACAATTTGTTACAATTTTTATTGTTTAAAAGCTTGTAATAATTATTGATAGGTATATATTAACACCTAGCAACACATTTTTAACGAAACTTAAAGGAAACTAAAATGTCATACGAAAATAGAAAAGGAACATTAATTTTAAAAGTTACAAGAGCTAGAGCGCAAGCATTAGCCGCAACACTTCCAGCTTTAATTGAAATGCGTAAAGCTTTAAGCGCATTAGAAACTCCTGAAGAAAAAAATCCCTTAACTGCACATCTTTTAAATCTTGTTTTGCAAGATGTTCAAGATTATTTAATTGAGGTTGATATGGGCGAGCCAACTCAATGGGATAATGAAAAGGAACAATGGTTAAAAATAAGAAAAGAAAAAGAAGCCGCATAATGAGCAAACTATTTACCGCACTATTAATCGCACTCCCGATCATGGCAATCGGGGGTGAATCACCGAAGCTTTGCTATAATTGGGTTGAAGATAAATATAACTACGCTCCTAAAGATGCCAAGCTTAAATATAATTGGACTGCCGACAAATACGAATTTGTTGCACCAAATTCAAAACTCAAGCATAATTCGCAAAGTGGTAATTATGAGTATGTTCAAACACAGATTGATCCCTATAAATCAGAAATTGAATAAGAAAGGAAAAGACAAAATGAAAAAAGACTTAATTCTCGGTTGTATCTTCGCAACGGCATTTTGGGCTTGGTTTGCTATCTGCCTTTATGTCTTAACTCCAATGGTCTTTGAATGGTTGGGTAAATAAATGTTGCCAAATCAAGAAGATAAGGATAAAATGGCGGTGAATCAACAAGTTACGGGGGCAAATATGTCTAACCAAGAACGAGAGTTTCAACACAAGATTCATATTCAAACTATGATTAATTCTGATCCTGATTTTTTAGAATTAGAACCTCATATCTCTTTGCAAGAACTAATTGAACATCATATTACTTTTAATGTTGAAGTTTTTTCAGATTTTTATGATGAAATTGAACTTCAAAACCAAGTAAAAAATATTCTTTATGATGGTAAAGATGATAAAATTGGTCGCATTAAAGATTTATACGATGCTGAAATTAAAAGACTTGCAAAGTTTATTGCCGAGAATCACGAAACAAATACTTTTGCTCGGTGGGCATATAATGATACAATTAACCATGTAATTTAACGAAACTTTTTAGGACAAGATAAGATGAAAACATCCGAAAGCATTAAACAAATAGCTGAAGCTTTAGTAGCGGCGCAAAAAGAGATTAAGTTTGCGACTAAAGATTCTACCAATCCTCACTTTAAATCTAAATACGCTAACATTAATTCAGTTATTGAAGCGGTTAAAGCCCCTCTCAATAATAATAATATTGCTATTTTGCAATCATTAAGCCCATCAGACGACAATAAACTCCATCTTACAACCCGTTTACTCCATAGTTCAGGCGAATGGATTGAGGATACTGCCGTCTGTCCTATTCAAAAACAAGACCCGCAAGGACTTGGCAGCGCTATTAGTTACATTCGCAGATATTCTATTTCAAGTATGTGTGCTTTATATGCTGACGATGATGATGGTCAATCAGCCGCACTAAACGCAGCAGATTATCTTCAAAAAATTCAGCATTCACAAACTTTAGAAGAACTACAAGTTAATTATAATTTTGTCATGGGTGAAGTTAAAAATGATCGCACTTTATCTAAAATGGTGATTGATGCTAAAGATAAAAGAAAGGCGGAACTATGATAGACGATCCTATAATTCGCAATCTTTATGGATATCCCATTAAAACAAGTGCTAAAGAACTTATGCAAGCTGAAGCAAGGCGAACTAAAGTTGAAGCTTTAAAACGATTTCTAGGTGAAAAGTATTTATTAGCACCTTTAACCAAGAAACTAGATAAACCAATTAAATAGGAACTTAAATGGACAGAATAATAAGAGATATTGTTCAGGGCAGTCCTGAATGGATGGCACTTCGGGTCGGTAAAATAGGCGGCTCACGAGTTGCTGATCTTCTAACTGAAGGTCGTGGTGGCGCTGAATCTTTAACCCGTAGAAAGTATAAAAATGAATTAATCAGGGAAAGATTAACAGGGCGTAAATTAGATACCTATAAAACGCCCGCAATGCAACGCGGGATTGATTTAGAGCCGATGGCTAGGGCTTGGTATGAAGTTCATTATAATACCTTTGTCGATCAAGTAGCCATTGTTTTGCACCCTACAGTTGTAGGGGGTCAATGTAGCCCGGATGGTATTGTTGAAGCTACTAATTCGTTAATCGAAATCAAGATACCTAATCCCGAAAACCACTTGGATAACATCCTAACTGAAGGTAAACAATTAGAACAATATTATGACCAGGTTATGTGGCAATTATCTTGTATGCCTGAAAAAGAATTTTGCGACCTCGTGTCATTTGATCCCGAAATGCCGGATCATCTAAAGGGGTATGTAAAGCGTATTTATCGTGATGATGAATATATTAAAAACATGGAAGACAAAGTGACTTTGTTCTTACAGGAAATAGAAACTATTGTTAATAACTTAAAGGAAATATAAGATGGCAATCACCCATGACTTAATAGCAAAAACAGGCGAATACACTAACGCTAATGGCGAAACAAAAGCCCGGTGGCAAAAGGTAGGCGTTGCAATGTCTAATAAACAAGGTGGCACTTCACTTCTTATTGAATCAATCCCTGTCAATTTTGACGGCTGGGTAACAATGAGAGAACCTCAACCTAAAGATGGTGCAGGATCAGAAAGTAAAGCTGACCTTCCATTTTAATGATTTTACTGATGGCATAAGTCTTTATATAACTCATAATTAAATGGCAATATTTATTAATTAAGGAGTTTATTATGTGGACTACACCTTCAGCTCAAGAAATGAGATTTGGCTTTGAAGTAACGATGTATGTTATGAATAAGTAATAAAACTAAAGGGGCTTAATTGCCCCTTTTTTATTTAATGTAGTGATCGCCTTCTGAATTAATACCTATAATATTTGCTTTATCTTCATCCCAGCATACAGTTTCATCAGAATCATAAAAGATACTATCTTCTTTATGATTTTCTTTAGAACCCCAAATCCTATCCCAACCACTATCAAACTTCTTCTTCTCTTTAAGTTTTGGAGTTGATCCTTTACCAGCTTCCGAATATTTACTCATAGTTTTTCCTTACCCAATTAGCAAAGTTAATTAATTCTGATTTATCAGCCGTTAGTTTCATGGCATTAGCTTTAAATGATACCACTTGAATGTTACCTTTAATATAACCTTTGTTATTATCTATGCGATCAAGACTAGGGCTTAAATCGCGATTGCCATCAATACAAGTTTTTAAAGGAAGTCCCAAAATGGGACATTTTTCAGGGATAATTATATCGGAAATTTCTATATTGAATTCAACACCTTTTTTTAAGGCGCGATGTCGAGCTAATTGAAAAAGATTCTTTTCTCGGTTCTTGTCTTTCCAAGCCCTCAAATATTCTTTTGTCTTGCTCTTGTCTTTTAAAGGCATTATTTGTCAGCTTTAGTATTCAGCTTATCAAATAATTTTTCTAACATATCATCAATTTTATCCAGCCTTGCATCAAGGTCTGATTTACGGACATAGCTTGTTGGTAACTCTACTTCAATTCTTTGTATATCTGATTTGAGATTTTGAACTGCATCCCACATTTGGCGAACAAACCAACCACCTACTGACAAGGCAACACCTAATACGATGTTAATAATTAAATTCATGTCCATTCTATTTCTTTCTACTAATTAATAATATTGCGTTCGAGAGCAGCATAAAGACTGTCGCTAGAAGATATATAGCAGATAGAGCCACAAGATAATAGAATAACCAAATAATGTTTATTATCGTAGTAATCAGAGCCAATATCTTTGATTGTTTTATTTTGTAGAAAATCGAAGATGTCATCGATGGTTTCATGGGAATCTTGCATTCAAACTTTCTATCACTATTTCAGGACTGACAAATTTATTTGCATCATGTTCCGTTTGTTCCCACCATAAGAATTGGTTTTGAACCAAATTATTCCGATCCTTTAAAAGATTGATATTTTCAGGATGTCCAAATATCAGAGGATCAGAAACAGACCATAGAACTATACCATATTTTTTGCAATCCCAACCTAAATGTTGAAAAAAAGAATCGCAAGATATCCATGTCTTGCACTCATTGACAAGCAATCGCAATTCGGATAATGATAAATTCTTTCTAAAATCTTTAACTAATTGTTCTTCACCTTTTATGCCAACTTGAACTATAGGTTCTTTAATTAGTCTAATGAGTTCCTTCCAATAAGGATAATTCTTTGGATTAGTTTTATTATTTCTTAAAGCTTTAGAATAAGGACTAATAATAATCATAGATATAACTTTCTATAAGCATCTTCTAAAGTTCCTGTCCAATTCCATTGCGCCATTTTCTTATAAATACTCCATTGATCTATATCACCAAACAAAGCTTTAGCTTCAGCGATTGATTTGCCTGGCACTATTTCAGGATAGCAAGTAAACACTTCTGTATTCTTTAAGTCAGGCATGACATGGCTAAATACAATATGATCGCCCATACCACAATTAAGCACTACAATCTTTTTGTCTTTATAATTAATTGTATTTCTAAATATTTGCTCATCTTGTTCGTATAACTTTTGATTTGTTTCTGATCTAATTCCGCCTTGTGGATTTTTAAGATGCCAAGTGGTTGCATTAGGAACGGCTAATACTTTATAGCCTTTTTGAAATAGTCCGTAGGTAAATAAAGTTTCTTCTCTATGCGCTACTCTTGAAAGCCCAAGATTATAATCATGCACACCAGCTCGGTAAAGAAAAGAACAATGAAGATGCTGGACTTCTTTTACTTTGTGAATAAATGACCATTGAATATTAGGCTCTGTATTAATATCTTCTATTTTTCCTGTAGGTTTAGATTCTTGAAACTTTAATGGTGGAGTTAATATTGCACCACCAATTGCACCTACACTTTTATGAGTATAATTAAAGAGTGTTTCTAGGACATTGGGTTCGGGTATTGCATCATCATCCACTCGCCATACCCAATCAAATCCCATTGAATTAGCCATTTGATGAATATGATGCTGACCTTTTTTTTCCGCCCACTTCCACTCCCATTCAACACCTTTTAATTGTAGCATTTGGAAAAAGTATTGATATAAGAAATCATTTCTCATGTCCTGTGGCTCATCATTATCATCAAAAATAATGAGTTTGTCGGGCAATTTTGTCTGATTAATTATAGAGTTAAGAGCTAAAGGTAAAGTAGTTTGATAACGACCTCTAGTAGCTATAGAACAAAAAACTTTATTCACGATCCCAGCTCATTATCATAAGATTAAATTTATTATGCTCATTGATTTCAGGTAAAATTTCTGAAATATAGCCATGCTCATTAATATAATTGTATTTAAAGTCGGGAAAGTGTGATTCATTTAAGCCATGAAGTTTATGGTGTTCGCCCCAAAATCCAATAGGCTCATTGTGCGGAGTTGTTAATAAAAGCCTTTTACAATGTTGCTTTAACATTTGAGCTATTTCAAGTCCGTTATCTAAATGCTCAATCAACTCAAAAGCAATTATGGTGTCGTATTGAGCTAAAGGGTAAGTGTTAATATCAGCTAAAGAAAAACATGCGTTTAAGCCCCATTCCTGTTCGCGTGCGACCTCAATAATAACAGGATCATAATCTAATCCTATATAGTTTGAATCATTTGGAAAGAATTGAGAGCCGTAACCTGTAGAGCAGCCTATTTCAAGAATATTTTTGCCTAATAGATTGCGGTTAGCCCATAGATAACGAGTGGCTTCTCTAGGATAGACGGGATCGCCTTTTAGAAAAACTGCTCGCTCATAATTATTTGTTAATAAAAATCTATAATGATTTGGATCATGCTTTTTAAAGTATGCCAAAGCGTCTTGTGTTGTCTTGTCCATATTAATCCTTTATTTTGGATATATTGCTAATACTCTATCACCTGAAGTTAATGCAGTTGTTGTAAATGTAGTGCCACCGCCAACTGTGCAATCAGTTCCATTTACTAATATAACACCATTTACTGATACTTGTATTTTGCTTGCAGTATAAGTTTGTGTTGTTGTAAATGAAGTTTGAGCCGCAGTTGCAGTATAAGCATCATATATTAATGATGCAGTTATAGTTCCTACATTAACTGTATAAAAAGCAATTGCTTCAACAACATCATTAAGTGTAGCACCTGTAGTCAAAGTAAATGAAGTGCCATTAGTTGCAGTATAATCTGTGCCTAATTTTAAGAATGTTCCATTTTGGAATACTTCTAAATAGCCAACAGTATAAGCAACAGTAAATACAGTTTGAGAAGCAGTTGCCGCAAATTGAGTTCTAGTATAAGTAGCATTTAAAGCCGCTCCGCTATAACCTGAATAACCACTGATACCTGAATATCCTGAATAACCTGATATTCCTGAATAACCACTAAAACCCGATCCACTATAGCCTGAAAATCCTGAAGCTCCATTAGCTCCACTAAAACCGCTAATACCTGAAAATCCATTAATACCACTATAGCCTGATAAACCTTGTGCGCCACTAAATCCTGAATATCCACTAATACCTGAAGCGCCTACTGCACCTGAATAACCACTTATCCCTGATGCTCCATTGATGCCTGAATATCCACTAAAGCCACTTGTTCCATTAGCTCCGCTAATTCCTGAATAACCACTAATTCCGCTTGCACCTACCGCACCGCTAAATCCGCTATAACCTGATGCACCATTAGCTCCGCTAAATCCTGAAGTGCCACTTGCACCATTAATACCTGAATAACCTGAATCACCTTTTAATCCACTGTATCCACTAAAGCCACTGTAGCCTGAAAGACCAGGCGTTCCAACTTCACCACTATAACCGCTATAACCTGATTGACCTACAAATCCGCTATAACCGCTAAATCCTGACCATCCACTTATTCCGCTATAACCTGAATCACCGATTAAACCTGAATAGCCACTATAGCCACTATAACCTGAAGTGCCTGGAGTTCCTACTTCACCACTGAAACCTGAATAACCACTGAAGCCTGAAGTTCCTACTGCTCCGCTATAGCCACTGTAACCACTAAATCCTGAATAGCCTGATATACCATTAATGATTGCTAAAAATAATTGATGATTGTTTGCAAATCCTGTCGTGCCTGTGCCGCTAGATGAAACTAAAGATACGGGAACAGTCCAATAACTATTAGAAGTGCCTGGATTAATATTTGTTGGTGTTCCATTAACTAACCAAATTTGGTTGTTTGAGCTTACATTTCTATCTTGAATAGTAAATTGTTCGGTGTTTTCTAATCCAGCCAAGAAAATATCAATGTCAGTATTGTCTTCAGTTAAATGGTCAATATTAATTTGAGTGCCAAGAATTTGCACTGCATTGTTCCATAACAAATGACCATTAGTTGGCTGACCGCTATAAGCAGTAGTATCAGCTTTATATAAGAATAAACTTGATGATCCGCCTGTAGCACCTTGAATACCTGAATATCCACTGTAACCTGATTCGCCACTAAATCCACTTGTGCCACTAAATCCACTGATGCCACTCCAACCACTAAAACCTGATATGCCTGAAGCACCAACCATACCACTCCAGCCACTAAAACCTGAATCGCCTGAAGCACCGACTTCACCTGAAAAACCACTGTATCCACTGTAGCCTGAAATACCTACTTCACCACTGAAACCTGATTCACCGCTCCATCCACTGTAGCCTGAAATTCCTGAAGCACCGACCTCGCCTGACCAACCGCTAAAGCCTGAATCACCTGATACGCCATCTTGACCTGAATAACCTGATTCACCATTGATACCGCTAAAGCCTGATATACCTGAAAATCCTGATTCACCTGACCATCCACTTATTCCTGAATCGCCACTAAATCCACTGATACCTGAATCGCCACTGAATCCTGAATAACCGCTATCACCTTGCGGAACAAATAAAGTCCAAAGATAAGGTGTATAAGGCGGTTCAGGCTGACCAGGAGGAACAATTCCATTTGCAATATAAGTATTGTTATTATAAGTAACAATGTCATTTAAATTATATCCAGCAAAAGGATTCCAAACGCCTTGAAAATATAATCCAATACCTGAATACCCGCTAAAACCTGATTCACCTGAATAACCACTTTCACCTGACCAACCTGATATACCACTAAAACCATTAATGCCACTGTAGCCACTTAAACCATTAATACCACTAAATCCTGACCAGCCTGAAATACCTGATTCACCACTCCAACCGCTTATGCCTGAATCACCGCTATATCCACTAATGCCGCTATCGCCACTAAAACCTGATATACCACTATCGCCTGAATAACCACTTATGCCTGAATCACCACTCCAGCCACTAATACCACTAGCACCTGATTCACCACTAAATCCTGAAATACCACTATCGCCTGACCAGCCTGAAATACCGCTATCACCTGAAAAGCCTGATATGCCACTATCACCGCTAAATCCTGATATGCCCGAATCACCGCTAAAACCTGAATAACCTGATTCACCACTGAATCCGCTTTCGCCAGGTGGTCCTACAATTTGACCAACATTAGTCCATGATGATCCTGTCCATACATATAAATCACCATTAGATTGAACAATATATGCGTCATTAAGATTTCCGCTTGGTGGTAAATCTTCAGGAGTAGCTACAGAACCAATAACATTAATTGAAGTTCCTTGCTCACCACTGTATCCTGATTCACCACTAAATCCGCTATAGCCACTATAACCACTAGCACCTGAATAGCCTGAATAGCCAAAACCACTATAACCTGAAAATCCTGAATAACCTGAAGCACCTGATGATCCAGCAATACCACGATCAATCGTGATTTCAGTTGCAGAAGTAGGTGTTACATTGACAGTTAAATTATTACTATCAACAACATCAATAGAATAATTAGCCATGTTAGTTCACCACGCCATCTGATCTAACTAGGAATAATAAAAAGATAATCATATCTTGAGCGGGAGTTGAACCTGAAGATGGAAAACCAATTTTAATACGACCACTAAAGCCTACACAATTTTCAGCATTAATGTCGAGTTGAGGATCGCTATCAATAACATCCCAAGTGGATTCATCAATAACTAAAGTAAAAGTGCCTGCCGCGCCATCAACATTTTCAATGCTTAATGAAACGGGATCAGGTGGTGGTGTGTAATCAGCTATGTCAAAGGTAAGACCATAACGACTATCATGGATATTAGTAACTGATCTGCGAATAATAGTAGCATCTATAGTAGCGTCTGTTAAATCAACAGGAGTGCCATCAGAATTAAATGCTAAATTCCAAAAAGTTTTTTGATTATAAACAAGTTCGCCAGCAATAATTTCATTATCAAAGCCCGACACTTGTTGAAGTGTATTTTTATTAAAGATAGCCATTTGGTTTCCTTACAAGGTTAATAACGCAAGCATCTCTCTGACGCAATGCGATGGTTTTATCTTATTTAAAGTTTTGTGTGTTTAAAACCGCAATTAATTCTTCAACATTTTTTACTTCTTTAATTGCAGTTTCAAGTCTATTTGATTCTGTAATTATAGCACTTCTTTTATCTGCAATGTCTGTAGGAATATCAATATTTCTTTCAATCTTACGAATAACATACCAATCTGTAAAAGCTAGTAATTTGTTAGTTGTATCTTTGATTTGTGCAACAAAGTTAGTTTTAAGACCTTTAGTAACTGATCCATCTTCTTCTTCTTTGTCATCAATTGCTTTAGGTAAATTAACATCCCAATAAAATCTGTTATCAAAAACTTCAGGATCAGCTACTTCAGTAAGACCAATAGCTTCTTTTTCCTCTGCGCTTGAAAGGTTAAGCCAATTAGCAGGATATTGATTTCCATCTTTATCTGCAAAAGCTACACCTTGTTGAATTGTTTTTCCGTCTAATAAAAAAGCCATTTGTTACTCCTTAAAAAGCATTACTATTTTTGAATGGGTTAGCCGCAAATGCCATAAATATTAATGTTCCTGAAGCATTAACCGCATTATTTGACCCTCTAATTTTAAATCCATTAGAAAGAATATCTATAACATCATAAATTGTGCCTGTGCCTTCAGCAAGACTTAAATCGGCATATAAAACCAAATTGGTTAAATTATAACTAGGTCTTGCAGAATCAAATATCATCCAATCATTAGCAGTTCCTGTGCTTTTAATCATTATAAATTTAGGTCTAAATCCACAATATACAAAAGGACCATCATTAGAAAGATTACCTGTGTAGCTTCCGAATTTGGAAAACCCTGCTATTTCTGCCCAACAATAAGCTACTTGTGTAGAACTTCCTTGATTTCCTAATGAACCATCCCCCAAACTAAATACAGTTGAAGTAGGGCTTGTATTATTAAATGCACTAGAACTAGCTGCTGAAGCATTTGTTTGGTTAAGTCTTAAGTAATTTGTATTTCCTAAACTTGTATGATAAACCATCCAATCAAAAGTAGTTGAACGACCTTTAAAAATAATCATTTTAGGTGCTACACCTAAACCATGTCCTACTGTTGCATTAGCACCTGTTCCTGTATAAGTCACCACACTAAACCCAGCAGTTGCATTTACAGATACAGTAGATGTAATAGAGCCACTAGTATTAGATGATGAAGAACCTTGTCCAGCTTGCCATTGCCAACCTACAAAACTTATACCACTTTGGTTAAGAGTTGCATTTGTGCCAAGTTGAAACCCATTTGAATTAAAAGCAGTTAATGTTGTGCTATTTGTTGATTCAGCACTTGTAGAGTTTGAAGAAAGAAAATTATAAACGCCCCTTACAGAATCAAATAATAAATGTGATTGAGCTTGCGCTCTATCTTTACCCCAAACAAAGTCAGGTTTAAAACCAGCAGTATTAGTTACTGCTAAACTTGCTCCCGTTCCTGTATATAGCGTTGCATCCATATACTTATTACCTTGAGGAATAGTGCTTGAAGGTAGGTTATATGTGTTTAGTGCTACATAGCCTGTAGGTGGTGTGTATGTAAATGGGCGTTGTCCAAAGTTTACAATACAATTTCCTGTATCAAAACTTATTGCTGGTGAAATATCGCCTGTAATTCCTGTATAAGCAGCAGATGCAGTAGCAAATGCTTGGTTTGTAGAACCACTACCATTAGCCCATGAACCACCAGCTCCTACATATAATGAACCTGTATCAGCATCATAAGCAATAGTAACAACTGTGTTTTGTGCTGGAGCAGCCATATAAGTTACATTTGAACCATTGTTAATTTTTTGACCACTATATGTATAAACAGCATATCCTGTAGATAAATAACCTATAGCGCCATTTAAATTAGCTAATGTTTCTTGGTTTTTAATAACTCCAACCATCATAAAATTATATGTTTGAGTAGGAACTACTGCTTCCCAATACCATTTTCCTGATGATGGTATATTCATTGTTCCTAAAATTGAACCCGCATTACCTGAAGAAGAAAACTTTAAATTAGCTTCTGAAATTGTTGTAGTTGAACCTGAACCTGTGCCATATCTTAATGGATTAAGTGTTGGGTAATTAGCCACAGTCGCACTTGTTAGCGTAGGAACATCTGTCATAGCATCATAGGTTACGCCAGCAGTTACAGATATGTTATTAGTATTCCAATAGTTTCCGTTACCTGAATTGTCTTTACCTAGACCTGTGTTAGAGCCGCTTGTTAAAGCTATGCTATTAAAATTTAGATAATATCCATTAGTGCCATAAGAGCCTGTGTATTTAGCTGGTTGCCATACACCTGTGGTTGAGTTTGTATTGCCAAATGATGATGGTGTTAGGGCTTGTCCGTCAATAAAATTAACTTCAGTCATGTATCCATCAAAAAATTGATCGCCTGAATAAATATCAATACCAATTCCGTGCGGAACATTATTGTTCATCCATGTATTTCCATTTAGTGTTGGATATGATGCAGTTGAAAATGAAGTTACTTGTGATCCATTAATATAAATTTTTACACGATTTGCCGCAGTTGCTTGAGTTGTATCTATTGCAACAACTACATGATACCAAGCTGAAGGATCACGGAAATATTGAGTTGTGATTATATTTATGCCTGTTGAACTATCTTCAAGATATAAAGCATTTGGTGTGGTGGTTGTCTTTCTAAATGACAATAAAGTATAATCACTAGAATTTCTAGCTGAAAATATTCGCCAATCACTTGTTGCGTCAGTTAATAAACCTCTTTTTATCCAGCCACTCCAAGTCCAAATTTGTCTATTGGTTGAACTTGCAGGTGTTCTTGATAAATAAGCACTTGCACTACTTCTAAACCTTAAAGAATTAGTTAAGTTATAACCTGAAGGACCATTGGCACTATAATTAAGCATTGTTTTATCCTTTTAAATTTGTCTTATGCAACACCTAATGAACGACCTTGTTCGTATAAGTTTGTGCCATCACTACGAAATACAAAATAATCTTTTGCTGAAGCCGCAGTTGATAATGTAGGTGCAACGCCACCTGTCCATTTAAATACTGCATTCCAAGTTAAAGTATTTGAGCCACCATTTTGAATAACGGCTAGAGCATAGAAAGCACCATTAACTAATCCTGAAGGTGCGCCCATAGTGCGATTAGATGATACGAATGTAAAGGTAGCCGTCTGTGCAGTTGAAGCCGCCCAAGCGACTGTAGCGCCATCGGTTAGGGCTACATTGCCAAAGTATTGTTGAGCAGTAAAGTTAGTAGCGGTTGCGGGAGCGACATAGTTTGTGCCAGCTACCCATGCCGTTGTTCCTGTTCCGCCATTAGCGGTTGGCAAAGTGCCTGTAACGCCTGTGGTTAAACTTGCTAATCCACTCGAATTAACATTATTTGCAAATTGTGATAAATTAAAGGCTTGTGTCATTTTTTCCCCTTATGCCGCACCTGCGCGAGCGAATGATTGTTGTTGTAAAACAGTAATATTGTTATTCGGTGTATTCGCTAGGGTATAGCTATTTGTAGCAGTCGTATAATCTACCCCTGTTTTGTATAATACACCATTTGCGTATATATTTAAAGCCCCACTTGTAAAGTTAAATGAATAACTAGCCGTTCCTGTTTCTGTAAAAGTTATCACATTGACAGGTGTTCCCGTAGGTGTTGTTGTATTGTTTCCACTAAATTGAATAATTACTAGCTTGCCTGTAGTGGTAGAAGGCAGATTGGTATAAGTATTTCCTACAATATCATAGTCTTGATCGGGAACAATTGTGCCATTCATAAATGGTATTTCGTAACCTGATTCAAAAGCCCATTCTGTAGGTGTGTAATCTGAAGCCGCAGTTAAATTAACTTCATATCGGCTAAACACAGGATAAGATGAGCTTGGCGCTCTGTAAGTATAAATGCTATCGCTTACTGAAGCCGATACTGCACCACTAAAAGTTATTTCGCGAGTTGTGTAATTAACACTTGTTACTGTATAAAGTGTGGGTGTGCCTGTATTGCTAAATGACATTTGATCGCCAACATTAATTAATTGGAATGGCAATTGTGCTGAATCATAAGTAACAACATTAGAAGCTACATTAGAAACAATTAAATAAGTAGGTGCATAATAAACACCGCTTGATACGGCTCTCATTGAAACTGAAGTAACTATATCACCTACAGTTGCACCTACATTTAATGTAAATGTTGATGTTGTTTCTGTGTAATCTGAAGTTGATAATAATGCGCCATTTACAAAGATTAAATCTTGACCTGCAATATAACCTGAAACTCTTGATGATGGTGTAAAGACTGTTTGACTACTTGTTGCCGTAAAGTTTTGAATAGTCATAAAGAAGTCATCAGGCGTTGTAAAGCCTACCACTCGACCATAAATGTCAATGGTTAAGGTTGAAGCTGATCCTGTCTTTGTAGTTGGTCCACCAAAGTCCAAAAATTGATCTAATGATGCTACAACTTGACCATCGCCTGTATTAATAACTCTAATCTGCCCTGTGCCTGTCGTTGTTGTTCCTGTGCCAATAAACTGACCTGTCGTTGGTTGCAAGTCAATAATATTTGTGCCATCAGGTAAAGCTGACCATAATTTAGGATCAAATTTATTAGTAGTTGTAGGAACAAAAGAACCTGATCCTGAAGCGTATGCGGCAAAGTCTGTATCAAAACTAAAGGTTTGATTTTGACGATTAGCAAAGATTAAATAAATATTAGTGCCAAAAGCTGGATCGGCAAGATACCAATTATAGTCTGCAGGGTTAGTTGAAGGGCTTGTGCCTTCTTGATTATAAATGCCGTAGTAAAGTTTATTTCTAGGATTTAAATCAAAACCACCACCGCTTATATCGTCTGCATAAGCTACAGATAGATATTGATATGGAAATTGGAATGTTCTTGGTCGCCATGCTAATACTGTAGAAGCTAAACTAAATGGGCTTGTCGCTATGCTATTGACCATTCTACTAAAGAAGTAATAATCACCTGAAGGAAGTCCTGATAGCTCTACAGGTGATGTTGTATAATTAATGGTGTAAGGATTGCCATTAGGCTGAATAGCAGTAGTGCCACCAAATATTAATTGAGTAGTTGTTGGGTATTGATAAACTGAATACCATATTTCAACATATTGAGTAATACCTGCGCTTGAAGTGGTAGGCGTTACAAAGATACTAGGAATTGTAATAGATGGATATGATGCGCTAACAACAGGTGCGGGAATAGTTCCAAATGTTACAGGGCTACCAATACCTGAATTTGGGCTAGGTGCAAATTGAGTTATATTAACATCATCATAAACTTGTGGATTATATTCCATTAAATTAAGTGATGCGGTTACTTGACCTGTATCACTAAATTTTTCAATGACTTTATTAATTCTAAATAGTTTAGCTTCCCAACCATAATTAGCATTGGTCATAGTAACTATATCACCTGCTTCTAATTCAAGCCCTATAAAGTTAATTTCGCATTGAATTTGTAAATCTTCTCTAGCCGCTTCAAGCATTCTATTAGCTAGATATTGAGCTTGGACATTGTTATTAACTAAATAAAGATTAACTGATTGTTTATTGACGGGTTCGTTAGCAAATAAAAGACTAGGATTAATTGTAGCCAAATCAAAAGTAGCAGAATTAAAACTGTCTTTAGCAGAACCATCAGGATATTTAACTTCAATAACATTAAATGAATTATTAAGATCAATAGGTGTTACTGTAATGCCACCAATCATATTGGTGTTATTAATGTCCATAGCTACATCATAATCAGGTGTTTGAACAACAACACCCCAAAGACCTAAAATTTCATTATATCTAACCAAGCAATCGCAACAATCAGACATAGCCTGAATATTTTGCATAATTTTAAGGTTAGTATCTAAAGAACCATTAAATGTAAATCTAGGTTGAGTTGTTGTATTGCCATCATAGTTTGTATAAGTAAATGATCCACTAGAGTAAGTATTTAAAGCATTTAATGAAGTTGTATTAATGTTAGCTAAAGGGATTGCCGCACCATAACGAGTTGAAGTTAAATAATCTAGGAAACATGATCCTGGTGCTGATCTTGCATTAGTTAATTGAAAACGAGTTTGATTTAATCCTGTTAAATTTCTATCAGCATTATATTTTAAATGAACAATAGCAAAAGCACAGGAACTCATTAATTTGGTATTATCCCAAGTATAAATAAGATTAGATGCGCTTAATACTGATATAGCTGATTGAGAAGTATTGGTTGGGCTATTTGATCCATTGTTATAAAGATATATATCCATATACCCTGTTATATCTTGAGTTTCGCCTGTGGATTCATCAAGCAATCCTGTAACTGCCGCACCGCTACCAAAGATTACTTTTTTACCACCCCAATAGACATTTCCAAAAGTTATAACATCAGGAGTGCCACCTGATTCAGAATTAGTAACTTCAGATAAAGCAAACACCCAATAGATATCTTGATTATCTTCAGATATAGTCATATCAGTAATAATGCCACCTGTATAAGCTGATCCATAAATAACAGGAATTTTATTGTCGCCTGCGGGTGGAATTTGTTGGCGGTTGCCAGGATTAGGTTGTTGAGCATTAAGATTAGATTGACTAGGTGCATCAGGCGCAAATATTTTAGATAAAATAGATGAAGCAACCATATTAATAGCAAAGGCTACTGTGCTTACAATCCAAGCTTCAGTTCCTGCCGCTAATATAGCAGTAGCAATAATAGTTCCAATTGCGTATGCGGGTGAGCATAGCAAAAAGAATATTAAAAAATTAATTATAAAAACAATCATTGCATCCAATTTTCTTCTATTTTTTGAAATCCAAATCTTGAGTAATCAAGATTAGGGCTAGTGGTCATTTTAGTTACAGTAAATAATTTAATTCTGCCTTCTTGTTTTAATTGATTGGCGTAATCAATATATTCTTTTAATAATCTTATACCTACTATTCCCATTCTGTATTCAGGTTTGACATACCAAGCTAATTCATACATAGCATAAGTTTTATCACACCATATTGTAGGTGTAATAATTGCCATAATAAATCCTATATTATCTTCAATAAATATAATGCCTTTGCCAGCAATAATTGTATCTATTAAAGAATAAATATAATCAGGATTATCTAATTCTTTGTATTGCTCAATAGGGCTTTCATCACGAAACATTTTTAACATTTCGCCTAATTGTATCTTGTCGTATTTTGTAGCTTTTTTAATCAAATATCTTTTCCAAACGAATAGTTAATAGTTTCAATAAAATTAACTCGATTCATAGATGTATCGCCATTGTTCCAAAATTGCCAAGCATTGTCATTGGTATAACGACCAGCATTTCTATTTTGAAGAATTATTTGAATACTTGAAGCTGAAGCAGTTATAACACCTACATAAGCTCTAGCTTCTTCCATGTATTGTTCTGAAATAGAAAAAGAGCTTATATAACCTGTAAAGAATTTATAAAGACCGCCTGTGCCGCCTGTAGTAATTAATTCATTTTGGTCATTAAAAAATCCATGCCACATTTCAATAAGTGAACCTTTAATGTCATGTCCTAATACAAAACCTAAAAGAGCAGTATCAATACCAACCAAAGTAACAGTTGTTTCATTTGCGGTTGATTTAATGTCGCGTTGAACATCATTAACTTTAACTAATGATCCAAGCGCATCAAAAGGAAGTGCATCAACGGCAGGAATTGTAAGAACAGAGGGAGTTGTAGCAAAACGATAAACACCATTAGCAGTCGTAAGTCTTACGAAATCTGCCATTCGTATATTATTAGTATTTTGTATTGGTGCTATTTCGTTCATAATACCGCTTCTATTGCTTTAAATGATCCTGACCATGAAATAAAAGAATCATTAGTCATAGGAACAAAAGTGTATGCAGGATATTCTTGAAGTATAACAGGGAATGTAACGCCAATATAAGTATCGCCACCTAGTGATTGAGTTATGCCATATTGACCTATAACGGCTTCCATAGGGCTTGTTAATGTAGTCATAATAGTTCTGTGAACAGGAATAGATACAGTTGATCCTACACCTCTTACTACATCCGAAGTAGCTATATAAGCATAGCGATCAATTTGTAAAAAATCGCCTGTTTTAACAATGTATTCAGTTGATCCCATTGTAGGTAAAGAACCTAATACAATAGTTTTATTTGCTGAAGTAATTTCATATTCACAAGCTGATATTTCAGCAGAAGACATATCACCTTGATAAGCAATATAATTCCACCAACCTGTAGAGCCAAAATTTAAATAAGATTCAAATTGGCGATCCACTTCACGCAAGTTAGATAATAAACTTCTATTTTGACTATAAAGCAAATAATTCATTGGCTTCATATCAAATTGAAATGGTTGAACAGTAAGTATTTCTGAAGTAGAAATGCGTTGATTTCGACTTAACATTTGACCAACAAATCTATGGTCATTAATACCGACTGATTCTGAAATTGCTAATATTTGATTTAATGTAGCCATATATTATCTCGATTGCGGTAGTGATCTTTGAGCAGATTGGTTAGCACCCCAAACTGCTTGTTTATTTTTAGCCAAAAATTGTGTTGCGCTTTGTGTATCAATAGCGCTCATATTAGCAATGTAAGGTCCATTATACACTACAGAAGGACCACCGCCCATAAGTGAGTTTATTCCATGATTAGGAATAATAGTTCCTGCTGATTTTGGAACAAACATTTCAGGACCATTTTCACCTACTAATGAAGGACCACTAATATCGCCACCACCAGCTTTTCCTATATGAATTGATCCACCAACTGATCCTGTTGATCCTGTGAACATTCCACTACCGCCACCACCAAATCCTAATAAACCACCAATAGAACCAAGTATAGAAGTCATTTGAGCGCGCATTTGAATTTTAATAAGATCAGCAATAATGCTTCTAGCAAGATCACCAAATTTAAGTTTGCCTGTATTTACAAAAGTATCTAACGCTTGTTCCATATTTGAAGTTACAGATACAAAAGCTTGTTCACCCATTTTAGCTGCATTAGTAGCATTTTCAACATAACTTGTATAAGCTTTTTTCCAACCATATTCAAAAGTTTTTTGACTTTGTGCAATTCTATATTCTTCTTCAATTCTTGCTTTTTCTAATTCGCCCCATTTAGCAATTTGTTGAGCATTCATTTTATCTTCTACTTTTAATAAAAGCATTTTTTGTTGAATGTCATAAATGTCTAAAGCGCGTTTCTTTTCTGCTTCACCTAAAAATTCTAACTTTTGTTCTTCTTTAACTCTGCCCATTTTGGCTTGAGATATTTGCATTTCTTTTTCATAAAATTCTTTTTGCTTTTTAATAGTGTCTGCATTAGCAGCAACAATTTCTCTTACATCTTTTTTATCAGCAGCAATACCACCAATACCTGATAATATTCCTGGAGCTTTTGCACCTTGAACTGATCCAAATTCAGGCGCAGCAAAATCAATTTTTTTAGAACCAATTTTATCTAGGAAGGCAGCTTGAAATCCATATCGTTTTGCAATCTCATCAAATCGTTTTTGTTTTGCTTCAGATTGATCTATATAATTTGCTTGAGCTTCAATAAGACCTGCAAAAGTTTCAGCTAAACTTACTTTAAGTTTTAACCATCCAACTGCAAACTTATCCATTGAAGCATTGATGCGTTTAAAAGCAACTTCAGCTTCTTCAAACTGACCTTTGCTTTTTTCCATGTCTTGCGACAAGCCTTTGATATCAACGCCTTTAATTGCTTTGCCAAACATTTCCATAGCAATAGCATTGCGTTTAACAGGGTCTTCAATAGCGCCTAATTGTTTTACTACTTTTTCAAATAATTCTTGAGGTGAAAGAGTTTTTAAGTCTTTAATTGAAACGCCCATGCGTTGAAATGCTGCATGTGCATCTTTTGATCCTTTAGCAGCTTCATCAATTTTATTATTGAAAGAAGCCATAAGTCTGCCAGCACTATCAGCATCACCACCATTGATGGCTAATGCTTGCGACATCCTTAATACTGAAGCAACGGACATCTCATTTGCTTTTGCAACATCCGTTATTTTATCGGCATAATCTATTGCGGCTTTAGTAGCACCTATAAAAGCGGTAGCAACAACCGCAAGTCCAGCTTTAGCGCCAATACTAAATCCTTCTACTTTGCTTTTAGCTGCGCCAAGTCCTGCATTAAACTCGCCTGCATCAAGCCCAAGTAAAACCGCTAATCTTGAAATAATAGCCATTATTCGCCTTTAAATTTATCTATACTAAATCCTGGTGCTTGGCTCATAAATGTTAATAATGAATCACTAGGATCAGCTTCTTTATCTTCATAGATATAACCATAAGCACTACCAATGACACCTTTTAGATCATAAGGCAAACTACTACTTGGGCGCATATAATTAAATACCCCCGCAGTAAGCGTTCCTAGGGTTGTTATAAGACTTTTATTTCCAAGTAACCCATCAGCATACATGATAGATATTTCATTCATTGTAGCTTCATCTAATGCGTCAATATGTTGTATTGTATGCCCGTTAAAGACCATAGCAGCTTTAACTTGAGTTCTTAACGAGCGAGTTACTTTGAGCGGACTTCCTTATAATCAGGAGCTATAACTTCATTAATTTTATCAACTAAAGTTAATTGAACTGCAAGTGGAAATTCTGATTCCACATCTTCATAATTTAAATCTTCTAATGATCCTGTTTCGGGAATAAGTAATTTAATATATTCTACAATTCTATATTGTAAAACATGCTTATTCTTGGCAGCTTCCCTCATTGATCTGCCATCCACAATAATATCATTATCTGTAACTTCTACACCTTCTTCAGTTGTAATACCTTGAAGGTCTTTAATCATTAATTGATAAGCTTCTTCTACTTTAACCTCATCAGGTGTTTTAAAGTAATTATAAATAGCTTCAATTTCATTTACTGCTGGAATTCTTACTTTAAAAGTATGATTTCCTAATTCAAATGTTCGAGTTAAAACAGATAGCCTATTTTCCTCGTATTTTTTACCAAGAGCTGATCCTAATTTACTCATATCTTATTTTCCTTTTGTGGTTGGGTTTTTAGCTTTAAATTTTTCTATATTTATTTTTAAAAGATTGCCTAATAAATTTGATACTGCTTGTTGCTGACTTTCTAATGAAATTCTTAAATAAGGTTTAGCACCTCTATTTGCAGTTCCAAATTCGTTTGCTATAGCGCGAGCATCATAAAAAACACCAGCTTCTCTATAAAAATTTTTTCTAGCCTTTTTGTATTCAGCACCTTTTAAATTTCCATGAGCCGCATTAAGAGCAGTTTTTAATTTTTTAGGGATTGGTCTAGTGGTAACTAAAGCGATAGCGGAATCAGTAGGTTGAACATATTTTGATTTCATATCTCTATTTGTAGGTCTGCGACTTACAATAGATAAAGATTGATCTAACAATCCTGTATCTTTAGGAACTAATCCTTTAGCCATAGCTAATACAGGCTTCATGGCTTCGGCAACAGTCTTTACAAGGATTCTACTTGTTTTTTTGCTATCACCTATTTGAGTTCTTAAATCCTCAAATACTTCAAGCGTTTCAGAAACTCCTGACACTTGAAATTTTGTTTCCATTAATCTGCCTTAATTATTTTATGATAAATCGCATTATTTAATTTAATTGCATAATCAACTGCTTCTTCAGGTGTAAGTTTATCCGCATGGTGTTTTGCAATCTCATGCGCTAAATTAATTCCTGTTAAGCGTTGTTGGGCAAACCCAAACCAATTCTTTTGACCTGAACCAGCTTGGGATACCAAATAACTTAATAGATCATCAGTTGTTTTAACTTGTGTTGTCATTTCTTTTCCTTTTTTAATTAGTTGTTTGTCCAACCATATAAGTTACCGCGCGGGTGAACTGTGAACATACATTTAGCTTCGGCAGTTGGATTTGAATCAACTTTAAATTCACCAACTCGACCTACAAAAGCGTATGCAACATCAGCACCTAAACCATCAGTAGCAAGAACAACAAAAGTTCTGTCAATAGTGCCATTGTAGGCATCAGTTCTCATTAATTGTAATTGTGTATCAGCAGGATTCCATGCCGCAGTAATTGTCATTGAAGTAGGGGCAGCTTGAGTAGGAATCTTATCAGATTGACGAGCGCCTGCTACACCAAAAGATGCAACTGCATCATCTTGACCAAATGCTGGAACTGCTTCTACAGGAATTACATTTGAGCTAATAGCAATTGCATTTACATCAGCCCATGTATTTAATTCTTCAAGTGTTAATGGTGTTGGATTTGCGCCATCTTGAGCGTAAAGGGTTGCGCTAAACCCAGGTAAAACTTTATTTGGAAGTGCCATAATTAAATTTCCTTTTCATTAAATAATCAAAAAATCTTATGTTGGAATATATAAGGTGCAATCCATAAAGATGTTAAATAGATTGATCTCATTGTCGTATCCATTATATAACCACACTACATCAGCTTTAGATATTGGAAAACTTGAAGGATCGGATGAATCACCAAATATTCCACTATAACCATGAAGCGCTTGCAAAATACTATTTGCAGTTTCAAAACTGTTTGCCATTGAAGTAGAAAATACACTTATTTGAAAAGTAGGTGTATCAATACCTTTATTATCCTGAAACGAACCTGTATAAACAGGCTGATGCACATTTCTTAATTGCCAAGTTACAAAGTCAGGTTGTGTAGCAAAATTTCTGTTGAAATTAGCATACACAGGCACAGGTGATATTATATCACTTAACTGCCATTGTATCGACTTTGCATAATCATTTACATTCTGTTGAGTAGCCATTTTAAACCTTTGTTTCAGGATCAGAACGATAGCACATTAAGGTAACTGACATTCTGTCATTAGATTCAAGAACATCAGTAATACGCCAATCTTTAGCGCGCCAAGTAATAGAGTAAAGATTTTGATTGTCCACAACATCCTTCATCCAAGGCGTGTAATTCATTGTAAATTGGATAAGGTCTTGATATACACGATATCTTTCCGTAATAGCAAGTGAATTCTTTACATCAGACACTAAAGGTCTAGTTGTAAATTTCTTTGTTATTGTAGTGGTATATTGACCATAGGCATCAGTGCCAAATGTTAGATCATTAACATCCACATTCTCGTAGCGTTTAATTGCCATTTACATCACCAATGGTTTATAAGGTCTTAAAAGTGCATCCACTCCGTAAGGTATATTTTGTAACTTGCTTAAAGTTGTTTCTGATCTATTGTTATAAAGATGAGTTAATAACAATAAAGCCGCTTGTTTGATAACAGGATAAGCCTGTAAGAAATTAGGATTAACTGTATATTCAATAACAATAGGTGAGGTTACAACTGTATTAACATCGCTAGGCATTCCGCCTGGCAATATTACTTTGTTACCTGTTGGATCATAAACATAAGCAGAAGTAGCTAAAGTTGTAATAACTACAGGATTAGCATTGTTGTAATATTTAACACTATTAATAACAACGCCACCCGTATTAAAACTATCTTTATAAGATACTTCAGGCAAATCTAAACAAACAGGATTAGCATACAAAGAACCAAGACCATAATAAGAACGATATGAAACAGGGAATATAGGCATACCAAGATAATCCTCAATGTGCATACGAACCGCTAATTCTAAACCTTCTAAATAAGAATCTTGTGATTCATCACCAAACAAATTTAATTGATTAGTGATTTCCTCTAATGTTAGCCAACTTGTTGTTAATGCACGATTGATTTGTTCAAACTTATCATAGTTGAACGGATTTCTAGTGCCACCACCAAATGGTATTTGTCCTAAAGTATCAGCCATAATTAACTCGCGTAAATAAACACACCAGCACTAGGATTTCTAACTGTAGAAACTACACGCTTTTCAGCATATAAAGTTACAAAGCCAGGTTTGGTTTGGTCGTAGCGTTTTAATGTCATTTCTTCATTGTCAGCAATAGTCATAAACTGATCCCAACAAGCTAAAGTTCCCATAAATGCACCAGCGCCAGCAGTTTGGAAATAAGAGTTAGGAATGACAGGAATGCCAAATAAATATAACAATGCTCCGCCATCTTTATCACCAACTTCTAAAAGCAATGGTAAACCACCTGTTGCAGTCATTAATCTTAATTTAGCAATAAGACTTGGGTGCATCATCCATGCAGTTGAAGGTAAATACCAATATTGTGCAGGAAGTTTATTTAAAGTATTAACTAAATCTTCATAAGTTGGAGCAGTTGGACTAAATGCTTCATAAATTACTGTATGAAGTCCGTTAGTAATTGCAGTTCCGCTTGATCCGTATGAAGCCGCACTTGTGCTTCCAGGATATGTAATCAATCCTCGAACGCCATTAGTTGCGCCTGTAGTATAAGTTGTTGAGCCAGCTTGATCGACATTTAAAACCATAGCTGAAGCTTCTGCTTGAGAAAATTCAAGTATTAAATCGCTAACAATTGTTTCATCAATATTATTAATATCAGATAATAATGCAGTTCTTAATGGTAATTGTGCTGATAAATTTCTTGTAGGTAATTGCCAAATTGAAGTAGCAATTCCTGGAGTGCCGTCATTAGGTGTAAATGTATAACCCCATGGATTATTAGGGCTTACTTGATTTAAAACATTCCCTGTTTTAGCAACAAATTGAGCCGCTGAACCTGTAAAAGTTACCTCGCGCGCCCATCCTCTAAACGGATTTGCTAAACGGAGTGCCGCAAAAGCATCATCAAAATAAGTTCTTCCGCCTTTGTCTAGTCCGCTACCTGTAAGTTGAGATGCTTCATTTACATCTTGTTGGGCTTCTTTTTTTACAAGATTAACTGTAGCTTTACCTTCAGTTAGTGCTTGTTTTATGCCATTTAAAATTCTTTCAGATGTATTCATTTTTCTTTCCTAAAAAATTAGAGAGAGGGGGATTGCTCCCCCACCCTGAACAACAAATTTAGAATTAATCTAAATATTGTGCTGATCTATAACGAATGATACTGAATGGATCGACCACAGATGTTGCTAGACGCTTCTCACCATAGAATGTGATATAGCCTGGCAATGTTTGGTCGTATCTACGCATAACCATATTTAAACGATCAACGATTGTATGACCGCGATTCCAATCACCAAAGTAAATTGGGAAAGCGTTTGTATCTACTGAAGGACTTGGTGTAGTAGGAATAAGTGGGTTAGAAACATACTTATTAACTACAACATCAAAACCAAGTAAAGTGCCAACAATGCCGTCATCTCTTGATAAGCCGTCAATGTAAATTGGGCGACCATTGTCATCAACTAAACCGCGAATTGCTGCAAGCATTAGTGGATTGATAACAAATTTAGCAGTTGGTGTCCAATATTGTTGTGGTAAAGCATAGATGAAATTCACAATGTCTTTATATTGAACATTGTTAAATAGACCTACACCATTACCAGCACCTTCAGCATCAGAGCCATTAGGAATTAATTGGTCATAAGTAGCGATTGAATGTAAACCGCTTGATGAGCTTGTTCCTGTAGAACCAAATGCCGCAGTTGTTGTTTGACCACCAGCGTATGTGCCAGCCGCACCAGCATATTGATTAAGACCGCGTAAGCCGTCAGAACCGCCATAAGGTGTTGTGTTATCACCAACTGAAACCTCAACTTGATCGTTGTTTTGAATCATTGAAAGAGCTTCTTGTTGTGAGAATTCTAACAACATATCAGCTACAACATTTGATTCTAAACCATCGATATCATCAAGAGCAGCAGTTCTAATTGGGAATTGAACATTCAAATCTTGCAATGTTAATTGCCAAATGTTTGTATCCAAGCTATTTGGGTTTGGATGTGGGCTAGATGTGTTGTTATTAATACCATAACCCCACCAAGCGCCTGTGTTACCTGTTTTTGCTCTGAATTGGTAAGTAGCACCATCAGTTGCAACAGAACGAGATACACCACGCATTGGGTTAGCAAGTCTTAATGCAAAGAATACAGGATCATAAGCAGTTCTACCGCCCACGCCTGCACCACCACCAATACCAGCTGGGTTACCAATTGATGAAGCTTCTTTCATATAAGCATCATATTGACCAGCATCTTCGAACATTTTAAGTTCTTTTTCAACTTTCATACCGCTTTCATAGAAGCCTTTTAATTGTTCTTTAACAGAACGATTAACTTCTTGAGCAACAGTTTTGTAAGTTTTGATTAATGGAGTAGCTTCTTTGATTGAAGCAACTTTAGCTTCAAGAGATGCAACTTTTTCTTCAAATGTTACTGCTTTTTCTTCAAAAGCTTTTGTAGCTTCCGCTAATTTAGCATCAACTTCAGTCTTAACAGATTCAACTGCTTCAACTTGAGCTTGCTCAATAGCGTCTAACTTTTCGATAATTTTATCTGACATGATTTATCCTTTAAGACGATTATTTAAAATTTTAAGCAATTCTCTTTCCGCAAAAGCGTTAAGAATTTTTTGCTCATCTACCACCGCATCAGCATCACTCTGAATAGGTGCTTTTTCATCAATGATTTTAGGCTCATCACGAGTTTCTATAACCTTTTTGAAAATTGAAGACGCGGTGGTCGCATCTTTTCTTGAAAGTTTTGCATCACGCAATGCTTTCTCGATTAGTTTTAAGTCTAAAGAACCATCAGCTCTAAAGCACTCTAATTTCGAGATATTGCATTCTAAATTGTTAGGTTGCATAACAATTGATACTTCTCTTAAACCGCCTTTAGTAATTTGGAAGAAACCATCTTCATCAGCGCCTACTTCCATACCTTCAGCATCAACCATTGCATATTCATCAGCATAAGCGCCAACAGATACACCGCCAACCATAGCTGGACTTTCTTTCATAATAGTATATAAGTCTTTACCAGCCGTTGTATTAGTAAACAAACGACCTTTTGCATCCATACCTTCATCAGTAAATGAAAACTCTTGCCATTCACCTACAGGCATTGACATATCATTGTGTTGAAAATACATTGGAAGGGGTTTACCTGATTTTGCGAATTCATCCGCCCATTGAGCAAAGCCTTCAGCTTTATAATTAAATTTACGACCATCAGCACCTTCGCGAGCGCCCCAAGTCGTTACAGTAGCTTCAATTTCGCCACTACCGCCTTCAGCTTCATCGGCTTTGACACCTAGAGCAACTTTTGATTCAAATAGAAACTTAATATCTTTAGTCATTTATTGGAACTCCCTTTGATTTCATCCCGTTAGTTTCAACAGGTTTAGGTTTGCGCTTTTTAGCCTGTTGGGTTAATTTGTTGAGCAACTCTTTTAATGTCATTAGGCTTTACCTGCCTGACCTGTTTTGCCAACGCTAGAAGTATTGCCACCGCCACCTGTATCTTGAGGTGTAGTGCCACTTATAGGTTTAGCTTGTTTTGATGTATCTTTTAATTCGTCTGCGCCTTGCAAGTTTTGTTTGCCTAGATATTCTCGCGCTTCATTAGGTGTCATTATACCACTATTCACACCTGCTACTGCGTAATTCATTTGATCTAGTGGTGCGCCTTTTAAAAAATCTTCAGTTTGGAATTGAATACAAAGATTTGGATAACCAGCAAGAAGACTTGCTTTAAATTTTTGTTCAATATTAGTAATTAACGGACACATTGTTGATTTATAGAATTCATCAAGCATTGTTTGTGTATTGTTATACTTTTGATCTGCAATTCCAAGCATAGCAGGTGGCACTCCAAACAATCCGCAAATACGCTTCATAGTTTGTTCTTTTAATGCTCTTGCATCCGCATCTTGAAGTGTAAGCATATTGAGTGGCATATATTTCATGCCATTATCTAATAACATGCCTTGACCTGGTTTAGATAGATCAGTAGAGCGAGAACCTGTTAAAGATGTCCAAGCTTCTTTAAGTCTTGCGGCAATTTCTTTAAATTTAGCATCAGGAATTACTTGGTCTGTAACAAACATACCTGAAGGTTTAGCTCCATTAAGCATAATAAAGTTTGCATAAAGATCAATATCTTGATCTAAAGATACTAATTCGTTACACAAAATACCTTTATTAAAACCAGCACTACCTTGCCAAGCCATTTCACTTGCATGAATAACTTGGAAATATTCTAATGGTTCATCTTTATTAAAACCATAAGTGCTAGTCGATAATCTATAAGTAGGATAACGAGTAGGAGTGATTTGAGCGGTTATTAAAGTTGAATCCAATAGATACATTTCCATTGGTGTTAGCGTAGAGTTTGTTTGCTCTTTGCGCCATAAAGCAGTAAATGTTTCACCTGATAAGTCATACCACATTGACCATTGATACCAAAATTCGTATGCAGATTGATAATTATTAGGATTAGTTAATAAGTTATAAACTGCTTTAGCTTTAGCTTTATCGCGAGTTGAAACATTTGAATCTGTTACCGCATCTACTAATTTACCATCATCGCCATAAGCCATGATTTTAATGGGCAATTGAGCTAATGCACGAGCTTTAGCATTGACACAAGCCATAACAGTAGAGTTACGGGATAGTGTGGACATATCCAATACTCGACCTGCGGTATTAACGGATGATGTCGTTACATATAATAATTGATTAGAAGATTGAACTCCTTGAGCTTTAACATTGCGGAGTATGTTGTTACCGAGGGCAGTTTGACCAAAAAGAGTATTACTTTCTTGCGCGTTTTGATTTGGTTTTCTTTTGAATATATCTAGTATAGCCATGTTTTTCCTTTATATGCTTCTAAATCCAAATGATGTAGAAACCAATGGATGATCTAGTGAGCAGTGCATCGCAATAATAAGCGCTATTATACCATCAACCTTGGCTGACTTATCTGCTTCATTCTTGCGAATTTTAATATTGCCATTGACATCGGTATAAACTTCACAGTTACCTAATTGCCAACCCACAAATGGATTTCCATTGTGTTTGATAGCGTTTTGCATGATGAGCTTTTCAACATGCTTGGATGGGTTATTTAAAACCGCCATGCCTTGTCCAACTTTTTTAACAGGGATACTATTATCGTGTAGTCGAGCAACTAAAGAAGCCGCATTGTAAGCGTCATAGCCTACTTCTTTAACATTGTATAAAGTAGCTTGTTGTTTTATATATTCGGAAATCTCTCGATCATCCATAACATTGCCTTCTGTGATATGCAATATTTTAGATTGAACGGCTTGGTCAAATATACCACGATAATGAGTTGGAATCAAGGATAACGCTTCTTCAGGCAAAAAGAATTTGAAATCAGCATAATAATCTTCGGAAGCATATCGTTTTAAAGTGCAAACTGCATTTAAGTCGCGAGTTGCCGCCAAGTCAAATCCAATAAACACTTCTTCAGGATCAGCTTTATCTTCGCCTATAGACTTATCCCAATAATCGCGATCAATCCATGCAGTGTTAGCGGATACATATACATTAAGAGTTTTGCAAAGAAATTCATTTAATGCTGGTGGTTTAAGTTTAGCTTGTTCGCATCGTTCTTTAATAGCTTCTTGATAAACTGATATGCCGTGCATAGGATTAGCTTTAGCCCAAGTTGTTTCATCTTTCCAATTGTCTTGCGGATCAAGTCCATATAACAAACCAAACCAATGAGGATTGTCAGGAGCATCGCCATTAAGCATTGTTTCAAGCGCAGTTAAGTCTTCAAAAAACTTTGTATCTTTAGTAAATGATGCGGTAGTAATATAAATTCTTAAAGGATTCTTTCGGGCAACCATGCCTGAAAATATAACCTCAATAGAGTTACGATCAATAATCTGTGCGGCTTCATCTATAATGGCGCAACTTGCATTCTTACCATCGCCTGATTTTTTATTGTCGCGAGATAAAGCGCGGAACATAGTTTGACTATCATTAGCTTTGCCAATCTCATATTTGCTTACTCGATACCATGCTTTAATTTCATCAGGCATAGATTCAACCATTGAGCGAGCCGCATCAAAAACAATAGTTGCTTGTTCTCTATTAGTTGCAAGTGTAAAGACTTCAGCACCAGCTTCATTGAATGCTAATTCATATAAACCTATAACTGCGGTAAGAGTTGATTTGCCAGCTTTGCGAGGAATGAAAACAATGACATCGGTGGTCATTCTTTTTTCATGGTCTTTCTTATGGCGAAAACCATAGATACCACAAATAAGTAAAACTTGGAAAGGTTCAAGGACTATTGGCTTTCCAGCATCAGGTCCTTTGGTGTGTTTAAGAACAGATACAAAATCTAATACATGCTCAA
>Ga0209298_10000195_pt1 | contig 38049 bp, 26 predicted proteins | sample S_140806_EF_Meta_FD_187325 | JGI IMG/M metagenome (GOLD analysis project Ga0209298, IMG submission 187325) | Freshwater microbial communities from Lake Simoncouche, Canada to study carbon cycling - S_140806_EF_MetaG (SPAdes) (version 2) | ecosystem: Environmental > Aquatic > Freshwater > Lake ... | reverse complement strand
CTATCCGTAGCTGATCGCCTTGTGCTTGGATGATTCGTCCCCTAAAATCTGCACAAGCCGGCCAACAAAAAGTGCCGGGCTGAGGTGGATGGCGTGAGCATCGGCTCTACGAGCAACACGCTCCTAGTGAGTTCGATCACCACATCGGGGAGGCGCTTTGTCTGAATATGGTGGCCGCTGGCACTGCGCTCATGCACGGCACCGGGTTGGCCTCGCAGAGGAGAGAGAATTGCGCTGGTCTGAAACGCAGATCCGGATGCAGCAACAGCGGCGTACCATCAAGAGCAGGGGTGGCCTCCAAGAGATTTCAGGAGTAGGCCACAGGGCGACCACGATACAGGGACAAAACAAGGACCAATAAACTTCAGACCAACCTTTGCAGGCAAATTTGCTAGCAAAATCTTACAAATTGAGCAATCCCAGAATAATTCCACCGATTCCATATTTTTGAGAACGAAGACCCGCCACCATGGCAAATCCAGCCGCAAGCAGCAAGGACTGAATGGCATTACGAGTACCTTCCACAATCAAGACCTGAAGATTATTTCTTTTCTGCGTTTCCGCATCATTGAGCGCTCGATTGACAGTGCCTTCCAAATTGACGATTGCGTTTCCTCTAATCACTGAAAATGGAGCGTCGAATTTAGCGGGCAGCTTGGGAGAATTTGGCAGAGATGCCATGAAAGCACGAAGCTCAAATTCATTGCCAGTGGACTTGATACCTTTGATTATATTCTTGAGGACAACGACCTCTCCAAGAATTGATTGAGTTCGTGCTTGAAGAGCCTTAATACCAGAGAAAATCTGAATGGGGATCAATACAATAAGCAAGAGACTTATCCACCAAGATACCTTGGCAATAAACCTGAGGCGGGAGGTGATTAGCTTATTATTTGGATCAAATGCGGCAGCACATGCGATTAACAAAAATGAAATCAGCAATGGCGTGGCTACTGACAGGACCGCAGTGCTCATGCCAAGCAGCCATGTCGAGCGCAAGCCATTAAAAGGAAACAGTGAGAAGAGGAACGTGTTAAGACTGGAAAGGGCGATTAGGAATGCTGAAACCTGAAGGCATTGAGCCACTCGTTTAGCAACAATTCTTAAACTAATTTTGGGCTCATCCAGCTCATCGCCAACATCATAGATTCCATCTGGATTCATTGAAGGGGACTCGGTCTCACTGTCTTGACTATTGTTTCGTGGCATGTTTGTCCAATCAATAGAAAAGCCTCCCATTGAAGGGAGGCTTGATCAAGGGTGATAAAGCTCAGACCGCAGCGATACGCTTCCGGAGCTTACGTGAATAACCAAACGCGATTCCAGCGCCTACCAGAGGAAGGGGACCAGGAACACCAGTGGAAGGAGGGGGATCTTGAGCGAAATTGAAGGATTGGTTAAAATTCTGGATGCCGCCTTGGGTTACACCATATGCAATCGTGAAGGCATCCGAGATGGTTGTCGTGTTGGCGTAGCTCTTGGTTTGACCTATAGATGTATTGATGGGGACATAAGTTGCTGCTGCAGTACCAACTGCACCAGTTAAATCATTAGTACCTGCGTTGACGCCTCCGTTGAGAGCGCTGGACAATGCACTAGTATAATCTACAAGATGTTTGCCACTTGGCGCGGCAAGCGTGAAGCCAAGTGAGCCATTAAAAGGGGCAGTGAAAGGAGAGGGATCGCCTTGAATTGCAAAGGAGAAAGTATTTGCAGAAGGCCCCGGGGACGCATTGATAGTGAGTAAAGAACTAGTTGGAATGTTAACGAGAGAACCTGGCGTGTAGGTGAGAGTAGCACCCCTGCGGGTGCAAGAGCCAGCGGTGATCAGGTCTTGAAGGGTACTGATGTCGTTGGTGCAATCAACAGCCTTAACCGGGTTGCCGACTAGCAAGGTCGTCCCGGCGGTACATGCCAAGACTAATCCAAAAGATTTGGATCTGTTAAACTTGATCATGGAATTTCAGCAGGAAGCTCTACGTTGTTATTTATACCATAATTTGCGTCGCGATAGGGGCAGCCTGCAGCACGTCATGGAATCAACACACATCTTGAAAATCTTCCTTCACTACCCAGGTCGCTCCGCAAGGGGGAATTAGGCGCATGGACTGGTACGCAAATACCAGTCGGGTCATGTCACGCAGTGCCATCCAGTTCCAAAAAGGCCTTTCCCTGCTTGAGTTCCAGCGGCTCTACGGCAGCGATGAGCAATGTGGGGCTGCTCTGGAAAAGACTCGATGGCCTGATGGGTTCCGTTGCCCACGCTGCGTGGCCATGAGCATGGCCTCGTCTACGGCCGGCGGCTCAAGCGTTATCAGTGCCGCAACTGCGGCCATCAGGGCACCCTCACGGCCGGCACGATCATGCAGGCGACCAAGCTGCTGCTGACCACCTGGTTCCTGGCCTTCTATCTGATTGACCAGGCCAAGACTGGGATCTCTTCGCTGGAGCTCAGCCGTCACCTGGGCGTCAAATACGACACGGCCTGGCTCCTCCACAGCAAGATCCTGCGGGCGATGGCCGAGCGAGAGGAGGGGTACCTACTGCGAGGAAAGATTCAGCTGGATAATGCCTACCTCGGCGGAGACCGTACGGGCGGCAAGGCAGGTCGCGGATCCGAGAACAAGATTCCGATCGTCGCGGCTGTTTCCTTGAACGAGGCCGGCCATCCGATTCATGCCAGGATCACAGCTCTGAGTTGCTTCAGTTCAGAGGCGATCGCTGACTGGGCCAAGCGACACCTGGCACCTGGCAGCCATGTGTTCTCCGATGGCCTGGCCTACTTCCGCGCCGTGACCACGGCCAACTGCCACCACAAGGCGGACGTCACCGGCGGCAAGCTTCCCAACGACCTACCGCAGTTCCGCTGGATCAACACCCTGCTGGGCATCCTCAAGAGCAGCTTCAGCGGCACCTTCCACGCCTTCAATTTTGACAAGTAAGCCAGACGCTATCTCGGGGGTTACTGCTTCCACTTCAACCGCCGCTTCTCCATGACTGGGATGAACGAGCGCATTGCAAACGCCGTTTGCTGCTGCAGGCCCTGCACGGAGCGACCCTCAGAGTCGCGGAGTTTCATGGGCAATCAAGAAATCTTTTTGCCTCAGAATGCTCCAAACCAGACTTATCAATCGAAGCAAAATCTAAACTTCACTGAATACTCAATTGGCGCTATCATATTTATATATCTAAATTGCTGACTAATTCAGGCATCCAGCTTATAAAATTTGCAGGCATGCCGATTAGTTTTATTTCTTAGCTTATCCAAAACCGTAGCTCAGAGCTTGGCTGCCCTCATGGCCTAGGGTAAACCTAAAGGATGTTAGCAATGCCAAGGCAAAACTTGCCATAAGATTTGAAACTTGATAGATGAGCTGAATTCCGTAATTCACCGATTTCATGTAAGAATACTGGGTGGAGAAACAACCCTCAATGAATTGGCTTCTCCAGAAGCTGCGACTTCTGCTTAGCGGAAGCCCACCGAGGCCTGCCATACAAAGGCCAGCAGCAGGAAGAAGAAGGGGATGATCGGCAGGATGTCCACCAACGGGCCGAAGGCCTGATAAGCCTCGGGCAGCTGGGCCAGCGGGGTGCTGTGGGAAGCGAGACCGGCCAGCAGAAGGTGCGCCATGGGGAGTTTGGGCCCTTGGAGCGGCCCGATGCGGTAATTGGAAATTACCACGTGTGGGCTGCTGGCCAGGCCGATCCGCCGGGAGCGACATCCTCTGCAAAACAACCGGGGGCGCTGCGGCACTGGGTGTGCGCGGAGGGGGAAGGCCGGGGCTCGGCGGCTGTGGGCCGGCTGATCGGAGGGCAGGAAGGCCTGTGGGTGGCGGGATGCCAGCGGCTGCGGGTAACTCCGCCAGGCCTGCCGCACAATCACGAATGGGCTTGCAGCCCCTGGCGCAGATCTCGGGAACGGTGCGGCCCCTGAAGCGTGACACCAGAATGGCGGCGATCACATCGTCGATCTCGGCATCGAGGCTCGTGCCGGCGACTTCGGCTCGAATCGCCTTCGAGCAATCGGGCAGCTGCTCTTCCGGCAGCAGCAGCATGCCAAGGGCCCTCTGAAGGGGTGGCGCCGTTGGGGGTAAGCGTTCGGGCGCCAGTTCGATCCACACCAGCCTTTCGCGCACAAACTCCTGCACCGGCGTGGGGTCGCCGAAATTCAGATCCCGCGACGGGCAGATCACCACCACCTGCCAGTGGCGAATCGCCCGACATTTGGGCTTCGAGGATCAAGAGCGGCAAGTCGGGCTGGTCGGCAGGAACAATCCATCGAGCCGGTACTCCCTTTCTTTCAGCACCGGCGCGCTGAACAAATAGCCGTCCATCCTTGGCAGGAGGGCCGCCACCATGGCTGCAGGCGTTCGGCATGTTGCTGGAACAGCCAGTAGAAGAGTTTGTCGCTAGCGACCACGGGGAGGATTTCAGCAGCCTCACTGGGCCGACGATGCCACGCTCAAGGCGTGGGCGCCGCCGAGGGAGAGCACCAGGTGTGCGCCGCCGGAGAGCCCTGCTCCCAGGGGGCGAAATCCTCAGCAAAACAACCCTCGGCGATCGCCTGGCCCATCGCCGTGGTGAAGCGCAGCAGGGTGGTGAGGTTGTGGAGGCTGAGCAGGGTGCGACCGAGCATCTCCTCGCAGCGAATCAGATGGTGCAGATAAGCGCGGCTGTGGAGGCGGCAGGCCAAGCAGGGGCAGGTGGGATCGAGGGGCGCGTGGTCGTGGCGGAAGCGGGCATTGCGCAGGTTCCAGCGCTCACCGCCCACCAGCGCCGCGCCATGGCGGCCCAGGCGGGTGGGCAGCACGCAGTCGAACAGATCAAAACCCTCAGCCACGGCGATCGCCATCTCCCGCAGGCTGCCCACCCCCATCAGGTAATGGGGCTTGGCTTCCGGCAGCAGCGGTCCCACCTGGCGCACGATGCGGTGCATCTCCTCCACCGGTTCGCCCACGCTCACCCCCCCCACCGCGATCCCCGGCAGATCGAAACCGGCCACCACCCGGGCCGATTCCGCCCGCAACGCCGGATAGCAGCCCCCCTGCACGATGCCGAACAGGGCCTGGCCGGGACGGTCATGGCTCACCGCGCAGCGCTCCAGCCAGGCGTGGGTGCGGCGGCAGGCGGCCGCCACGTCGGCCTCGCTGGCCGGATAGGGCGGACATTGGTCGAAGGCCATCGCCACATCCGCCCCCAGGGCCATCTGGATCGCCATCGAGCGTTCCGGCGTGAGGGTGATGCGGGCCCCATCGCGGGGGGAACGGAACACCACGCCGTCATCGTCGATGCGGTTGATGGCGCCGAGGCTGAAGACCTGAAAACCACCGGAATCGGTGAGCAGGGGGCCCTGCCAGCCCATGAAGCGATGCAGGCCACCGGCCTCGGCCACCACCGCCTCGCCGGGCTGCAGGTGCAGGTGATAGGTGTTGGCGAGCACCATCTCGGCGCCGGTGTCGGCGAGCTGGGGGATGGCCACCCCCTTCACCGTGGCGGCGGTGCCCACCGGCATGAAGCGGGGGGTGTGCACCGGCCCATGGGGGGTGTGGAAGCAGCCGCAGCGGGCCCGGCTGTGGGGGCAGCGGGCCGTGATCGTGAAGCGGAAGGGAGCGGCCGCCTCCTGAGGAACCGGGATGGTCGGGGCGGCCGCCGCGGCGGCTTCGGCCGATGGCGGGGAGTCGGAGCTCATCGGCAGGTGGGGACTGGCGGATGCGGGATCAGGGGTGGGTGCAGCGTCAGCGGCTGGGCACGCGCCCGAGGCTAGAAGGCTGCTGAAAAAGCCCGAGAACGCCCGCCCTTGCCCTGCCAACACGGCAATGCCATGCCAACACGGCAATGTCATGCCGTTCTGCACCTCGGAATGACACGCGCTTGAAGGCAACCGAGCGGATCCCGCTTGATGCGACCTCAGCCCACTGAACCGGCGACACGTTCATAGGGGCTCAGTGGCTCAGTGTTGCCCATCCCCCAGGGGACGCGGCAACCGCCGCCTCCAGGGGCGGCAATGATCGGGAGCATCGCCGCGGCCCAGCAGCCAACCCATGTCCCAGCCGCCCGACGCCACCGCGTCCGCTGCCCCCGCCTGGCTCCGGGATCTGGCCGGAGCCTGGATCTTCTATTCGGTGCTGCCGGCCTGGCCGTGGCCGGAGCCCCGCTTCCGGCGGATCGCCCGCTTCGCGCCCTGGATCGGGGCCGTGCTGGGGGGACTGCAGGGGCTGCTGTGGTGGGGCCTGGAGGACCGCGTGCCGCCCCTGGCCCAGTTGGCCCTGGTGCTGACCGCGGGCCTGCTGCTCTCCGGCGGCCTGCACATGGATGGCGCCATGGACACCGCCGACGGACTGGCGGCAGGGGAGCGCCTGCTGGAGGCGATGGACGACAGCCGGGTGGGGGCCAGCGGCGCCCAGGCCCTCGCCCTGCTGCTGCTGCTGCGCACCGCCGCCCTGGCCACCTTGGCGGCCGCCGCGCCCCTGGCCCTGCCCTGGGCCTCTGTCTGGGGGCGGGTGGCGCCCCTGGTGGCGATGGCCCGCTTCCCCTACCTGCGGCCCGGCGGAACGGCGGCCTTCCACCGGGAGCACTGGGCCGGCCTGGCGGTGGAGCTGCGGCCCACCGCGCTGCTGGTGGTGCCGCTGGTGATGATCGAAACGGCGGCGACCGCTTGGGTCCTGCCAGGGACCGGTGCCGCCATGGCCTTGCTGGCGGGTTTGGCCGGCGTGCTGCCGGCCCTGCTGGTACCCCTCTGGCTGGGCCGGCGGCTGGGCGGCCACAGCGGCGACAGCTACGGCGCCTGCGTGGAATGGACCGAAGCCCTGGCGCTGCTGTTCAGCGCGGCCCTCAGCATCGGAGGGGCAGCTGGCGCAGCGAGCTGAACCGAGGACTCCTGGGCGCGATCCGGACCGGCAGAAAGCCCATGCCGGCACACCGGTTGCAGGCACCGAACAACGCACCGATGTCCGCACAGATGAAGGCACCGCTCCGATCCAACGGCAGGGCCAGGCCCCTAGCACTATTCAGCCAGGTTCCGGTTCACCATCCCAGCCGGCACGCCGCTGCTACTCGCCCGCCGCAGCCGAGACCGGAAGGCTGAGCACGAAGGCGTTCCCCAACTCCGGCAGCTCGGGATCCACGGCCTGGGGAGGAATCACCAGCTGCAGATCCCCGCCCAGGGCACGGGCCAGATCCCTGGCCAGGGCCAGGCCGAGACCGGTACCCGGCAGGGGCAGGCCACGGCTACCCCGCACCCCTCGCTGGAAGATCGCCTCCCGTTCGGCCTCCTCGATCGGTGCTCCGCCATCCCACACCGTGAGCACCGGTCCCGGGGGGGTGTCCCGGACCTGGAGGCCCACCGCCGCTCCCTGGGGGCTGTAGCGAAAGGCGTTCTCCAGCAGATTGGCAATGATCTCGGCCACCGCGCCGCTGTCGCCACGCCAATCGGGGAGCGCGCCCGGCCCCCGCCAGGGACGGCCCTGCAGGGTGGCCGTGGCCGCCGCCCGCTGGATCAGCGGCGAGAGCGGCTCGGCGAGGGGTTGCCCCCCCGGACCGCTGAGCAGGGGTGGCAGCAGCAGGGGCTGGGGATCGGGCGCCGCAGCGATCAGGGCATCGGGGCGGGCCAGGTCACTGATCGCGTCCACGTAGCGCTGCAGCTGCCGCTCCTCGGCGAGCAGCCCCTCCACCAAGGAGCGGTTGTCGCTGTCCTTCTCGAGGCGGCGCAGCAAGAGTTGGCCGAAGGTGCGCAGGGCGGTGAGCGGATTGCGGAGCTGATGCACCAACAGGCGGAGCTGCTCCTCCTGGAGCGCGAGGCGATGGCGGAGACGCTGCCCCTCCCGATCCAGCCGCAGGGCCTCGGCCAGGCCCAGGGCCACCGCCTGAAGCCTCTGGCGCAGGGGCTCGGGCCAAGGGCTGAGGGAGCTCTCCACCTGGAGGGCCCCCAGAAGCTCCGCCCCATCCCGCAGGGGCAACCAACGCCGCTCCTCGGCGGGCACCCGCAGCCGGCTGCCGCCATCCACCGCCGCCAGGGTGCGGCCGTCGGCCGGCCAGTGGCCCACCGGGATGAGACTGGGGGCTCCCTCCCCGGTCGCATGGGTCACGTACACCACGAGGGAGCGCACCTCTGGACAGTCAGCGAACTGGCCAAGCTGGTAGCCGAGCAGGACGAGAAAGCTTTCAGAAACTGGAATCACAGCCACTCAAAGCCGCATCGGGGCGGGGGGGAGCCGGACGGACTTCAGGTCAATCTTTGGCAATTCCAAAAAAAGGCGTATGGTGCATGTATCGACCACTACTCCGCAGTCCGAAACGAACGGGCAGCAGGTCACCGTCGAACCAGTGAGGGACATTCTCCGCTGGACTTTTAGGGCGCCGACATTGGCGAGATTCCCTGACCGAGTCCCGGAGCCCGAACCTGGTGAGGCCCTTTGTTGGGCTTCAAACACGAGCAGGGGTTGCACTTCAACCGCAATCAAGGCTACAGCAGAGGGTGATGGGCTCCTCTCCTGTTCCGATGGTCCGCTCAGCGGCCATCGGGTGTCGCTCACGGTGATCTCCCCAGACCGCTCCGAGGACGACCGACGTAGGGGGCGTGGATCCGCGGCCTTCCGGCCGTGGATCCGCCAGGGCTACCGCCCGCGCTTTGCTGCGCGCCAATGGCCTTCCCACCTTCCCAGCAACCCACCCCCCTCCGGGATCTCGTTCCATGTCCAAGAAGCGCAAGCGGATCAGTCGCCGTCGCCTTGCCGGCCAGCGTGTTCTCGCCCACGTCCCCACCTTCAACCTCGAAACCGGCTCCCACAAGCCGGTCACCGCGGCCCGTCGCTACATCGCGGAGGCCGACCTCATGGCCCCGGCAATCCTCAACGTGCGCCGCAACGAGCACACCACCGACCGCTTCTTCTGGGGCGAAAAGGGCCTGTTCAGCGCCCAGTACGCCGAGGAGAACCACTTCCTGTTCCCCTCCCTGCGCTTGATCGTGGACAGCATCGGTGAAGAGGTGCTCTTCGAAGGTCTTGAGGCCCTCGCCAGCGACGACTGGGAAGAGATGGAAGAGTACGAATACGCCTTCGTCTGAACCGCTGCGTCTGAACCGCCGTCCTGAGGGGCGGCGACAGGTGAACGGTGCACTCTCTGGCTGCTGAGCCACCCCAAGGCACTCATCTCTCCCATCCCTCGGCCGGATCCATTGCTCCTGAGACTGGGCAGGGGTCCGGCTCTTCAGTTGCAGGGCTTGGCTGGGGGGTTGGCTGGGGGGTTGGCTGGGGGGTTGGCCGTGTTGGGCTGGCACCGTGGTGCTCACGGAAGCTGGCGCGGTTGCCGTCGCCGTTCCGGCTGGCACAACCCGTTGGCACCGGATCGGCGACGGCGTTGGCTGATCCGCGCAAAGCGCGTGCCCCCGGCCCCGCCGGTGCGGGAGCCTCAGCTCCAGCCGGCCTCCAGGGCGGCACGGATGGTCGGAAATAGGTCCGGATCGATGCCATGGCCGCCAGCAAAGGCCAGACGCTGGACTGTTGCGCCCGCCGCCCGCAGCATCTGCTCCAGCGCCTCGCTGGCGGCGAACGGCACCACCGGATCCTGCTGGCCGTGGGTGATCAGCACCGCCCCCGCCGGGCAACGGGGCGTCCAGCCCGGGTGGGGGTAACCGCTGCAGGCGATCAGGCAGGCCAGCGGCAGCCCCTCCGAGCCGGCCTGATCGCCGCAGCCCACGTCCAGGGCCATGGCGCCGCCCTGGGAGAAACCCAGCAGGGCGGTGGCCTCCAGGGGCACGCTCAGCCCCAGCTCCAGTAGCCGCTCCCGCAGCCTGGCCCGTGATTCCGGCAGTTCCGGCCAGTTGGGCCGCTGCAGGTCGTACCACTGGCGGCCGACACCGGCGGGGTGGGGCCAGGGGGCCCGCAGAGCCACGAGATTCACGCTGCCATCCACCAACTCCCGGCCCAGATCGAGCAGGTCATCAGCGTCGGCACCCCAGCCGTGCAGCAGCACCAGCCGGCGCTCGGCCTGCTCCGGACCGCTCTGGAGGGATTCAGGATCCACCGCCCCGGGGGCGTCCCAGGAGGAGGCGCGGGGATCGGGCTGGTCGACGGCTGGAGAGGTCATAGGGGACAGGCGGGGTCAGGGAGAGGAGGAACGCGGCAAAACAGGAGCGGCCGGGCTGGAAAATCCGGCCCTGGTTGGGGCAGCAAGATGCTGCGGCAGTGGCGGAGATCAGGCGCCAGCGATGAGGCAATGCCAGCAGGTCGGCCATCCCAGGGCGGAAGCCGGCCTCAGGAGAGGCGCCGTGGATGAAGGGCACGAGACGGGTCGGGAGCGTACGGGATGAAAAGCGCAGGCGCGCTGGCAGGCGTGCTGAGGCACTGCCGCTGCGTAGGTTGGCCCTTCCCCCGTCCACCGCCACCGCCATGGCCCCCACGGCCCTCCTGAGTGTGTCCGATAAAGAGGGCCTGGTGGCCCTGGCCGAGGGCCTGCTGGCCCACGGCTACCGGATCCTCTCGAGCGGTGGCACCGCGGCGGCCCTGGCGGCGGCAGGGCTGCCGGTGACAAAGGTGGCGGAGCACACCGGCGCTCCGGAAATCCTCGGTGGCCGGGTCAAGACCCTGCACCCCCGCATCCACGGCGGCATCCTGGCGAAGCGGTCCGATCCCGCCCACCAGGCTGATCTGGCCGCCCAGGCAATTGATCCGATCGATGTGGTGGTGGTAAACCTCTACCCCTTCCAGCGCACCGTGGCCGACCCGCAGGTGAGCTGGGAGACCGCGGTGGAGAACATCGACATCGGCGGTCCGGCCATGGTGCGCGCCGCGGCCAAGAACCATGCCGACGTGGCCGTGCTGACCGATCCGGCCCAGTACGGCGGCTTCCTTGAGGCCCTGGCCGCCGGTGGTGCGGATGAAGCGCTGCGGCGCCGGCTGGCCCTGGCCGCCTTCTCACACACCGCCGCCTATGACGCCGCCATCGCCGCCTGGCTGGCCGGCCGGCTGGGGGCGGAGGAGGCTTCCCCAGTGGATGGCGCCGGAGCCGAGGCCGAAGTCATCCCGCCGCTGCAGCTCACACTGCCGGCCCGCCAGAGCCTGCGCTACGGCGAGAATCCCCACCAGAAGGCCCTCTGGTACGGCAGCGCCGAAGCCGGCCTGGGGTCAGCCCGCCAGCTCCAGGGCAAGGAGCTCAGCACCAACAACCTGCTCGACCTCGACGCGGCCCTGGCCACCGTGCGGGAGTTCGGCTACGGCGAGCCGGCCGGGGCGGGGAGCCAGGGCGAGGCCGATCCCGCCATCAACCTGCCGGCGGCGGTCGTGGTGAAGCACACCAACCCCTGCGGGGTGGCCACCGGCGCCGTTGGGTCCGAAGCCCTGCTGCGCGCCCTCGATGCCGACCGGGTCTCGGCCTTCGGGGGCATCGTGGCCCTCAACCGGCCCGTGGACGCCGCCGCCGCCGAGCACCTGGCGGGGCTGTTCCTGGAGTGCGTGGTGGCCCCCGCCTTCGAGCCCGCCGCTCGGGAGCGGCTGGCCGCCAAGGCGAACCTGCGGCTGCTGGAGCTCGATCCCGCCGCCATCGCCGCGGCCACTCGCCAGCAGCTGCGCAGCGTGCTCGGCGGGGTGCTGGCCCAGGATCTCGACGACCAGCCGATCGATCCGGCCACCTGGCAGGTGGTGAGCCAGCGCCAACCCACGGAGGCCGAATGGGCCGACCTGCGCTTCGCCTGGCGGGTGGTGCGGCACGTGCGCTCCAACGCCATCGCCGTGGCCGCCGCTGGCCAGAGCCTGGGCATCGGCGCCGGCCAGATGAACCGGGTGGGATCGGCCCAGATCGCCCTGACCGCCGCAGGGGAGCGGGCCCGCGGCGCCGTGCTGGCCAGCGATGGCTTCTTCCCCTTCGACGACACCGTGCGCCTGGCGGCCTCCCACGGCATCAGCGCCGTGATCCAGCCCGGCGGCAGCGTGCGGGATGGCGATTCGATCCAGGCCTGCAACGAACTTGGCCTGGCGATGGTGACCACCGGGCAGCGTCACTTCCTGCACTGACTGTCCAGCACTCGACCGGCTGCCCTGAACCTCCTTCCCTGATCCACCTGCAGGGGCCTGGCTAGCGGTCATCGGCCGAGCGGAACGCCCTGCGCGCGGTCGTCTTGAGGTCTGCTCCCCATGCTCTGTAACGTTTTCAGCGGGGACTCAGCAGCCCCACCCAGCAGCAAGGCATGGCAGCAACGTCCGCAACCGGGAGCGCAGTAGTTTCATCGCTCTGGCCGCCTGCCGCTTTCCTGCCATGCCCCTCGAGATCCCCAGCTCCGTGGCCTTCGGCCTGAGCTTCGTGCACCCCGCACTGATGTGGGTGCTGCTGGCCCTGAGCGGCTATGGCCTCTACCTGGGGATCAAGGCCAAGAAACTGCGCACCGCCACCACCGCCGAGGAGCGCAAACCCCTGATCCAGGGGCAGTTCGCCCAGCGCCATCTGAAGATCGGCCAGATCATCCTGGCCGTGATGGTGCTCGGCACCCTGGGGGGCATGGCCGTGACCTACATCAACAACGGCAAGCTCTTCGTGGGGCCCCACCTGCTGGTGGGCCTGGGCATGACCACCCTGGTGGCGATCGCCGCCTCCCTGACCACCGCCATGCAGAAGGGCAACCTGGTGGCCCGCAAGGTGCATGTGGGCCTGAACATGACGGTGCTCACCCTCTTCCTCTGGCAGGCCTTCACCGGTCTGCAGATCGTGGCCAAGATCCTGCAGCCCGAGGTCTGAGCAGACATCAGGGGAGCCACCAGAGCGGGGACAGATCCCGGTCGGTGCAGAAGCCGACCGGAACCGGATCAGAAGCGCGCTCTGCGCCGCGGCGGGCAGGGGATGCCGTGGCTGGCGTGGAAATCCTCCTGCACCTTCCAGGTGAGCCGGCGGGACACCTGCCGCACGATCTGGCGCAGCAGGTGGTCGCCACTGGTCTGCACCAGACCTTCAGGCAAGAGGCTGATCATCGCGGGCAGCTTGATCCACACGGCCAGATCAAGGTTCCAGCGCACCAGGGTGTGGGCCATGAGCGTGTCCACCTCCTCGACGGAAATCTCAGCGGCAGCCTCCTGATCCGTGGCCTCATCCAGCCGCAGGGCGGCATTGAAGTCCACGTCGTAGAGGGCGGAAAGGGTGGCATCGGCACCGGGCGCGGGCACCGTTTGGATGCGATAGACCCCCGCCGCCTGGGGCAGCAGTTCGAGTCCGATCGTGGGCTCCACCTCGAAGCCGAAGTTGCCGAAGCGCCCAAGGGTGAGCACGTAGCCATTGCGATCCAGTGGCGTGACCGCCATCGGGGCGGCACAGCGCTGAAACCAGCCCTCATGCCGGTCAAGGTAGGCCTCCACCACCGCCGCGGGGGCGCGCATCTCCATCAGATCGGCGAAGCTGCTGCCATAGCGCCGCACCCGCCCATCGGGACTGTGGCGGAGCGGATCGGGGTCGGAGACGCTCTCAGTCGGTGCGGAAGAGGCCAGAAGGGTCAAGGGCGACGGACTCGTCGGAAGGGACTGGGAGGGGCCGGCCTGGAAACCGACGGAGGACCGGCCCGGCGGATCGAGATCGCGAAGCGAGGCCAGTGAACGCACACCCCAAGCGGAGTTATGGAGCGAATCTAAAGCCCCGGGGGGCTGCTGCTGTCGCCAGAGTTGCAGCGGCTTGGGCCGGAAGGGGTGCCGAATTCAGGCGGCGGTGAGGTCGATCAGGCGCTGAATCACATCCTCGACCACCCGATCGGGCGTGGAGGCGCCAGACGTGATGCCCACCCGGATCGGCCCCTGCGGCAGGAAGGGATCCACCACCTCCAGCTCACCGCCGAGCGGCATGTGCTCGATCCGGTTCCCCGGGCCGATCCGCTCGGGGGTGTCGATGTGGAAGGAGCGGATACCGCGGCTCACCGCGATCTCCTGCAGGTGGGTGGTGTTGGAGGAGTTGTAACCGCCGATCACCACCATCAGGTCGAGGGGCTCGTCCACCAGGGCGAACATGGCGTCCTGGCGCTCCTGGGTGGCATCACAGATGGTGTTGAAGGCCAGGAAGTGCTCATGGAGCTCGGTCGGACCGAAGCGCTGCAGCATCGTGCGCTCGAACAGGCGGCCGATCTCCTCGGTTTCGCTCTTGAGCATGGTGGTCTGGTTGGCCACCCCGAGGCGGGTGAGATCCCGGTCGGGGTCGAAGCCGGGGGAACTGGCCTTGGCGAAACGGGCCATGAAGGCCTCCCGAGCGGCGACCCGCTCGGCGGGATCGGCAGCGGCGGGATCGGCAGCAGCGGCACCGCCGGCCAGGATGTAATCGCACACCATCTGGGCCTCAGCCAGATCCAGCACCACCAAATAGGTGCCCGCAAACGAGCTGGTGGCGAGGGTTTCCTCGTGCTTCACCTTGCCGTGGATGATCGAGGTGAAGGCCTGCTTCTTGTGCTTCTCCACCGTGTTCCACACCTTTGACACCCAGGGGCAGGTGGTGTCCACGATGTGACAGCCCCGCTCGCTCAGCAGCTGCATCTCCTGCACGGTGGCACCAAAGGCCGGCAGGATCACCACATCACCGGCGGCCACCTCGGAGAAGTCCTTTACGCCACCCTCCACCTCGATGAACAGCACATCCATCTCGCGCAGGTGGTCGTTCACCGAGGGGTTATGGATGATCTCGTTGGTGATCCAGATCCGCTCGGTGGGGTAATGGCGGCGGGTTTCATAGGCCATCGCCACGGCCCGCTCCACACCCCAGCAAAAGCCGAAGGCCTCGGCCAGCCGCACGCTGAGCCGGCCCTCGCGCAGCTCATGGCCGTTAGTGCGCAGACTGGCGATCAGATCGCTCTGATAGGCGGTCTGGAGGCTGCCGGCCACCTCCTCCCCCAGGCCGAAGCCGCGGCGGTTGTAACGCTCCGAATGGTGCAGGGAGCGCTTGAAGGCACGGGTATCCACGGCGGCGGGCGCGATCTGCCGTGACTCTATGGGGCCTGCCGGTGATCAGGTGGGCTGGCGCTCCAGCACCGAGGCCAGTCCCAGCCAGTGCACAGCTTCGCCCGAGAACTCGAAGATGCAGGGAAGCACCTCCACGCCGGCGGCCAGGGCCTGGCGAAAGAGCTCGCCGTAGCGGGGATCGGCGGCATCGCCGGGCGCGAAGCGGCTCACATCAGCGCGGCTGAGGCAGGGCAACAGCACGGCCCGGGCCGTGGGCAGCAGGGCGGCGAGCTCCCGCAGGTGTTTCTGGCCCCGCTCGGTCACGGTGTCGGGGAAGAGGGCCAGATCCCCCGCGGTCCAGGTGGTGTTCTTCACCTCCACATAGATCGGCCGCGGATCGGCCGGCGGGGCGCCATCGGCTCCGGGGCCGGGGGTGAGCAATAGGTCGATGCGGCTGCGGCGCCCCTCGCCGTAGGGCACCTCGGCGCGGATCGCCGCGATCGGGCCGAGCCACGGCTCGAGGCAACCGGCCTCGATCGTGGCCCGCACCAACCGGTTGGGCAGGGCGGTGTTGATCCCCACCCAGACCGGCGCGCCATCGGCGCCGGTGGTTTCGGCCTGCTCCCAGGTCCAGGCGAGCTTGCGGGTGGGGGAGGGGGCATGGCGCAGCCGCACCCGGCCGCCGGGGTGGAGCACCCCGGTCATCGGGCCGGTATTGGCACAGTGCGCAGTCACCACCTGGCCATCGGCCAGTTCCACATCGGCCAAGAAACGCTTGTAGCGCTTCAGCAGCACGCCTTCCACCAGGGGTTCGAGGGCGAGCACGAGATGGGGCATCACGGAACTCCTGGATCGCAACGGGCGATCCGGGCAGTCCAGCAGGCCGGACCCCGCGGCTGCGGCCGACGCCACCAGTTCGCGAGCCGCCGGGCAAGCCGTGCTCTGCGCATCCCCTCCGGGCGGGTCGCCGGGCCGCCGCCAGCTTGCGGAGAAAGCGGAGCCAGACGAGGGCCATACTGCCGAGCGACCGAATGGGCCCCAGGCCCGGCCCGATGGCGAAATCACTGCGAAGGATTGCCCTTGTCGTGGCGGTGGCCACCGCCCTCAGCAAGGTGGTGGGCCTGCTGCGCCAGCAGGTGATCGCCGCAGCCTTCGGGGTGGGCGCCGCCTACGACGCCTACAACTACGCCTATGTGCTGCCCGGCTTCCTGCTGATCCTGCTGGGGGGCATCAACGGGCCGTTCCACAGCGCCATGGTGAGTGTGCTCTCCCGGCGCGACCGCAACGAGGGCGCCCATGTGCTGGCGGCGATCAACACCATGGTGGGGGCGGCCCTGCTGGCGGTGACCCTGCTGCTGGTCGTGGCGGCCGATCCGCTGATCACCCTGGTGGCCCCGGGGCTCGATGCCAGCCGCCACGAGCTGGCGGTGGTGCAGATGCGCTGGATGGCGCCGATGGCCCTTTTCGCCGGCCTGATCGGCCTGGGCTTCGGGGCCCTCAATGCCGCTGATGAATTCTGGCTGCCGGCCGTGAGCCCGCTGCTCTCGAGCCTGGCGGTGATCGGCGGCATCGGCCTGCTCTGGTGGCGGCTGGGCAGCGGGATCGTGCTGCCCCAGTGGGCGATGCTCGGCGGCATCGCCCTGGCGGCCAGCACCACGGTGGGAGCGCTGCTGCAGTGGCTGATCCAGCTGCCGGCCCTGGCGAAGCAGGGCCTGCACAAGTTCGAGCTGGTGTGGGACTGGAAGCATCCCGGTGTGAAGGAGGTGATGGCGGTGATGGCCCCGGCCACCCTCTCCTCGGGGATGCTGCAGATCAATGTGTTCGTGGACCTGTTCTTCGCCTCCGGGATCGTGGGGGCGGCGGCGGGCCTTGGCTACGCCAACCTGCTGGTGCAGACCCCCCTGGGCCTGCTCTCCAATGCCCTGCTGGTGCCCCTGCTGCCGGTGTATTCGCGGCTCACCGCCCAAGCCGACCGGCCCGAGCTGATCGCCCGCATCCGCCAGGGCCTGATGCTTTCCAGCGCCAGCATGCTGCCGCTGGGGGCCCTGATGGTGGGCCTGGCGGTGCCGATCGTGAGGCTGGTGTACGAGCGGGGCGCCTTCAACCAGGGCGCCGCCCAGATGGTGGCGTCGCTGCTGATGGCTTATGGGGTGGGCATGCCGGTGTATCTGGCCCGCGATGTGCTGGTGCGGGTGTTCTATGCCCTCGGCGATGGCACCACCCCCTTCCGCTGGTCGGTGGCCGGCATCGGCATGAACGCCTGCTTCGACTGGTTTCTGGTGGGCGGGCCCACCCCCTGGGGACTGCAGCTGCCGGCCCTGAACTTCGGGGCGCCGGGCGTGGTGCTGGCCACGGTGAGCGTGAACCTGATCACCTGCCTGGGCCTCACCTGGGCCCTGGCCGCCCGGCTCGGCGGGCTACCCCTGCGCGTCTGGAGCCGCGACACGCTGCTGCTGCTGCTCGCCGCGGTGGCCGCCGGCGGGGTGGCCTGGGGGCTCTCCACCTCTGTGGCGTGGCCGGCGGGCTTCCTGGGCCTGGTGCTCCAGAACGCCCTCTGCGCCGGTCTGGCCCTCGCCACCTATGGCCTGATCGGCAGCCTGGCGGGGGTGCCGGAGGTGCGCCAGTTACTGGCGATGGCGCAGCGTCGCCGGCCGGCCTGATTCGGGCTTCATGGCCAAAGCGCTGTGACGGGGCGCGCGGGAGGAGGCCCGCCAGCCTCTGCAGCCGGGAGGTGCAGGGGATCGGGACCGTGCAGCTGTTCGGGGTTGAGGCCGCAGTGGCGGACGATCAGCCCAGTGATGCGTCGTGGCGCAGCCAAGAACCTGCAATGGCCTTTACATCCGCAGACTTGCGCATCAACTGCAGTGTCCGTCACAGTTACGGACTGAGCAAAGGAATCGCCTGCCTGCCATGACGACGATCAATGTGGAAATCACTATGGGTGGTGAGAAGCAAAGGTGAGTCAAAGATCCCAGCGAGACGAATCAATACAGCGTCAGCAAGTGAAGCGGAAACCTTTCCATAGCGCTTGAACAGTGAGCTGATAGCACCGATCTGCTCCTGAAAGGCAAACGGCAATTGAACAACTCCTAGGTCGATGAATTGCAACGCCAATGAAGAATCAAAACCGGAGCACTTCAGCAAAAAGCAAGTCTCAGCGACCACAGCCTCACAACTGAGGAATGGAGGAGGCAACAGCCTGAACTGCTCAATGGCCCATCTGTGATGTGTATCGTTGCGGCTTAACAGCGCAACCCAAGGGGCAGTATCAAGCAGTACCGTCATGCTCCATGAGTTCCGAAGCCAGACAGGTACGCAGGGTTGGATGACAGATCAGCTGGCCCACCTTCACAACAGCCCACGAGATCAGCCAACAAGTCCAATGCGGATGGCGATGCTGAGACTTCCATGCCCTGCTCTGAGGTTTGGAGGAACGCGGTCAACGCGCGTCGAACCAATTCAGACTTACTCAGCCGGCGACGTTGAGCCTGCTCTGTGAGCTGCGCATCAAGGTCTTCGCTCAACTTGAGTGAGATCACCGCCATCGCAAGCACCCCGCCGCATTGGCCACCATCCTGCCAGCTGCCAGGCGGTGTTACGACTCACCCTGGCCGGTGGAGCTCGGAGCAGGCCTTATGAGTCTTCTTATTCCAGCACGATCGGAGATGTCTGCGCGGTCTTCCGATCTTTCGAACGCTGCCCTTGGGTGACAGGCAAGTATATTAATGCGAATGAATAGGCTTCTTGGTGAGCTGCCCACTCGAAGGGCATGCTGGCCCTCACTACGGAGACAATTACCATTTTACGATTCCCAAAGTCACTTTAACTCCTCCGACAAATATTGAGCCCCCATAATCTTTAGCAAGTCGCAGCAGTGTTTCGTGGAAGCCCAAGTTTGGGAACGCAGCTTCGACTCTTTGAATTTCAGATTTGCTTATACCCTTGCGAAGCATTCCCTTTGAAGCGTCGATCCAGTCGGCCTTGCGGCAGGCCTCAATGACTTCTCTGTGAGGACCGCTGTAAGGAAGAATCTTATGGTGCCAATGGATGGCTCCACGCAGCAACTCAGGGTCCAACCCTAGTCCAAACTTGATGTTGTCGGCTATCGCCACAGCCTCGGATGGCTCCAAATAGGCCAATTCACGATCTGTCCAGAGACCGATGTCATGATATACGAACGCAGCCTGAACCAGCCTTTCATACTCTTCTGCATTACCTAGAAAATGCATTGCATATGTGATTGTGCGATAAACGTGGTTTCGATAGCCGGGAAAATCTTTGCCGATTAGATTTTCGTATCGCGTCAACAGTTCTTCGACAAAGGGGCGTTCCAGTTTGATCGTGATACCTGACATCGAACGTGACTCCATGGTTAATGCAACTGCGGCTGAGCGTCTCGAAGAGAGGGTGGCTAACGCTATGTGGGTGGTTTCCGTGAACAACGGTACTGCTCCAGCTGCTTTCCGAGAACCACTTCCAAGCAGGAGCGCCAACTGTAGGAACCGCAGGCGCTTGCGGCAATTTGTGTCCACCGAGAACAGTGGTGATCGGACCTGATGTCCACCTGGTGCCGTCACTACGGCCTGCTCTGCGGGCCGAGGAAGCAGCCGTCCCTGGCAAGCAAGCATTGCCGAAGTTGTGGATATAGCACTGCCTGACATCGCGTCGGATCGAGCAGCGGCTCGGGCTCAGGCCAACGCCGCAACGATGGATCCCTCGTCGCGCTGTGGATGCGCTGGCCGTCATCTTTGCTGGCAGAGGGGGCGCTGGCCTTCGTCGCTAAGCGACCGCTCCTACCGCAGAAGTGCCTGCCCCATCAGCCCAACGCAACGCCCAACTGCTGCCGCAGCTGCTCTTTCGCCCCCGCCAGCGCCCCGCCCAACGCAGCGCCATCCTTACCGCCGGCCTGGGCCAGGTTGGGGCGGCCGCCGCCGCCGCCGCCGCAGGCCTTGGCCGCCGTGCCGATGAAGGCGCCCGCCTTGGGGCCGGCGGCGATCACCGCCGCTCCGAAGGCCGCCACCAGCACCACCTTGCCGGCATCAGCCGGATCGGGCAGGCCGCCCAGCACCACCGCGGCGCCCTCGCCGAGCTGATCCACCAGGCCCTGGGCAGCCGCCTGCAGGCCGGCCCCCTCCACCCCATCGAGGCGCTCCACCAGCAGGGCAAAGGGTTCGCCAGCGCGGGCAGAGCCGGCCGGGATGGCCCCCAGCGCCTCGGCCCGGGCCGCCAGCGCCGCCGCCTTGGCCACCGCCAACTCACCGCGGACCGCCGCCAGGGCCTTCTGGTTGCCCTTGAGCTCCTCCTGCAGGGCCGCCACCCGCTCCACGATCTCGCCGGGCTGGGCCTTGAAGCGATCGCCCAGGGCCCGCACCACCGCATCGCGCTCATTGAGGTAGGCGAGCACCGCCGGCCCGGCCACGGCCTCGATGCGGCGGATGCCGGCCGCCACGCCCGCCTCGGCCACAATCTTGAACAGGCCGATCTCGGCGGTGTTGGCCACATGGGTGCCACCGCACAGCTCCATCGACACACCGGGCACATCCACCACCCGCACCACATCGCCGTATTTCTCGCCGAACATCGCCACCGCCCCGGCGGAGCGGGCCTGCTCGATCGCCATCTCCTGAACCTCCAGGGCGTGGGCAGCGGCGATCCAGCCATTGATCAGGGCCTCGATCCGCTCCAGCTCGGCGGGCGTCACGGCGCGGGGGCAGTGGAAGTCGAAGCGAAGCCGCTCGAAATCCACCAGCGAGCCGGCCTGCCCGATCGCGGGATCCACCACCTGCTTGAGGGCGGCCTGCAGCAGGTGGGTGGCGGTGTGGTGGGCCTGCACCCGGCGGCGGCAGGCCCGGTCCACGCGGGCATTCACCAGATCGCCCACCGCCAGGCTGCCCCGCTCCACCCGGCCGCTATGCACGAACACGCTGCGGTTGCGGCCCACGGCCTCGATCGTCACGATCACCCCCTCATCGGCAGGGCCATCGCCGCTGCCCGCGCCGGCCAGCACACCTCGGTCGCCCACCTGGCCGCCGCCCTCGCCATAGAAGGGGGTGGAATCGAGCACCAGCTGCACGGCATCACCGGCGCTGGCGCGCTCGGCCGGATCGCCATTCACCACCAGGGCCAGCACGCAGCTGGGGTGCTCCAGGGCCTCGTAGCCCTTGAAGGCGGTGGCGTCGAGCTCAGCGGCCATCTGCTCGATCGCCCCCTGCAGGGTGAGGTCGAGGCTCACCGCCGCCGCCTTGGCCCGCTGGCGCTGGGCCTCCATCGCCGCCTCGAAGCCCGCCAGATCCACCTTGAGGCCGTGTTCCTCGGCGATCTCCTCGGTGAGCTCCAGCGGGAAGCCGTAGGTGTCGTAGAGCTCGAAGGCCTGCTCACCGGAGATCTGGCTGGGCTTGGCGGCCAGCGCCTCGGCCAGCAGCTTCTCGCCCCGCTCCAGGGTTTCGAGGAAGCGGGCCTCCTCGCGCTCCAGCTCCGCGAGAATCACGCTGCGGCGCTCCAGCAGCTGGGGGTAGGCCGCCGCCATCAGGGCGATCGCCGCCTCGCCCATCACAGGCAGGAAGGGTTTGTCGATGCCGAGCAGCCGCCCATGGCGCACCACCCGCCGCAGCAGGCGGCGCAGGATGTAGCCGCGGCCCAGGTTGCTGGCGGTCACGCCATCGCAGATCAGCTGGGTGATGGCGCGGCTGTGGTCGCCGATCACCTTGAGGCTCGTTTTGCCCTTCTCATCGAGGCCGCGGTACTCGACCCCCGCCAGGCCCGCCGCCGTTTCGATCAACGGATAGATCAGGTCGGTTTCATAGTTGTTGGGCACCCGTTGCAGGATCTGGGCCATGCGCTCCAGGCCCATGCCGGTGTCGATGTTGCGGTTGGCCAGCGGCGTGAGGGTGCCCTCCGCATCGCGGTTGTACTGCATGAACACGAGGTTGTAGAACTCGATGTAGCGCGAGTCGTCCTCCAGATCGATGGCCTCGTCGCCGAGTTCGGGCTTGAAGTCGTAGTAGATCTCCGAGCAGGGCCCGCAGGGGCCGGTGGGGCCAGAGGCCCAGAAGTTGTCGGCCTCATCCATGCGGATGATCCGTTTGGGGTTCACCCCCACGCCATCACGCCAGATCGCCTCGGCCTCATCGTCTTCGCGGAAGACGCTGACCACCAGGTTCTTTGGCGAGAGTCCGAACACGCCGGTGCTCAGCTCCCAGGCCCAGGCGATTGCCTGGGACTTGAAATAATCACCGAACGAGAAGTTTCCGAGCATCTCGAAATAGGTGTGGTGCCGTGCCGTACGGCCCACGTTCTCGATGTCGTTGGTGCGGATGCACTTCTGCGAGCTGGTGGCCCGCGCCGCCGGCCGCTCCTGCTGGCCGAGGAACACCGGCTTGAAGGGCAGCATCCCGGCGATCGTGAGCAGCACCGTGGGGTCCTCCGGCACCAGGGAGGCACTGGGCATCGGCCGGTGGCCCCGCTCCTCGTAGAAGCGCAGAAACGCGGTGCGGATCTCGGCGCCGCTGCGGGGAAGGAAGGGGGAGGCGGCGGCCATGGGCGGCGAAATCAAGCGCTTCGGCGCCCATGATCGCGCAGGGGCGGGGCGGGGCGGGCGGCAAGACGGGCGACGATGAACGTTAAGCGGTGATTGCTGATGCAAATTACTCTTGTACGCGTTCAGTGGTCGGGAAGCCCCGCCGTGGGACTGCATGCCTGACAGCTCATCGCTGAGCGATCAAGATGCAGTGCACTGTTTTGCCGAACTCAGGGATCGGGCAGCATTGATGGCATCACCCCGCCACGGTGATGGGCAATCCAGGCCTGCTCCAGTAACTGCCAGACATCGCGGCCCTGTTGTCGCAACGTGGTCGTGACGATGAGCAGACGGCTACGGCAGATCGCACCCTGCCGTGATTGAACACCATGGCTGATCTTGCGTTGAATCACCGATTGGCGCAGGGCACGTTCGACAACGTTGTTGCCGCCGGCAGCAGTGGCCCACCCGCCGGGCGGGACTCCCGCTCGAGGTTTTCGTGCAGGTGAGCGTTGAGGGCCGCCAGGATGGCCTGCGGGTCGGCTGCGCGGCGCCGCAGTTCCTCCGAGAGGGCGCAACCACAGGGTCTCCGTCGCCTTCCCGCAGGGCCAGGCAGGACAGGAAGTGACGGCGCAGCTCCAAGGCCGTCGCCGCGTCCCACCCCGGCGGCTGCGGGCACCGGGCTCCGGCTGCGGCTGCGTCTGGCTCGGTGTGAAGCGTGAAGCGGCTCCTCAGGTGGAGCATCTCAGTGGGTTCCTCGAACCAGAGGTAGGTGACCCGGGTCCCCTCGGCATCGAGTGCCTCGAGCAGTCCGGAGGGCTCAGGATCCACAGCCAGGTGCCAGTGCTCGAGTGCCGCCAAGTTGTCGCCCCGCGGCCGCAGCCGTACCCGCTGGGGGCCCAGTCGCACGGGCGCTTCGTAGGTGTAGCCGTGGTTTGCTGCACCTGGAAGCGCATGGGCCGGGAACGCAGCCCGGCTCCGGCCGGGTTGTGTGATCATTCTGATCGAATCCGGGTGCCCGGTCCTCGTTGGGCATCTGCGGCAGGGAATCAGTTCAGCTCGGTCGCCGTAACTACAGCACAGACACCCTGGTCGGCTGGCTCTCAGCCCTGCTGGGGTTTCCCGAGCGCTGGGGGTCTTCCCGCCACCATGATTATGTTGTTGGCTTTGCCGCGCAGGATCGGCCAGCCGGCCCTCAGCGGAGAGGAGGTCCGGCGGCTGCTCGACACGGCCGTCGAGGGGTGCAACTAGGCCAAGTTCCCCGGCCGCATTAAGAATTATTAAAACATCGTCAACCTTACCTGTTTCTAGTTAGAAATAAAAATATATATTTGAATAAAATCTCGTGACTACAAAACTTGCTATTAATTTATTAACTCAATCTCTAAATAGCCTGGCGGCAACTTTGGCTGGATTGGGTTTATTGGGCAATGGGGAAACGATTAATACCCTGAAACAAAAGCTTGATCTGATCATTAAATCTGCTTTTGAGGAACAGCATAAACTTAGTAGCAAGGTTGACATAATTGACGAGAAAATACTGCAGAGTAACGAGAAATTAGGCTTAGCTGTTAGTCATTATACGACGGAACAGGAGCGATTGCTGAATCTCAAAAAAGAACAGGGTGAGATGCAAATTGCGGTTAAGACATTGGAGGATAAGAAAAAAATTCTGGGTACCGATGGGAATGGGAAGAAGGCTGATATTCAAAACGAAATAGTGGCGATTAAAGACAACATTAAGAAAACAGAGACTGAAATTAAGAAGATTGAGGGGCAGATTACGGATGGAGTGAATTTAGTTGCTCGTTATGGTAGTTTACTTTATCAAGCAAAAACGGCACAAGATAATGCAGACTATCATGGCCAATTTACTCGAACATGGGGGATTGTTGGATACGATAAGAGAAGGCGAGGTTTTAAGATCTACCATGTAGCTGTCGAGGGATGGATAACGAATCAAGCCGAGGTCAATCTAAGGGATCAATATCAGAATCAAGCGAATCAGTTAAATGCAGAAGCTAATAATATTCAAAGTCAAGTTGATGATTTTAATAAGAATGAATTTACCTTGCAGAAAAATAAAGGTAGTAAGAATGCTGAGCTTTGGTTATATATTCATGAGTTGGATGCGAAGCAGAATTTGTTGTTGTTTGTGGGTACGCAAAGTGATAATGAATTGGCATTAGTTGATCTACAGATTCAGCAAGCACAAGAAGATTTACAGCAGTTACAAATAACGGAGATTCCCAATCAGGAAAAGGCAGTTGAAGGGACAAATCGGCGTGTTATTCAGATACAGTCTGAGTTAGATCGGTTAAGGTCTGATAAGGGATCTGCACAGAAGGATTTAGATATTTTTGTCAAGGATAATCAAGAGTTGCTGACAACGGATCTATCTTTGGGGTTGCTGAAGGATGCGATCGCTAAGGTTCAGGGAACTATTGCGAATTTACAAGGGGATTTGGCTAAGCCTAATCAATCGGTGAATGTGATTGATGGATTGAATAAACAGATTGGTGTTGCGCAAGGAAAGTTAGCGCAATTAAAGCAGCAATCTCAATTTTTGGCGTTAGAGGAGCTAGGCGTTAATCAGGAACGTTTGGAGTCTTTGAATGGTCAACTGGCTTCGGAGGTTTCGGTTAATGGTGGGGTGAAGATTAATACGATTGAGGGATATGTGGTTTTGGTTCCTCAGTTGGTGCAGCAGTTGACGGGGTTGAGTGATATTTGGGTTGGTAATTTAAAGGAAAATCATCGCTGTACGGTTGAGGTTAATGATTTATTTCTGAAAGATATAGCTACTTTTGAGAATTTGACGGATTATATTGGGGATAATTTGGCTGATCCGTATGAGGATTATGTTCTGAATAAGGTGCAGTTGGATGAGGCGATCGCGCTTCAGGATTCTCAGGTGAAGTATCGGGATGCGTTGGCGAAGGCGGTGGATGATTTGGGGGAGAATATTGCGCTTCAGAAGAAGTCGGTTCAGCAGTCTGATGAGCTTTCTGGGAAGTTGGAGCATATTCGAGATTTGATTAGGTATGAGAAAGATTATGTATTGATTAAGTCACAATCACAACCATCGAATCAGGATTACACATCGTCAATACGCACAAAATTGATTAATAAATTAGATGAGGAACTTACTAATAGAATTGCTGATTTACCGAATCAGATTGAGTTGAGTTTACCTAATAATATTTCCACAAATCCTGCGAACAATCATAGTTACGTCTTAGTTACTAATCAAGACACGTTGACAAGGCTGATTAATTTAGGAGGATATATTGTAAGGGTTGATAATGAACTTGAGCGTTCATGGTTAATTGATAAATTTGGGACTGAAAGTTTTTGGCTAAAAAGACTACTTCTTCCAGAAATATATAAACAATATGAGCCTCCCATTGATGAGGCAAATCCTAGAATCATTGAAATTGACTCTCAGCAGATTGTAGATTATAAATTAGATCAGCAAGAACAATCGATAGAAACATATTTGCAGAAGTATGTTGAAGATACACAGAACAAAATACTTGATGCTAAAAACCAGCAATTAAAATCTGTTGATGTAACTCAAACAAATCTGGCTTTTAGTTCTCAACAAGATGGTTTTAACGCATTTAATATAACCTTCATAGGTTTTGGGCTAGGATATGATAACCGTCATCGTTTCATGGCAGATGTAAATGGAGATGGAAGGGCTGATTTTGGTCGTTTTGAGGGTGGTGGAAATGGTACTCCTATTTCTCTTTACTTTAACCTTGCAGGAGAAAATGGATTTACGAATCTAGTTTATCAATTAACTCCTGGTACTGATATTGGATATGATAACCGTCACCGCTTTATGGCAGATGTAAATGGAGATGGAAGGGCGGATTTTGGCCGCTTTGTTGGTGGTGGTAATGGAGCCCCTATTTTTCTTTCCTTCAACCTTGCAGGAGAAAATGGGTTTACGAATCAATCTTATCAATTAGCTCCTGGTACTGACATTGGATATGATAACCGTCACCGCTTTATGGCAGACGTAAATGGAGACGGAAGGGCAGATTTTGGTCGCTTTGTTGGTGGTGGTAATGGAGCCCCTATTTTTCTTTCCTTCAACCTTGCAGGAGAAAATGGGTTTACGAATCAATCTTATCAATTAGCTCCTAGTACTGACATTGGATATGATAACCGTCACCGCTTTATGGCAGACGTAAATGGAGACGGAAGGGCAGATTTTGGTCGCTTTGTTGGCGGTGGTAATGGAACCCCTATTTCTCTTTCCTTCAACCTTGCAGGAGAAATTGGATTTACCAATCAAATTTATCAATTGACTCCTGGTACTGACATTGGATATGATAATCTTCCTCGTTTTATGACAGATGTGAATGGAGACGGAAGGGCTGATTTTGGTCGCTTTGTTGGAGGTGGTAATGGTACTTCTATTTACTTATCTTTTATTTTAGCAGGTGAGAATGGCTTTAGTTCAAATCAATATGCTTTCAATACTATAAATGCAGGTTTTGATAAAGGATACGATAACCGTGATCGTTTTATGGCAGATGTAAATGGAGATGGAAGGGCTGATTTTGGTCGTTTTGTTGGGGGTGGTAATGGAACACATATTTACCTGTCTTTTAATTTGACTCAATCTCCTCAAAGTGAATTAGAACTTATACAACCCATTGAAGAACAAGCAATCTCTAACCTCAAAAATCTCCGTCTAGAAACTGCATACTTAACCCTGCAAGCTGAAAAAGATCCAGATAAGTTAAATAATTATTTACAAAAGTATCAGTCTATATTAAACACAAAAGATAAAAAATTGGCATCTTGGCAAGAAAGCAATCAACCTACTATTGATGGGACATTTAATGTAAAAGCATCCTTTACTCCTGGCCCCAATTATTTAGTGAAGGCTAATAACTACAACTATCAAATAGGAGACTTTAATGGAGATGGAAAGACCGATTTAATTCACTTTGATGTTAATAATTATGTTCATCTCTGGTACTCTCAAGGAGATGGTACTTTTACGATTAAAAACTTTACTCCTGGTGGGGGCTATGGAGTTGGCGTTAGTAACTACAATTACAAAACAGGCGATTTTAACGGAGATGGAAAGACCGATTTAATTCACTTTGATGTTAATAATTATGTTCATCTCTGGTACTCTCAAGGAGATGGTTCTTTTGCCATTAAAAATTTTACTCCTGGTGGGGGCTATGGAGTTGGCGTTAATAACTACAATTACAAAACAGGCGATTTTAACGGAGATGGAAAAACCGATTTAATTCACTTCGATGTTAATAATTATGTTCATCTCTGGTACTCTCAAGGAGATGGTTCTTTTGCCATTAAAAATTTTACTCCTGGTGGAAATTATGAAGTTGGAGCAAATAACTATAATTATCAAACTGGAGATTTTAATGGAGATGGAAAAACCGATTTAATTCATTTTGTCAATAGTGGTAAAGGATATGTCGTAGTCTGGCTATCCAAAGGAGATGGAGATTTTGATGTTAAAAGCAGTTTTACGCCTAATCCTAGTTATGGAGTGAATAACAATAATTTTAACTATAAAACTGGAGATTTTAATGGAGATGGAAAAACCGATTTAGTTCATTTCATTGATCCGGGTAATGGATATGTTAATGTTTGGAACTCTAACGGGGATGGAACTTTCGATGTCAAACAATCCTTTACTCCTAGTCCTAGTTATGGTGTAAATAACAATAATTTTAATTATAAAGTGGGAGATTTTGATGGAGATGGTAAAACAGATTTAATTCATTTCATTGATCCTGGCAACGGATATGTTGATGTTTGGAACTCTAACGGAGACAGTAAAACAACTATTGAAACAGAAGCTAATACAGCTATTAACAATCTTCGTACCCAATACTACCCCGATCTCAACCAAGCCGATACCCTCTCCAAACTTCTAACCCAAATCAACAAAGAAATCGGCGAATCCGAAAAACAAATCGAAGAACTCAAAGACAACATCACCCAAAAACAAGCCCAATCCAACGCAGCCCTCGCCCAAGCCGAATGGTACGAAAAACAAGCAAAAATCCACTTGGAGCTAAGCCACAAACAAGGGCCCACTTGGGTTGAATGGCGTATCCACAAAACTAGAACTAGATGGGGAAAAGTCAAAAATAATTTGGTTCCCGTCACCCACGTTGACCACGATTGGATCATCTGGAATACCTACACCCAGCAAGCCGCCGCCCTCAAACAACACTCCACCGACCTCCTCCAAGGCATCGCCACCGACACCACTAACCAAAACACCGCCAGCGACATCCTCAAACAATGGCAAGCCGCCAACGCCGTCGCCGATGAAACCGCCCTCACCCAAGCCCAACTCACCACCCTCCTCAACCAACTCGAAGCCAACCGCCAACTCACCGCCGACAAAAAAAAACAAATAGCCGACTGGGAAAAACTCCTCCCCACCCTGCAAAGCCAACTCCAACAATCCGTCAAAGACGCAGAAATCGCCAAAAACACCGTCACCCAAGAATGGACAGAATACCAAACCAGCCAACAAGACTATCAAACCGCCCTCGGTGAAGTCCTCACCCGTCGCGCCCAACTGCAAACCCAAGGGCAAATACTCCTACAGGAAATCAACGCCGTCAACCAATGGGTCAACCAACAAAACACCCTCCTAGCCGACGAAATCAGCCAAGTCGAAACCCTCATCACCCAACTCACCACCCAAAGGGATGCGATCGCCCTAACCCCCCTTGATAAGGCTGGCGACGAAAACCTCACCAAAAAAGCCCTACTCGTCCAATCGATCCAACTTCTCACCCAAAAACAAACCGTCCTCACCTCCCAACAAAGCACCTTCATCCAAAAACAAACCCTCCTAGAAACCCAGAAAAAAGTCATCCAAACCCAATATCAACTCCTCGATGCCTACCTAGACAGCCCCGACAACGACACCAGTAGCCTCGAAAAACTCCTCACCGACACCCGCGCCACCCTCCTCGAAGTCCAAAAACTCGCCGAACAAGCCGAAGCCCGCAGTAACGCCCTTACTGCCCTCATGGACGACGTACAAACCTCCCTGCTCCTCCAAAACGACAAATACCTCAGCGCCATCAAAGACAAACAAGAAACCCTACAAGACCTCCTCAAAGCCGCAGAACTCAAAGAAAACGACACCCTCAAAGCCACCCAAAAACAACTCGAACTTAACAACCTCGAAGCTCAACTTATTCCCATCCTCCAAAAAGCCAAAGATGCAGGAAGCCAAGAAGCCGTCAAACTCCTAGAAGTTGCTGCCCATAACAACTTTGCCACCGTTGCCGAACTCTATTACCGTGACTATAAAGATCTTGCCAGCGATCAAGGCGGAGGTTGCGCCGGAGGCATCGCCCGCCCCGAAGACCTCCAACTCGCCAACTACTATTACGGCGAAATGCTCAAATATCGGCAACTCAAAGCCGAAGCCGGGGCACAAGTCGCCGAATTCACCCAAATTCGTACCCTAGCCGATAGCCAAGTTGCGGCTATTCAACAACAGCAAACCCTCGCCGCCCAAGAACTAGCCCAATTAAACAAAAATATCGGCAACTCCCAAGAACAAATCGAAGCCAAACAAGAAGAACTCGCGATCGCCCAATTCCGCATCGATGCCCTCGCCCAAATTCGCAATTGGACAGAACAAACCGTCGCCCAACTATTATCCGTCGAAACTCTCAACTTAGCCCAAGCGCAATTAGAACAGAATATTGCCCAAAACCGCCAATATTTAATCGATAATACCGTTAAAGCTGCCCTCGATAAACAACGGCTAGACATAGAACGCGATCGCCAGATAGCCGTCACCAAACTCGAACAACTCAACCAAATCAACACCGAAAAAGCCCTACTGACTGCCATCAATGATTTACGTTCAGATTTAGGCGTAAATCCCCTTGAAGATATTATCCAACAAGCCGAATATAAAGGACAACTAGCCGGAATTTTAGCCGATTTAGACACACTCAAGCAACAACAGCCCAACTTACCTGACAGCCTTAACACTTTACTTACGGCTACAACCAAAGACATTCATTCAGCTTTACAGGGAAAAGAAGCCAAAACCATACAAGGAAACCTACTCAATACCGCCACTGCCTTAATCGAGCAATCCAATAAACTCAACATCGAAGTTACCAAATTAGACCAAGAAGAACAGAAATATATCGGATTACTCAAGCAATCAGAAACCGACCTTAAAGGCGCAACCAAAGCTCTTTACGAAGAGATTCAGCGATCAGGAGTATTAGACAAAGAAAAACAGTTAATCAACGTCCAAAATCTAGAGATACTTTACAGGATTGGCTATGCCCAAGGTGCAGTTGATTTATCCAGCCAATTGGCCAAGGAATCTCAACAGATTCTAAGTCAGATTATTGAAGGAAGGATAGCAGAAAGAAAAGTCAGAAAGAAAGCATTTGTTAATGAACTATTAGGGACTGCTACTTTAATTATTGCTGTTGCCGCTACCGCTATAACAGCAGGTGCTGCCTTATCTGCCTATGCAGGGGTAATTGCCGCCGGAGGAACTACCGCAGCAGCATCCACAGCAGCCACAGCAGCCATAGCAGCAAACGCAAGTATTGTAACTACCTTACAAACGGTCGGAGCCTCTTTAAGTGCCGTTCAATATGCCTATAATGATGATTGGAAAGGAGCAATCTTTAATGCAGGAATGGCAGCATTAGGGGCTGCTGAACTAGGTGGGATTCAATTACCCGATATAGGATTAACTAATGCAGTCAAAGATTTGGGATACCAGTCATTTGAAGGTTTTCAGAATTTCGGGCAGGTTCGACAATTTGCATCAGGAGTTTACAATGGCTATCAAGCAATTGAATCAGGAAATACCTTAGCAGGATTTACCAGTATAGTCCAAGCAGCACTTGTGCCATTTAAGGAATCATCTTATAGCTATTTGTATAGAGCCAGTTCAAGTATTTATAGTGGGGTTGAATTAGTAAAAGAAGATAATTTGCTAGGAGCAACCTCTAGTTTTCTAAATGCAGTATTTACTTTGGGTTCTAATCTTTCAAAAACTTTAGGGGAACATTTTTCTGTTTCTAAGGATGTTCTTGATATTATTAGCAATTTAGAATTGGGGGTTAATGCTGCTTCAGCTATCAAAAACGTTCTTAATAATGACAGTTTGGAAGGATGGTTGAGCGGGATTCAGCAGGTATCTGATGGTTTCATTAATTACGTTAACGAAAATACACCACCACCGCCTCCTCAAACTCCAATTGATTTAGAGCAGTTTCTAAATATAGAAGATGCAATTGACAGAGTAAATCAAGAGTTTCAAAAATTAAAAGAATCTGCAAATGGAGACAAGATTAAAATAGATGCTTTGTCTCAAATAGAATTTCAAATAGTCACGTCACTTAAACAAAATAAAGGAGCTTTAAAGCAGGCTGATTTTGAAGCATTCCGTATAAATTTTCTAAGTAATACGGATGTAAATGTTAAGCAATTTTCGGAAACATTAAACTTTTTTAAAGCGAAAGGCATTGAAGCTTTTCACAATGCAGAAAACGACGATCTAAAGAAATATTATTCCGAGGAGTATCCTAATTATAAGCAACTGCCGGGTCACCACAAAGCTGTTGCTATTATGTCTATAATGACAGGCATTGATCCAAAGGTTCTATCTGATTACTTGCCTGGCTTGGGTATTACTGGTGTCAAGGGCTTTAATTGGTATTCAAGTTTTAGTGACAAAATATTGCTTGGAACTGCCTTGCATGACGTTACTGATTTCCTTGATGATGCACTGAAAAATCAAGGTATTGATAGTTGGAATAAATCAGTATGGGGAATCTCTAACAGTACCGTATCAGCATTAAAAATGTTTTCTGATGCTGTAGGCAAAGAAGTTTCAGATGTTGTTAAAGAAACTGTCCAATCCGCTCTCAAGCCGATAAACTACACCACAAAGTTATTAGATCCTCTAATTGTCGACTTAAGTAATGATGGACTGCAACTCATTAGTCTGGACATTTCCTCAACTCGTTTCGACATAGACGGAGACGGCTACGCCGAAAACACCGCCTGGGTATCCCCTCAAGACGGCATCCTCACCATCGACCTCAACCACGATGGAACCATCAATAACATCACCGAAATCTTCTCCGAACGCTACAACAACGGAACAGCCAAATCAGGAATAGAAGCTCTCGCCACCCTCGACAGCAACCATAACGGCATTATCTCCGCCGCCGATCAGCAATTCAATCAAATCCTCGTCTGGCAAGACCTCAACCAAGACGGCATCAGCCAACCCGACGAACTCAAAACCCTCACTCAACTCGGCATCACCAGCATCACCCTCAGCGGCATCACCACAGAAACCCTCCAAGACGGCAACATCATCCGTACCCGCTCCATCTTCAACCGCAACGACGGAACCCTCGGACAAATCGCCGACGTCGCCTTCCTCGTCACCGAAACCGGATTTAAAGTCATCCAAACCCCCAACGGCATCCAAATCATCGCCGAAAACAACAGCGCAACCTCTCTCAGCATCTTCAACGACGACCTGAACCACACCCTCAACCTAGCGGACGCCAAGGTACAAGTTGCCATTGGAAGTACAGGTAACGACAATTTCTACACCACCGCAAGCGAAGGCGTCTTCCTCTCTGGCGGAGAAGGCAACGACACCCTCACAGGTGGAAGCGGAAGCGATTGGATTATCGGCGATACCGGAGCCGATCAACTTTTTGGCAAAGCAGGTAATGACATCCTCTACATCGACGCACAAGACACCAAAATCGATGGCGGAGAAGGACAAGACATCGCCATTGTCGCCACCTCCCAAGCAGTTACCCTCGATCTCGGACTCAGTAACCTTGAGACGGCACTGGGTAACGACGGCAACGACACCTTTACAAACTCAGGTGCAGTTAATGTTGTCATCGATGGCGGCAAAGGCAACGACACCCTTCAAGGGGGGGCACGTGACGATGTTCTCCACGGTGGAGAAGGCGATGACAAACTTTATGGAGCAGATGGCAACGATCAACTTTATGGGAACGAAGGCAATGACGAACTCCACGGCTGGAAAGGTTCAGATACCCTCTACGGCGGTTCTGATAACGACATCCTCTATGGACAGCAAGATAACGACTTTCTCTACGGCGAAGACGGCGATGACCAACTCCAAGGGAATGAAGGCAACGACGAAATTCAGGCAGGAAACGGCTCAGATTCTCTCTATGGGGGGTCTGGCGATGACAAACTCTATGGCAATTCTGGCGATGACAAACTTTACGGCGAAGATGGCAGCGATCAACTCTATGGAAACGAAGGCAATGATGAACTCCACGGTTGGGACGGCGCTGACACAATATATGGGGGTACTGACAATGACACCTTATACGGACATCAAGGCAATGACTCACTTTTTGGGGATGCTGGGGATGATAAACTTTACGGAGACCCAGGAGATGATGTAATTCAAGGCGGTGAAGGCCTAGATTGGCTCTATGGCAACGTCGGGAACGATACTTTAAAAGGCAATGAAGGGAATGATGTCCTTTACGGCGAAGATGGAAATGATTACCTATACGGAAACGAAGGCAATGACGAGCTTTATGGCAACCTTGGCAATGATGTACTAGAAGGTTCTGATGGTGATGATAAACTCTTTGGGGAAGAAGGAGCCGACAGCCTTAATGGAGGCACTGGCAACGATACTCTAGATGGCGGTGCTGGAATCGATACCCTAATCGGTGGCTTAGGTAATGACATTTACCAAATTGACAGTACCACCGACATTATCACCGAGCTCGCCAATCAAGGAACAGATACGATTCAATCCGCTGTTACCTTTAGCTTTGCCAACTTAGCCAACATTGAGAACCTAACCCTCACCGGAAGTGGCAATCTTAACGCCACAGGTAACACTGCAAACAACATGCTTACCGGAAATAGCGGCATCAACATCCTTAATGGCGGAGCAGGAATCGATACCCTAATCGGTGGCTTAGGTAATGACATTTACCAAGTTGACGGCACCACCGACATTATCACCGAACTCGCCAATCAAGGAACGGATACGATTCAATCCTCTGTTACCTTTAGCCTCTCCAACTTAGCCAACATTGAGAACCTAACCCTCACCGGAAGTGGCAATCTTAACGCCACAGGTAACACCGCAAACAACATCCTTACCGGAAATAGCGGCATCAACATCCTTAATGGCGGAGCAGGAATCGATACCCTAATCGGTGGCTTAGGTAATGACATTTACCAAGTTGACAGCGCCACCGATACCATTACCGAACTAACAGATCAAGGAATCGATACGATTCAATCCAGCGTTACCTTCAGCCTAGCTGCCCTTCCGAATATAGAAAACCTAACCTTAACAAGCTCTGCTGCTATCAACGGCACAGGCAATACCCTTAATAACACCCTCACAGGCAACAGTGCCAACAACACCCTTAATGGTGGCGAGGGTAATGATATGCTCAACGGCAGTGCAGGTATCGATACCCTAGTAGGAGGCTTAGGCAATGATACTTACCAAGTTGACAGCACCACCGATACCATTACTGAACTCGCCAATCAAGGAACCGACACGATTCAATCCAGCGTTACCTATAGCGTTGTCGCGCTTACCCAGGTCGAAAACCTAACCCTCACAGGCTCTAGTGCCATCAATGGAACCGGAAACACAGCGAATAACACTATCATCGGTAATAACGCGAACAACATACTAAGTGGAAAAGCAGGAAAGGATACACTAACTGGTGGCGGTGGCAGCGATCGCTTTGACTACAAAACCCTTACCGACTCCCTCCTCGCCAACCTTGACGTCATTACCGGCTTCAACGCCAATCCAGGCAATGACCTATTGCTCGTTACCACAGCCCGCTCAGGCTTCACCAATGCTGGAGCCGTCACCGCCTTAACTGCCACAGAGATTGGATCCAATTTAACCCCAGCCAACTTTGCCGCTAACTATGCCGCCCAATTCACCTTAGGAACCCGCACTTTCGTCGCGATCAACGACGCAACAGCAGGCTTTAACGCCACAACCGATGCCCTCATCGAAGTCACCAGTCTCACTGGAACATTAAACCTGAATAACTTTGTTACGATCTAATGAGTCAAAGAAGAGAAAACGCCGCAATAGAGAGCCATCCCAGGCGTCTATCCGCTGTGGGGCTGGTCTATTTCCAGATATTCCCCAATTTCGCGAAACCGTACTGGAGTATCTAGCAGTAATGAATGACCCAACTCAGACCCTCAGAAAAGCTTGAATAAACCATCTGGAAAGCCGTTATGTACCAGCAACGACTCGCAACTCCTAATGATGCTCTATTAATTGCCCCGCTTTGGCATGATTTTCTCGAACAGCGATCGCAATTTGACCCATCCCTGAACCTTAAGCCCCAGTTTGACTATGAAGCCTATGTCCGGCGACAACTCCAGCAACCTTCGACCTTCGGCTTTCTGTTGGAGCAGATCGAGAATCAGAATATAGTCGGATTTCTATTCGTTTACGTTCACGATGACATACCCACAGGGGATTTTGGTGATTCCTTGGCGATTCCCTTTGTCAGACGACGAGTCGGGGGCGTGATCGGTTTGTATGTCCAAGAAGCACACCGTCAACCGGAGGCGATTGGTTTGTTGGTCGAGGCTGCGATCGCAAAAGCCGAAGCGCTAATGGTGAGCGATATTGACTTATTGATCAGCGTTGAGCAAACAGGAATTCATCGGTTACTAGAGCGGTTTGGCTTTACCAAAGCAGCGATCCAATATACAAAACATTACGAATTCGCGGAGAAAGACCTACCTCCATTAAAAACAACCGTATCGGAGGGAATTGCGGTTAAAATACCAAGTCCGGGACTAATTCCCCTCAGGGATCCCCAGACGCAACAAGGGGTATTGAATTTTAAGGGGGAGCAGGTTTTTCTGCATCCAGTTCGTAATGAAGCGGGGGAAGCATTACGAAGTAGTGACGGTTTGCCCATTTATCCAACTCCACTACGCGATCCTAATACACAGGATTGGGTTTTTGATCTGTTAGGGGAATTAGTGGTTTGCCCGGTGCTATTTGATGAGCAGGGAACGGTGGTGGAGGAAGGTGGAATTCCTCGTTTTAAAATGCCACTATATGAACAGGTTGAGGGAAAATTGAGGTTACGGCAGGATGAGGAGGGGGATTACTTATTTGATGAGTCGTAACGCTGGTTACGATGGGAATTGATGGTGAGAATCTAGGCCAGGCTTTTCATCTCGATTTTTTCCAAGTCAACGATTCATTAAGGGATTTACCAGAGACAGGTTATTAACCAAGCCCAAATAAGGGAATCATACAAAAATCTCGTCACTATATGCATCTGAAAAGGGAAGTAATCTCCTTCAATCTTTGGTGCTTTACCCGGATCGCACGGGAGGCAGGTTTTTCACGCGAAATACTGTACAGCGCTCTCTCTGGAGATCGAAGCCTGAATGCCAAAGTTTGTGCGCCCGATTCTGATCCTGCACGTTAGAAGAATCAAAGGAAAGGCGGTAGTGCAGCAGTCTTGCCGCCTTAACGCCAAAGGGCTAGCGTTGAGGAATGGATGAAATGAAACGGGCCACCATTTACTTCGATGCGAAAGTTAGTCGTGCACTGCGCCTAAGAGCTGCTGCATGTAAGCGATCAATATCTGACATCGAGTCGCAGCGCGTTCATGGCCAGGCTGGGGAGCGTGGCCATGATCTGGACGCCGTTGACCTCGCGGTATCGGTGGGCATCCTCCTTGAGTTGGGTGTCGCGGGCCCAGTGCCAGGAGTTCTCGATCGACCAACGGTCACGCACGTGACGCAGCAGAGCCTCCGCGCCAGTTCGCAGACTCGTGTCCTACCGATAGGTGCGCTCAGCAAAGACGTAGTACCGAGTCTCGTCGGTTGACTTGCCATGGTAGCGCCCCTTCGAGTGGTGTAACTCAGGAGGTCCTGTGCCCCTTTCTGGAGGGTGAACAGGAGCAGTCAGGGGATGACTGCTTGGAAGCTGAATGCTCAGCTCCATTTCTCCATTATGCACCGTGATCACTGAATATGCAACTCAGCAATCACGGATTCTTGTTGATCAACGACTGGCTCGGGTTCGATCAGCTGCTGGCTAGCGCCACGGCTCCGGCTGGATCGTGCTCAGAGAACCCCAGCGGCTCCTCCGGATCGGGGATCTTGGCCATGGTGGCCTCGGAGAAGAAGCGGCGGCGCTCCAGCTGCCATTCTTCCTGCTGCTCCTGCAACTGGCTGCCAACCAATCGCACGATCGCCGCGTCGTTGGGGAAGATGCCGACCACGTTGGTGCGGCGTTTGATCTCCTTGTTGAGGCGCTCAAGCGGGTTGGTGCTCCAGATCTTGCGCCAGTGCTCCTGCGGGAAATGCAAAAACGCCAGCACGTCGTCACGGGCGGCTTCCATCACGGGTACGGCGCCGGGGAACTGCTTGCGCAGCATCTCGGTGACCTGCTGCCAATGCAGGGCTGATTCAAAGTGTGTCACAAGCGCGCTGGCCTGAGTTGCAGGTGTTGGGTTCACTGAGTGGTCTTGCTCCTTCTCTGTGCCCGAAACCGCCTCTGCTGCAACCGATCTCGATCTGATCAGC
>Ga0209298_10000194_pt1 | contig 38104 bp, 70 predicted proteins | sample S_140806_EF_Meta_FD_187325 | JGI IMG/M metagenome (GOLD analysis project Ga0209298, IMG submission 187325) | Freshwater microbial communities from Lake Simoncouche, Canada to study carbon cycling - S_140806_EF_MetaG (SPAdes) (version 2) | ecosystem: Environmental > Aquatic > Freshwater > Lake ... | reverse complement strand
TTTCAAGCTCGCATGGTGAAATTTTGGCGCGACACGATGCGTCAAGGCGGTTCTGAGATGATGGATCATTCACCCGTCCTCGCCGCAAGAATCTCAGTAAATGGTAGTCCTTTCACCGATGTGTTCACGGCCACCACGAACACGTGTCCTACCTTTGAGAATGGAGACTTTGTCGACGGGGAGTGTGAAAACGCTGTACCTGTTCACGCAGGGGTCCTCACCAACCCAGGCACGATGAAGCATTTCTACAGCAACATGGCCTTCCGTCGGGTCAGGTGGGTCCAGGAAGTCTTTGCGTGCCAGAAATTTCCCGCCGAGTCAGTTGATAAGCCCACTGTCGTGGACGGTAAGGATTACGTGTCTCCTTGGCCTTTCGAATCTATCTCGGATTCTCCCATCAATTTCCGGGATACACAGTCTGTAGTGTGTGCGAACTGTCACGCGACGATGAACCACATCGCTCCTCTATTCGCTAACTTCGATGCCGAAGGCATGTGGGTGGGAGAGAGCTCAGTGAGCACACCCGTGCTTCCGGAACCGGTGACGACTGAAGTAGAACATTGGCTTTCTTCTGGCGAAAAGACGGCATGGCGCTTTGGAAGCGAGGCTGATGATCTCCCAGCATTTGGCGCAGCAATTGCTGATGATCCTATCATTGCTGACTGCGTCACGACTCGCCTGTGGAACATGGTCATGTCGAAGGAGGATGTCGTCAACGATCTCGCCACTGTTCCTCCTGAAGTCCTCGATCCCCTCGTGGAAAAGTTCGAGTCCACGGGGATGAATGTGAAAGAGACTCTCCGCTTCATGTTGAAGCACGATGATTTTGTAAATTTTTGAAGCAGGAAAAACATCATATGAATTACAAAAGATTATTCTTGAGCCTCCCATTGGCCTTCCTTAGCCTATCCTGCGGTCTAGATACACCTGATGGTCTCCTACCACCTGTCGAAGATCCCAAAACAGACCCACCACCTGAGGAACCTCCGCCTCCTGACGATTACACGGGCAGCGAAGACAACACTTTCGATCATATGTCAGGACTAGGTGAAGACGGAAACAAGGATCCCTTGGAGGTGCTCGCCCAACGTCAGGATGAGGGCCCGCCGGAGATCAGGACGAGGTTGCATTCCTGTCAGAAGATTCCAGTTGCGACATTACGAAATATTCTAGAAAATTTCGGTGTTAATCTATCAGCAACAGGAGATCCTCCGACAGCAGGACAATTGTTGAATGACGGAACAGGCCCGTTGGGCGCTGCTGTCTATGATGCACGAGTTGGTGAGACGACAGTATGGACATCTTCAGGCGCAGCGAAGCAATTCGACATCTTCGTTCAAGCGGCACCGGAAATCATTGCTGCACTTCCATCTATGGCACAGTGTCAGGAGTCAGGCGTCGGAGCACCCATCTTTGATGAGAATGGTTGGTGTTTGGAGGCTGGTGTGACGTGTCTCTTAGGAAAACCTGCCACGCAACAACACCTTGCGATTTGTACTGACTTGGTCATTAATGCATCAACTCCTGAAAAGGGTCAAGCAATCGCAATCGCAACTTTGCTATCCGCAGCACATTCTTGCGAGTGAAAGGAAAACAATGTCAAACCTAAAAGATCTACGTGGACAATCAAGAAGAAGATTCCTAAAGTGGACCGCAGCCGCAGGCGCAGCTCTGGCCCTCGATCGATCACAAGTGTTAAATGTTATTAGCGATTCTGCAGGTTCTGCGATGGCGGACGAGGCCTCATGCTCAACCACAATGAGATCAGTTCATCTCGTGGCAGGTGATGGTGGATTCGCATGGTTCCAGTTATTATGGCCTCACAATGAAGTAGCCACATCAACCAATAATAATTTCGCATTCCATGCCCAGGGACAACAGCTTAAAGCCACAGACACCGATAAGACATTGTATCATGTTCCACAATCACCGTGGACAAAAAGAGATAAATTGAAGAGGATCTCTGCATTCATGGCAGGTACTAACCAGACCCACACACCTACACCTGGATCTGCCGCGTCGGTAGGAGCAGGTCAAAGCATGCTGGCAGTTTGCTCTTCCGTTCAAAGGGCAAATCCAACGCTTCTTCCCGTCATCGGCATTACACCTCTTGCATTCGGGACTGCGCCTGGTGCACCTCAACTTGCCACGGTAGGAAACGCGGATGGCATGGTTCAGTTGTTCAACAGCGCCGCAAGCCGATCTATCCTCGAAGTAGAGAGCGATGCACAACTCTTTGAGGCATACTACAAGACATTCCTCGGTCTAAATACAGCTGCTACTAGGCCAACTGTTCAACGTCCTCTAGACATCGGAAAGAAGAGTGCAAACTTCCTTGGAAAAAACCTGGCAGCACTCTTGGAACCAACCCAAGATGACCTAATGAGATACGGCGTTGTAGACTCTACGCCTAATAAGCTACGTGAGTTGGCAAAGACTCTCATCACCACATCGAAGGCTTTCAAGTTAGGTCTCACATCTTGCGTGGCACTTCCTGTCATGCGAGACGATCCTCACGGAGCATTTGCTGACATGGGAACCCTACTTGCCACAGTGAATCATCTAGGACTCATCCTTGATGAGTTCATGAATGACCTTGCAGCAACACCCGATCCAACATGTTCAGGAAAGACCCTTGCCGACAACGTAGTCATCACAGTCCATGGAGATACTCCAAAGACACCGCTCGAACGAGGAGGATGGCCTGATGGAACCCCCGGTAATTCAAATTGGTTGTATGTAATGGGTAATGGATACACTAAAACAGGATGGTTTGGAGGAGTAAAAGCCGACGGATCTATTTTAGGGTTCGACCCGACGACAGGTAATGATGTGCCCAACCAATCTGCAAATACTACATCTTCATCTGCCGGAGCTGCCGTCGCCTTTACTGTTGCCAAAGGTGATAGACGCAGAGTTGAAGAATTTTATACGGGACCATGGATTTCAGGAATTATTAACCAAAATCCTATTTAAATTTTACTAATTAGACAATAATTACCCATAACCATCTTTCATGGGGGAAAATCATGCCAAAAGTAACCATTAGTGATTCGCAAGGTCTCATTCAATCTGCAGGTTCAGGGTTGCAGATCAATTCTTCAATTTCTCTAACTTCTTTGCCAACTACGGCTGTTTCATCACAAACTTCAGCTGGCACATTGAACGTGCCTGGCGTTTATACATTATCTGGCTCTTCAGCATTGACTTGGGTGATGCCTCTTGCGTCTTCAGTCGCCGGAGGAACTTTCGTTTTTAGAAGTGCTTCAGCTCACGCTCACGTTTTAACAGGTTCTCAAGAAACTAGCGGTAAGAAAGTGTTTGCTGGCATGGCAGGTGCTACTCCCGCTAACGAAGGCAGCGCACTAGCTCTTGAAAATGTCCAAGGGTCTTCCGTCGCACTTATCAGCGACGGAAATAAATTCCTTGTCATGGCTGCTTCTGGTAGCTGCGTCATCAGCGGGATTTGATTAACGAAAGAACAAAAATCATGTCTAAAATAACTATCGACGATTCAAGGGGGGTAGTAGAAGAGGAAGGATCTGGATTACAAATAAATTCTTCTATTTCTATGAGTTCTCTTCCTACGGTAAGAGTTTCATTGAAAACTAACCCAGGAAATATAACGAGACCTGGCGCATACGACTTAAATTACGACTTCGCCACCACTTGGATCATGCCACTCGCGTCGTCTGTTCCAGGAGGAGTATTCGTGTTTCGTACTTCAGACGGATCCCCCCACAATCTAACAGGTTCTCAAGAAACTGGTGGCACGAAAGTATTTGCTGGCATGGCAGGAACAACGCCTAATAACCAAGGTAGCAAATTAACTTTAGAAACAGGAACAAATAAATCAGTTTCTCTTATAAGCGATGGAAGATCATTTTTAGTCATGGCTGCTTCTGGTAGCTGCACCATCAGCGGGATTTGATTTAAGAAATCATGAATAAAATGGATAATGGATCGTGTGTACACACGATCCATTTTTATCTTATATTCAATCCGTGGAATCCAAGAGGCACAGAGGGCAAATAAAGTTACTCAAAGAAACCTGCGAAATTTGTGGATACAACAATCCAGCAGCTCTCAACATTCATCACATCATTCCGCGATGCGATCCTAGATGTACTAACAACAATTATAATCTTAGTATCGTATGTCATATCTGCCATGACTTAATTCATGCAGGACAAATAACGATTATAGGTGTTTATGATTCTACCAAAGGCCGCAAATTAATGTGGTTTAAGGAAGGACAAGAACCACCGCTAGAAAAACAATTTTGGAAAATAAAGGATAATCCGTTGGTGGTTAAAAATAATATTTTTAAGGCAAGATAAGCATTACGTGAAATGAAACTTCTTTTTGTTGCTACATAGATATATACGTTTATTGTTGCCACAGGATTAACATGAAAATCACAGAATCGCAACTTCGACAAATCATTAAAAAAGAATTACTAAAATTGAACGAGGCCGCCCCTACAGATCCTGCTAACGCAGGATCTAAACCTGCAAAGTCTGGTACTCAAACTGCCACTGGAGCTGAAGGTACGCTTGACGTCAATAAAATTGCAAAAACCCTTGGCCTCGATGGAGCAAAATTGAAAACAGCCGTGACGAATCTTCGTTTAGGAAAAAGAAATTCTAACGACAATCAGATATTCGGTGATATGGTTGCAAAATTGATTGATGCTTCTGAACAAGACACTATTAAAGTGATGAATGTTCTCAAAAAAGTAGAATCTGACTAATTTACCGTTGAAATTCTATACCAAATCTTAAATTCATCATGTAACTTAACTTTTGAAGTTCCGTAATTTCCCCAATCTAAACCGATAATCCAATCAAAAAAGGTAGTATCCCATTGAACGGATGCTACCTTTGCTTCTTGTGGCAAACCGTAAACCACTATTCTTTCGCCTATTTTTGGTAAAGAATTCATAATAAAAAAGCCATCTTTGATGGCTTTCAGCGATCCCACGGGGAATCGAACCCCGATTATGTGAGTGAAAATCACGTATCCTAACCGTTAGACGATGGGACCAATATGAAGGTTATAATAATTTATAACCTTCAAATGTTCATCACTTTGTAGCTGCTGTTGCTGTTGCGCTGGGAGCAACTGTTGCAACAGGCGCAGCCGAAGCTGGCGTAGCAGCAAGTGCAGCACTCTCAACTGGAGCTGCTGCCGAAACCGAGGCAGCAACATCAACAACTACCTCAGCTGAAGCAGAAGCGGCTGGAGCTGGTGCATCTGTGGCGGCACATGCAGCGATAAAAAGAGCGGCAAGAACTACTGATAATACCTTTGTCATTTTAAATAATCTCCTGTAACGAAGCTGTGTTCAATTGTATTACAACTTCGACGATAACTATATCATTATCAAACAAACTGTTCAATATTTTTGTTTATAAACTTTTCTCCTGCGATTAATACAACTACGTCAACGTCATCTTTTGATCTCTCTCTAACAAAGACAGGAAACCTGATTCGGCCATCCTTGGTTAGTCCATTTTTTGTAGCAGGATCTGGCTGACCTTCCATCTCAATCACCTTGCCGAGCCATGCGGCGGGGTTCATTCCGATCTCTGCCTTAATCTTGTCGGTGAACCCACCACCGACCCTCGTCACAACGCCGTTCGGCAAAACAACTTCAAATCCTGCCCACATGCCCTCTCTCTTTGAACCTCGAGTTCCCAGGTAGTTTCCTACCACTACTCCTTCGTAGGTAGACACTGGCTTAAGCTTGAGGACTGAGTTGGAGCGTTTGAAAACGTAATTAGAATCCAACTTCTTTACCATAATGCCTTCGTATCCTGCTTCCATCTTTGCAGAATAAAACTCTAAAAGAGCATGCTGATCATTGACAACCTTACCTTCGACAATTGCAATGGACTTGTCAGCGACCTGTTCGACCAACTTATGGGCTAGAATGGCTCTGTCAGCTAGAGACATCTCATTGTTTTGATCACGCCAATCGTCGAAAGGCATCGCGTCAAAAACGTGTAAGATCATGTTGGAATCATCTTTGTTCTTTTTGTGAGACATCACAACGGACGCAGACTCATTCCAGTCAGATCCCATGATCTCTCCATCGAGAACAAAATTATCCCACCCTACATTTTCCAAAATCGACTTAATCTTAGGTAGAGTCTCTAGTATTGATCCGCTACGCGTAAACAGAGTAACTTCGCCAGCTAGCTTCACAGCGATGCATCGTAACCCATCTAACTTAGGTTCAACCCGGACAGGATAAATGATTTGATCCTTAATTTGAATGCCTGCGTTAGGATCGTGATGTGTTTCAAGGCTATCCGCAAGTTGAACGGTGAATTTCTTGATGGTACCAGGCCACACCTTATTTACGGTCGTTTCTTGAACTCCACATCTTAAATTCTTAAGAAGAATTCGTTGGCACCACTTTGCTTGACGTTCATCTAGTTCTAAAAAGAACTGTTCCACGGCACTCTTGGCATCATTACCCGTGATTTTTCGAGTTGCTAGCTCTTGTCCGATCAAGTTCAGAAATCGTTCGATGACAGTATCATCATCATCAACTCTATTGAAACTTTTGGATGACTTAAATTTTTTGACGTAGTAGTTTGAATACGGATCGAATGCCGCGACAAAGACTTTTTTGAGCAAAGAATTTCCTTTGCACCTATCAAGAAGATCTTCTTTGAAGATTCTTGAATTATCAGACTCGAGCGCTTCGAGGACATCAATTACTGTTGACATGTTGTTATTATAACAAACAAAATTTAGACATTTCACTCTTCTCTTCTTATTAAGGCGCAGTCATTTTCGACTAAGATAGAATATCTTCTATACTTGCTGAAATAAGAAGAGTCATTCTCTCGAACTTTAAATTCGTATTTTTTGCGTGAACTATCTAACAAAAATTCAGATATAAACTTGAGAGGTATTTTTTTTTGTTTACCTTTTTTCCTTAAATTTAATCTTAACTTTTTTCCTTCTGAAGTTCGAAAATATCTTGATAAAGCCGCACAAGATTCTTCATATTTTTTTTGCAACTCGATTCTTAATCGTTCCTCATTGGTGCACGTCATTTCTTTGACTTTACGAGGAATATTTAACGATTTTATATCATCTAAAAGATGTAAGATGCTAGAGATACATTCTACCCAATATTTCAGTATTTCCCCTGAAAGAGAATAACGCTCTTTAAGAGAAAGAGTCGGCATAAATTCGTAAACCGACCAAAGATTTCCTTGTTTGTCCACTTCATTTTCTTTTGCTACGTTCCACGCAAAACTGACAACGGCAACAATCCCCCGAAATATCGATTTTTTTTCTAAAGGAAAGACGACTTCCAATTTAAAAACGTGGATATTCTCTCCTGGTGTTAGAGAAAGAAATGCGGAGTTTAAATTTGCCAATTCTTCTTTGTCGAGGTACTCTACACATTTTGAACTAAGAAATTTCTCTAACGCCAATCTCATGTAAACATTACGTTGAGATAACATAGTTCGTTTGTTCATGAGTGACCTAGAATGTGTAATTCTTCTTAAAGTCTTTTTTTAGCTCTTCAATAACCTTGTTGATTTTTTCAACTGCAAATTTTAACTCCGAATCTGGATTCTTTTCCAGAACATGGTTACAAACACCGACGGCATCAGACAAAGCTGAAGCATTGTTGATGAGTTTTAAAGCCATGTTCCGCTTTTCAAATAACCAGTTTTGAGAATCTTCTGGGGTCTTGTTGTGTTTCTTTTCTTGCTTGAAATTTTCAATATCATAAACAACACGTCTCATCTTCATCCAACCGCCTTTTTATTCTTTTTACGAGAAAAACTGCGAACGTCAACGACGTCTGCAGATCCAGACATCTGCTCGTCATTATCCATCATCGAGATTTCGTAAGTCGCCCCGGGCGAGATTGCAACGAAAATATCTCCAACGTCTTCTTTCTCGCCCGTCACCTCATTTACAACGTCTAGCGGCGGAACAACAATAACACCATCAGTCGGATCTGATACGTAGGAAGGAATGCATAGGTTAAATGCCTCAAAGGAAGGCGTAACAACCCCTAGCCTAGAACAAACTGACTCGAGTGCCTGATACGTCGTGATACCTCTCTCTTGTAAGAATTTGGAAAGCGTCGTTTTTCGTCGCCTCAACAAATTCTCTAGTTTAATCAAAGATTTTTTTTGATATTTTACCGCTTTCATTTTTCACCAATTTTTCTATGGACATCTAAGTCCTGCAGCAAGTCATAAATTCCGCTTTGGAATAGCGGAGACTTTGAAATCTTGTTTGCATCATCGCTTGTCAACGCGACTCCATGCTTCTCTGCAATAGCATCTACAAACTTTCGCATAACACGTAAAACATAATTACGAGCTGATGAATGGTTCATCTTATATCCGAGATGAGTCATTGTCTCAGCGATGTCACGATAATTAACACCATTCTCGTCAATTGTCGCATATCCGCCGTCAAATTTGCTACCTTTTTTCATCGTCATAAATTATTTTTTCCTCGTGACACCGCTCGGCCGCGGATAATTCGGCATTCGTAAACTAAACTGAGTCATCTGCAAATCTCTCAAACGAGTGTTGAGGTTCTCTTCTAGCTTCATAGTATCAAAAGATTCACGTCCTGATTGCTCTTTAGCAATCTTACGCAACAGACTAAAAGCTATCCCTGATAGAACGCAGCTTAAAGTAGAAAAGAAAAGTATCAAATACTCAATCATGTTAACCCATGACCTTCTGCAATTGAAGCCACCTCTTCCTGCGTCAAGTTATAAGAATCATCAGCAGAAACGTCTTCAACCAACCCAAACCGTAACCTCAAAATTGCCGCTTCTTTTGGTGATAATTGCTCCATGACTTCTTTCGCAACGCCCAACAGTTCCCTTGAAGAAACTATCTGCATAGGATCCTCTGATAGATCCGCGCCAATCTTATCCTCAATTGTGTCAGAATCTGGATCTGATGAAAGAGGTTGATCCAGAGAAATGATTGCCCGACCGCTGATCGTCGTGGCATTGAAGATCATATCTGACGTTCCTGTCAGCTCCTTCAGTTCCTCCACGCTCGGCTCGCAACCCATGGTTGATCGGTATTCTTCGGCCGCCGACATCAACTTTTTTTGTGTGTTGACAGCATGGGCCGACATACGAATGATTCTCTTTCTCTTTAGAATATGCTGACCGATCGCTTGTCGAACCCACCAAGTGGCGTAAGTGGAAAATCTAAAACCTTTCCGCCAGTCGAACTTCTCGATCGCCTTCATCAATCCCAAATTTCCCTCTTGAATAATGTCTTCAAGAGGCATGTTGTGTCGTTTATATTGTTTTGCAACGTAAACGACCAATCTCAAGTTGGTTTCAACCAGCTTATTCCTCACCTTAGAAGAGGTAGGCCCACCTTCCTCTAAGATTTTGAACAACTCAACCATCTGTTCATGATTAAGCTGTTGATGCTTCTTTAACGAGTTTAAATAGTAACCCATTGCATCGCCGTCTCCGGCGAGATCTCGAGAGCGTTCTCTCAATCCTTGGGGTTCGGAATTCATCTTCAGTCCACCTCATGAGAAACCACGTTAGAGAGATACTTCGTGTGTAACTCCTTCCGTAGGATCCTCATCTGCATCTCTCGCTGCACATAACACAACTCAATCTCCCATGGACTCGTGTTGAGATCGTGACTTGACATACGATTGATCGCATCCACGTGGCTCTTGTGCATGCTACCCAACGTGTCATCATCTACCACTGCAAGCTCATCGAACGTAATCTTTTGGGGATACTGCACTGTCAAATCCGAGGAACGCTTCTGAACTGTCTTATTTTTCGCCATGTTTTTTCTCTCCTGTATATCCTCTTTTACGAGGTCAATTACTTTATACTCTTTTCTCAAACACCTTTGCTCAAAGGTAATTCACAAAGGAATACTAAATTTCTTTGACATATCGAACACCGCCAAATTCTTCAACTTGGCCTCGACTTCAACGTCCACAGCATCGCGCCGGAGGCGCTCGAGCTGGATTTCTGGCACGTAATGAATCATGTTGCTGTGTTTCCGACGTTCGGTGAATGAACCGCCTTCCATACCCGGTTCCGTGTTACTGATATGTTGCAGAGGTTTCACTCCCTTAGGCCACGTCTCATCGGCTGCATCTGCAGCCTCTGCGCCGTCCAATCCACCATCGTTGAACACGTGATGATGCGAATCCCAAACGAGAGAAACGCCCGTCTCGAGAGCCACCGGCAACAGGTCCACCAACGAATAACACGTCTCGTCATTCTCTAACGTCAACCTCGACCTCGACGCCTCAGGCAAAGATCGAATCGCATCGATCAACCGTGAAACTCGATCTGACTTGCCACCGTGCACGTTGATCGCAGCGTAAGGGCTCCTCGGCAACCCCATGGAATCAAACATCCAGGCATGATGCTCGAGCTCGACAACGGCCTTCTCCACCACGGAATCAGAATCTGATGACAACACGCAGAACTGACCCGGATGAGTCGTCAACCGAATGCCATGCTTCCGTGCCACCTCGCCACACAACATCAACTCGCGCTTCACGACCTCGTTGTCCCACAACCCTCGAGGAACGCGATCACTCAACGGAAACATCGCGGATGACACGCGGAACAACCGCACGCCACTCGCCGCAACCTTCCGCAACACATCTCGCAACATTCGAACATTGTGCAGATACAACGAACGAATCGAGTCCTCAGCATAAGAACCTCGTTCGTATCGACCCAATTGCAAGGTTCTCTCATCCAATTCGTTGATGACTTGCGATTTGCCGCTCCGCGGCGCAACTTCATGCCTAATCCAATGACAACAGACACCTAGGGCCATATATTTGTATACCTATACTATATCCTATAAGAGGTTTGTACAACTTATACGATGTAATCATTCTCTAAAAATAAAAAAAGCTCGTCAAGGTTTTATATCCCCACGAACTCTCGAATATTTCTGGAATGCTTAGAGTGGCGCCGAACCACCGCCTACAGCAGCCGACGGAACGGCTTCAAGATCGCTCCAATGATCAACCTGAACACTGACGTCACGAACATCCTCTCGAACAGCTTGCCGTAACTCATTCGCATCTCATCACCTCGCCATCCATGGTACGCATCATCCCACCAAAGAACAACGGTCGATTTCGATACGAAAAAATTCCCGAGAAATTTCGAGCACGACGGCCGCGAGGGATCTTTCCCTCGCTCCGGAACTCGGTCACAGGCGCCTCAGGAACACGAAGTACTCCTCGTCGAGCGACCCATCATTACACAGGAACATGCCTTCATCGGAATGCTTCGGATTTACATAGAGGAACATCAAGACCCGTGACAACAGGACCCGCGGCGTATCACCATCGTCTAGATAGGTGCATAGATCGCCGGGCTTCAGGTCCAACACGATCTAAATAGGCTGATGTGCCTCCACGAGACAGGAGAAGGTACCGTTTTGATCTCAAAATTTCTCGAGTCGCGCGAACGACCTTAGCGCCCCCCGGAGGCCCTAGAAAGCCCACAGAAAATGCTATAAATGGCCGGGGGGCCCCTAGGCCCGAAAGGGGCCTATTTTAGGGGCCGGCCCCCCACCTAAATTAGGGGCCCTTTTACAGCCTTTTAACCCCCAGCCCCCGGCCTTGCGCCGTCTTTATCGGGCCCCTTTGCGTCTCAGTCGCGCAGCAGGCCCCACCACAGCACCCAGCCGAAGATGACCCCGAGGACAGTGCCTTCGAGGAAGGCCACGAGATGTGATCTGTCGAGGCGCATGTTAGAACCTGTGTGTGGTGCGTTCATGACGTGTCACCTTCGCCAGAGCCGCTAGGACGTCTCCGCGTTTGACCATGGGAACTGCGTCGATGATGGCTTCTATGACCTGAGCCAGTTCTTTGGGGTCAGTGATTTTCGATAGCGCATCGAGAACGCCGGGGGCGTCGTGCATCTTGCGGAGCGCGGTTGTGCCGGCGATGGTCTTCTCGTGGCTGCTGCGAACGTTCTTGAGATCCTCTGTGATGACCTCATCGATGATGGTGCGGAGGTGGCGGCGTGTTAGCTTCATGGAGGATATATATCATCCTCCTGCGGGTCGGTGGTGGCGAAGGTTGGGTTTCTCAGGTGCGGAGGATCGCGAAGAACTCCTTCGGTGCGGTTGGTCCGGCGACGAGGCGGAGGAGGGTGGGGAAGGATGAGGACTTCTCGTTGAGGATGGTGGTCTTCTCCGCGATGTCATCGACGAGGGAGCTGCCCGTCGGGGGTGTCATGTGGATCCGGCCCGAGGCCACATCATTGGCGAAGGACGTGAGTCGGTCCGCGCGACGCCGGGAGCAACCTTCCAGTTCAGCACGGAGGTCGTCGATCTTGTAGGCCGCCTCGCGGAGTTCCAGGAAGTTGGGGTCCTCCGCGCGGTGGTCGAGACCTAGGGACTTGAGGGTGGTGGCGAGAGTCGACTCGTACTTGCCGGGGTTCTTCATGGTCCTAGTATATCCTTTCGAGGTTGAACTTTGCACCGCAGGTCAGATGATCGGATCGACGCCGGCGATCAGTGGGTAGTAGGAGACCTGGATGCCGTGGTACCCGGCGTCGTACAGCTTCTGAGCTTCCTTGACGATTCGCGACTGGCGGACCTGCTTCCGGCCGGGCTTGCCCTTGGGGGTGAAGTACGCGATCTCGTAGATGGCTTCGTTCTTCATGGTCCTAGTATATCCTTTCCTCGTTGAACTTTGCACCGCCGGGAGAACTGCTCTCACCGAGCCCATTGTTGGGGAATGGCCTTCCGCAGGACCTCAAGGATCCCGCCATAGGCGTCTAAGTCTTCCCCGTCCAGGTCCGAGAGGGCCGCACGGATCCGCTTGGCTTCCTCGAGGGATAAGGTGAGCCGGAGAACATCGCGGGCCTGGACTACCTCTACCGTGGTCTTCATGGTCCTAGTATACCCTTTCGAGGTTGAACTTTGCACGGGCTGGAGGATCTTTTTTCGTCCCCCGGCTCAGTACCAGCCGGTTGCCATCCGACGGGCTCGTTCCCGCTTGACCGCAGGGGAGGTCGGCTTGGCAGGCTTCGCCAGACGGGCGGACAGGAGGCGGTCACGCTCCGACCACTGCTCGTCCTTCGTGAGGATCCGCCCGTTCTCCAGGGTGAGGGTGGAGCCGTCGGCGCTCCAGGTGCCGCGGCCGTTGATGATCGCCATCTCCTCGTTGAAGCGTGCGTTCTTCATGGTCTCAGTATACACTTTCTGCTGGGAACTTTGCACCGGGCTGGGGAACTTTTTGTCCCCGGCTCAGAACGGGTTGGCCCAGGTCTCGTACTGGCGTTCCGTGATCTGCCGATCCTTGCACAACATATCCGTGAAGTCGTTCCAGGCTTCCCGCCTCTCGCTCTCCGTCCACGAACCGGGGTGCCCGGTCCAGAACTCGCGGAACATCTCGAGGACCTGCTTCTTGGTGAGCTTCATGGTCTTAGTATATCCTTTCTGCTGGGAACTTTGCACCGCCGGGAGAACTTTTCTCAGCCGACCTTGGCCAACCGGTCGATGGGGACGAAGGTGACGCAGTCCGGTCGATCCTTAAGGACCAGCTTCGCCGCGAACCCCTCGCGGAGGGTGTTTCGGAAGACCTCGGTCACCATGCGAACCGGTCGCCCCGCCGCATCCTCGCAGACGATGTACTTGCGGTGGGTGTTCCGGAAGACCTCGGTCACCACCCACCAACCGGAGTCCGTGCCCACCTCTTCGACGAGGTCGCCCACCGTGATGTCGTTCTTCATGGTCCTAATATACCCTTTCTCAGGCGAACTTTGCACTGCGGACGAGACGTTCTTCAGCCGTCTCCCAGTCTCCTCGGGAGTAGCCGTGGGCCGGTTCGACCCGCCCATTGGCCCGAGCTTCGTCCGCGATCTGGAGGGCCATGGTGGTCGTGCGGTCGAAGTTCTCGCCGGGGTAGGACTGCCACGGCCTCTGGGGGATCGCATGGGGGATCGTCTTCTTCATGGTTCTACCCTATCACTTCTCGGTTGAACTTTGCACCACGTGGGCGTGCTCGTAACCGTCCTCGCGAAGATCCTTGAGAACATCCTCGAGACGATCGTGAACACAGGCAGGACAGATGCTGTTCGGCCCGTCGATCCGCTCGATGCGTGACCACTCAGGTGGCAGGGACACCCAGGTTCCGTCACCGTATCGCCCGCAACCCCGGCATTCGTACGTGGTCGATTCGTAACCCATGGTTCTACCCTATCACTTCCCGGTTGAACTTTGCACTAGATGAGGGAATTTCTTGTATCTTTCATCACTCATCGACTCCTATGATGTAGTCGGTTGGGCTGAAGGCGTCCCAGTTGTCCACGGCGTACTGGATGGCCGCGGGGAGGAGCTGATCCATGTAGTACGGATCGAGGTTGATCTTCTTCAGGTTGTAGGCGAGGCTGGGCTTCACCTCGTGGAGGAGGTTGATGAACCGTTGTCCCGGTCTCGTGGCACGTTGAGGTTCCAGGGCCTTGCGGAGGAACTCATCGAGGGTCACGCCGGACCCAACTCCGTGGTGGCCCACTCCCCGTTGACGAAGACGTAGGCATACTCAGCCCCGAGGTCGTTGAAGGCATTCCGGCGAAGTTCGTCGATGTTCCGGTAGACGGTCGGCGCCTCAAGGCGTTCGCCACGGTCCCGGTGGCAGGCCGTGACGCAGTCGCGGGATCGATCCTCGAACTCGTGTTGTTCCCCGATCTCCGCCCCGAGGGACGAGATGGAGCCGAGGGCGAGGAGGGCATCCACCTTGACCGGATCCGTGTAGTGCTCCTTGAGGGTGGCACCGACGCCCTCCGGGTAACCGTCGAAGTGGCAGTAGATGCCGGTGATGGAGCCGTCGTTGAGGAGCTTGCCGATGTAGGAGCGAGTTGCCATGGTTCTACCTTAACTCTTTCAGGGTTGACTTTGCACCGGGATCAGCGGAACGAACCGCCGGCCAACCAGGAATCGATATCCTGTCGGGCCTGCTTCTCGAACCCTTTGGGCTCGCAGTGCTTGCAGACGAAGAGAACCGGGGACCCGAGGGATGTGTACTCCACACCAGGTGCCGTATGGTCACACTCGTCGCACTTGCAGGTCTTGATGGTGATCGAGTCGTTCATGGTGTCGTCCTTGTGGTTGGGAGTGAAGGGTCAGAGGGCGAGGAGCCAGTAGCCGGCGAAGGCCGTGGAGGCGACCGTGATGAGGGCTCCGAGGATGTCCGAGGCGGTGTGCTTGTCCATGGTTCTAACTTATCACTTCAAGGTGGAACTTTGCACTGTCCTGTGAACTTTTTCGAGGTCTCGAGGATGACCCAGGAGAGGCTTTGGGGAGTCGGGCCTTGGTTACCCCTCCCGGATTTATGGAAGCCTCTCCTGTGTCATCCTAGGTCAGGAGAACCGGTCCGCCGGAACCCACTGCACGTTGCCCCTGGAGTCCTTGATGCCGGCCCGGGCGGACCAGAACCCACGGTACTTGGAGACCCCGATCCAGAAGACCTTCCCTGTGAACCCATCCACCGTGACCTGAGTGCCCTTGGTGGGGATCCGGGCGAGGTGGCCTTCAGCGGCGGCCTTGAGGACGGCATCCTTCTCGGCAGCCTTGGCAGCACGGGCGGCATTCTTCTCGGTCGCGGCCTTCTCGGCGGCGAGGCGGATGGCCTCCTTTGCGGCATGCTCCGCGACTCGGGCCTCGAGGGCGGCCTTGTGGTGGGCCTCCCAGGCGGCGAGCTGGTCGTAGATGTTCTCCGTGCCACCGGCGATGAGAAGGTCGCCCACCGTGTCGACCTCGGCCTTGAGCAGGTAACCGTGCCGGTCCCCAAAGAGGTTGGTGCAGTCCATCCAGGCGAACCGCTCGTCGACCGTCAGGTCCCGGGGCGTCTCCCAGAACGGGTCCTTGATGTGGGCGATCACCCGGCCGTTCCAACCGCGGGGCGGCACGCCGTGGGTCCCGAGGTAGACGAGGGCCCAGGTGCACTCCGTGGAGCGGTGGTCGCTGTAGTCCAACGTGTCCGACCAGTTGCGGGTCTCCGTGGTCTTCTCGATCTTGAGCACCCGACCACGGAAGAGGGTCTCGGGGCCGACGTTGGCGTCGTAGCTCGTCTTGATGATCGGCATGGTTCTACCTTACCTCTTTTAGGGTTGACTTTGCACCGCCTCCGCGACTTTTCAGGCCGCCGTGAGGCAGGCCTTGAAGGTGGGGAAGTAGGTCCACTTCCCGAGGGTCGGGGTGTGGAGCTTCCAGCCCCGACCGTCCCGGTCGATGAACTTGGTCCCGCAGGCGGACCGGAAGAGGTAGAGGTGCTGGGGGACCTTGGCGAAGACCGTTTCCATGGTTCTAGTATACCCTTTCGGGTCCGAACTTTGCACAGCCCTCAGATAGATTGCGACGTTTCTGCGTTGCGTCGTGCGGTCTCAGCAGCATTGAAGTCCCAGTTCCGCCAGCCGAACTCCTCGGCCTTGAGGCGCTTGTTTCCCCTGAAAGAGGTCTCCACGGTGACCGTCTTCTTGCCGATCGCCATGATGAGGCCTGTGTAGCTCAGGTTGAAGGAGTCGTACTCCACCTCGTCCCCCACCTCAAACCTCTTCATCGAGACGAACTGGTCATCCTTGAAGGCCTCGACGACGACGTAGGCACCGGGGACGAGGGTGATGCGGTACTTGCGGAGACCGGAGACGTACTCGACGATGTTCATGGTCCTAGTATATCCTTTTGAGGTTGAACTTTGCACTGCTCAGTGCTATTCTTCTCCAGAAGGCTTCAAGGCCTCGTGGGCCCAATGGGCAAGGAGTTCACGTTCGGCCGGTCCGCTGGACTCACCCTTGAAGCCCTGGGGACCTCTAGGACCCACTTCGCCCCGCGGACCGGGTGGTCCCATATCACCTTTTGGACCAGCCTCACCTCGCCCACCTTGGGGTCCTGTGGCACCTGTCGGACCTTGGGGTCCTACCTCGCCAACAACTCCGGGATCGCCCTTGTCGCCCTGCGGGCCTGTAGGTCCCATGGGTCCTGTGGTACCAAGCATACCAGGCCCACCCGCAGGACCTCTGTCACCTTGGGGTCCAGGCATACCATTACTCCCCTGCGGTCCTGATGGACCAGGTGGTCCGGCAACCCCGTCCTCACCTCGAGGACCTGCCGGTCCAGGTAACCCTCTGCGACCCCGTGGTCCTGGTGTTCGGCTGATGGTTCGGAGGCGCTGCTTGAGAGTCCTGATCTCGAACAAGGCGAGGGCTGATAAAAGTATGGCGATCCATGATAACATGACTATGGATCAACCATACACCAAGAAGTACAACTTTTACACCGTTTCTTTTGGGAACTTTGCGTCGTTACGATAGGTCCTCGTAGACCATCCTGGTCAGGCCCTTGTCGACAGCCTCCCGGGCGGCCTCGTAGAGGGAGAAGTCCTCGCGATCCTTGGCGTAGTAGTGGGCACCATGGGCCTCGCACCAGGACGCCACGAGGGTCCGGCTGGTCGTGTAGTCCGGACGCTCCCGGAGGTTCATCGACCAGTAGCCGGGGATCACCACGTCGAGGATGTGGGTCACGTTGATGGCCGTCACGTCCGGGTGCTCCTCACGGGCATCGTAGGAGAACAGGGCCGACGGGACGGTCTCGGTCTTCAGGCCGGCGGGGAGGGGAGCTTTCTTCATGGTTCTACCCTATCACTTCAAGGTGGAACTTTGCACAGATCTCAGACCTTGATCAACCCCTTGCTGGTGACGTAGTGGAAGCTCATGCCCTGGTGGTGGGGCTTCTTCCACCAGACCGGCGTGATGTAGATCTTGCTCTGAACGAGGTGGCCACCCTTCAGACCGGCAGCCTTGGCGGCCTCACGGGCCACGGTGGCGAACTGACCGAAGGTCGGGACCTTATTGGGGTCGATCTCGGTCACGAGGATCGGCTCCTTGGCGTGGTAGAAGTCCTGGTCGGCGTGGATGAATGCCGCCATCCGGACCGGCAGGTTGACCGTCGGACGAAGCACCTTGACAGTGACGGCGGCGGTGCCGAACTCCACGGCCTCGAGACGTGCGTCGAACTTGATCTTGGTGGTGGCGGTGAATGACTTGCTCATGGTCCTAGTGTATCCTTTCGATGTGGAACTTTGCACTGAGGGGAGAACTTTTTCAGTCTTCATCCACCCCGAAGGTGGACAGAGGTTCGTCCTCATCTTCATCTTCACCCAACTCCTCGTCCTCCTCTTCGTCCTCGTCGATCTCGGCATCCTCTTCCTCGAGGAACCCCTCGCCGACCGCCATCTCGGCCACATCGGCCTCCGACATGAAGACCAAGCATGCCCGTACAAGCACCTCGGCGTCCAAGGCGCCCTCTTCCATCATCTCTAGAAGCTTGTTTGTAACTCGTCGCGTCATGATTTTTACCTTATCTTGTTGGAGGTGAGTTTATACCACTCAGCTCTCACGGTCACGTTGCTCGTGAGATTCAGATGCCGATCTTGATCGTTTCCATGATTCTACCTTACCTTATTTGAGGTTGACTTTGCACTCAGACCACGCCGCGACGCGCCAATTCGATGCCGAGGAGCTTGTAGGCCGTGCGCCAGTTGCGGTGCCGCGTCTGGACCAGGATGTGGTAAGGCTCCCCTGCGAGGACCTCAACAAGGAAGTCACCACCGAACCGGCCTTTGACGCGGGTGCTGCGAACTTCAAGGGGCACACCCTCCGCGACGCAGAAAGAAGCCAGCTCAAGAACCTTTGCCTTGGGAGAGGAGTTTCGCTTCATAGTTCCACCTTACCTTACTTGAGGTTGACTTTGCACTGACCTCCGCGCTTTTCTCATGACCCCTAGGATGACCCAGGGGAGGCTGAGGTATGCCGGACCTAGGTTACCCCATCCGACCTCATGAAAGCCTCCCCTGGGTCATCCTCATGCCCAAGACCTGGTGTATAGGGCATCCAAGGCAGTGATGGCGAACGGGGATCCGATGTGTGTCGTCCCATCTGGCATCAGGGTCACGATCCAGTACACATCCAGGCGCGGGTCGTAGTGCAGCTTCTCACGGTGCGACATCTCATGCTCCACCCGTTTTCCTTCTTTCGCTCTCTTGACACGCATGCTTCACCGCCCTCTCATTGGCTTCATAACTTCGCCACCGGAGTGCAAATGGATCACTCCATGTTCTATATCTGAAATCGTGTAGGCCACCCGGGACACACCCGCCGCCCGAATCCTCACCATGCATCGGGGACAAGGCCTAGCGATGCCAAGGGTCCCGTCCTTCCGAACACGCGCCACCCAGATCTCAGACCCAGGCGTAAGCTTCATCGTCAACCGTGCCTCGGCATGCGCATCAGGATGCGGGAAAGGGGCAGGACCATTGGAAGCAGAGACGAGGATGCCATCGTTCCGGATTCCCACTGCACCAAGCCTGAATGCGCGCAGGTCGGACTTACGTAGGCCTGCTCCGGCCGCCATCAGCAACATCTCGGTGTCAGATCTTTTCATTCGAAACCCGTTCTCATGTACCCGCACAATGCAACTATTTGCAACCTTCAGAGGCCTCAGTCAAGAGTGTTACGAGACGTTTGGCCTCTTTGATCTCAGCTCGTGACTCACTCGTTGTCATGTTCCAATACAGCTTCGTCTCCACTGCAGTGGCATACTTCTTCAAGAAGTCAGCTGCGGCCAACAAATCCTCACGCTTCATCATATTCATTGTCCTACTTTTGAGACGACTTTTCGATTATGCGCCGTCAGCACCTCCACCTTTCGGGCATTCTTCGCCTGGCGGGTGGGAATTTCCTTGCCGACCTCCATGATGGCCAACCGCTTCCGGGCCGCTCGACCGCCTCGCTTCAAGTCATGTGCCGCCAACTTCCTCCAAGCCTTACGGAACTTGCGCTTCATCTTCAGCGCCTCATCCGGTGGAAGGGCAGCCAAGATCTTGTTGATGTCGAACCATGCAGGCGCTCCTTCAGCAAGGCGCCAAGCAAGGGGTACGATGCCTGTGTTGAGGAATTCGATCTGCAGCTTCAACTTATAGATGGGATCGTTGTACACTGGCGTCTCCGAAACCCGGGGTTAGTTACTATGGAGGCAGAAGGTCCTCCGTTCACCTGCGTAATCTGGCGGCTTCTCGTCGTGGCAATCCTTCTTGCCGTTAAATGACCGCAATTAAAAAATTGCTTGGTCAGGATCACGGGTTACCACGACCCGTGATCCCAGAGGATCTGCCTGGATTCGAACCAGAAGATGGTTGCCATCAACCTGCAGACCCAACACAGATAGTATCATGCTCGCACGAAGATTTGCACAGGCTCTACTTTTTCTTTCAACCACAATCCCAAGGAAGTATAGTGTTCCACTGCCGCGGCGGCCTGTTCCGGGCCATCATACGCCAACGCTGCGTTTGTATCGTAAACCCAACCCTCATTCGGGTTCCAGTAGACGTAGGTAGGTCCTTCGCCTGCTCCGTTCAGGCATCTGATGACCCATATCTTGTTCTTCTTCACGCCACCCGACACATTTTTCTTGTCATCAAAAACCGGCATCACCCATGCCTCCATATCCTGCCTTGCCGAGAGCGATCCCCGCAAGTCTCTCAGAAGAAGCTCGCAGGCCGTGGCGAGCCCCGAGGTAGATATCCTCCAACATCTGACGTTGCTGCTTGAGAACCATGATGGTCTCCTCTCGCAGGCGGGTTGGAGTAGAGGAGTTTCGAAGTCGTGTGATCAGATCGTTGAACTCATCGTTGGTCATGTTGTCCTCACAGGATGAAGTAGAGAATGGTGGCGGCCAGCAGGGCCACACAGAAGAGAAGCTTGAAATGACGTTTCCACCACGGTTTGCGGAGGGATTCGATAGGTCGTCCTGTCGCAGCCGCCACAAGACCCCAGACGTAGTCCATTTGTTCAGGTGGTAGTTGTCTCAGGTAGAACTGGGCTGATGCCTCATCACCACGGTTCAGAGACTCCATGGCCGTCTTGAAGATGAACACGATCCTGTGGTCGTCGATCCATGCCATGACTATACGCCTGCAAGTCTGCAGGCCTCCTTCAGCCGAATGATGTCACGTGTTGTTGCCATCCCGCTCGCCGCGATGTTGTAAGCTGCCAAGTCAAGCCCGACCAGTTCGATCTTTCCTTTTTTCAGTCGATCGACCAACGCTTCCCCTAACGCTCGCAAATGAGCCGGAGAATAGTGCGAAAGATCGAAATTGTCTACGGGTAAGATCCTCATGGTTCTACTATACCACGCGTCTAGACGACTTTGCACCGCCTCAAGTAAAAATCTTGATGCTTCCTGAGTTCCACACGTCCTCTGCCCAATCAAACTGATACATGACCAAGACGGACCGGACGATTGCCTTCATCTTCTCTGATTGTCCCGTGATGATGTGAAGAGTCCACCCTTCCACCCAATGGTTATTTATGAAACGATGCACCATCTCAGGAGCATCCTCATGGGAGACCCCATGCAGGTCCAGGGTATCCTCTGACCTCCGGACTAGATGCTTTCTTTGACGCTGTCGGCGGCGTCGCGTAGGCCCTCCGCAAGTTCAATGGCGTCCCCGATCAGGTCGTTCAGCGCCAGGTGGTCATGATCAGGTTCACCCTTATGCGTGATGTCGAGAGCCTCGATCTTATCTAGGATGGCCTCAGCATCATTGAGGATCGCAACGAAAGCCTGGAGCAGTGCAGCCTTTTCTTGATTGTAGAATGTCGTCATGTCATGTCTCCTGCCGTGGATATTTCCACGAATCTTTCGTACTTATCATTCACTTCGAGTAAGATAGGCCGATCAAAGGCCCGTCTCATGTCACTCAGCGCGATAGCAAGGGCCTTCGCCGTGGGGGCGATTAGAGTAGACAGCTGAGACGCCCTGGATATGGCCTTGCCTTCCTCATCGTAGTAAACCTCGTAGATACCATCGTACGTGGCACCCGAAGGAAGGATCTGCCTCACGACGCGTTGGTCGGACTTCACTTCAACTCCATCGCGAATACCACCAACACAACGCCAATAGTCAAGACCGCCAACACCTTATCACCGAACGTCATCTCGTCCATCTCAGTTCTTCCTGAACTTGGGCTCTACGTGTTCCTGACAAGCAACGCATCCGCAGACACGAGCTCCTGTATAAAAGGTCTTACCTCCGAGAGGGTAGATCGAACCGTGGACCTCATCGCCATTTCTCCGGCGCAACCCGGTCCAGCACCCGAACACGTCCTCCTCCGCAAAGACCCAGGCACCCTCGAATAGGATTTCGAAAAGAGGCCCAGCCGCCACATCATCTGTGGGGCGATCTACCTTCAGGTCGAAAGGAATCGATTCGAGAACTTCGATCATGGACTTGTTGTATCTTTTTTTCTTTTGCTTTTGCACTGTGAGACCTCATCTGAGGATGACCCAGGAGAGGTCAAGAAAAGCAACCCTTTGGTAGCCTTCCACAATTTACCCGAAACCTCTCCTGGGTCATCCGGATGTCAGGATCAGGCCACTAGCTCGACCCGTCCCTTCAGGATCACCAACTTCGTTCCTGATCCGTCTTCCACCTTAGCGATGACCTCATTGGCCCAGAGTTGTGGGTGAGACGGATCAAGGATGGGATCCACGGATACGACCTTGTGAAACTCTCCACCTGGGACCTTCACGACTTGTCCAGGCATGACTTGATTTGCAGGAACCATCTTTGGTTCCGGTAATTGAATCTCTATCACTTGCCCCGTGGGGAGATCAACGGGATTTGTTTCTTTTTTCTTTCGTGGCATTGCACGCTATCGTATCTCCCCTCTGCGTTTAGGTAAACCCATTGGGTCTACTTGTACCACTCCTTCTTGCTGCGGGCGTCCCGATGGCGGCGTTGACGTCGGTCCTTCATGCGTGTTGTCGTAGTGGCATGGCGAAGGGTCATGGCTACCGCGATCGGATTTTGCTTCCTCTTGTTCTTCATAGTTCTACTCTATCACGTTCGAATTCGGCTTTACACCGATCGAATCGTAATCGAGAACCGGCTCCTCCAAGGCCGAGGCAAAATACCGCATGTCTTGGGCCAGCTCGTCCTCGGTGTCGCCATGAGGGGAGACAGGGTCGACGGTACACGAAGTCGGTACGTGATCATCATCGTAGTAGACCTCGTGAATTCCATACTGGAATTCATCTCGTCCGTCAACCTGGTGGACCTTTCTGACGATCCGATAGTTCCAGCTCATCCCCCGAAGTCACCTCCGGCGAGCCAGGCGTCAATGTCGCGGCGGGCCTTCGCCTCAAACTGCTTCGATCCACACGACATGCAGACAAAGTAGATCGTACCTTGCTTGACGGAGTAGCGAGTTCCAGGACCGTGGTGACCACAGTCGTCGCAGATGTCGGTCCCGATGCTGCTGTATTCCTTGCTGCTCATGTCTTTTTCTTTCGTTTCAGGGGGTTACGGCCTAAGCCTTGATGATATTAGTATACCACGTGAGGTAAGAACTTTGCACTGTCAAGTTCCTACAAGAATTTCTAGTTCGATGAGAGCCTCCTTCGCTTTCATGGGCAAGGAAAGGGTCCCACGCGGACCTTCAGGATCTCGGGTGTTGATGCGGACAAGAGGAGCATTGAGACGATTCGACAAAGAAGAACTCCTGGCCCGCACGCTGGGGATATGCGTCCCGGCTCCAACCTCAAGGATGACGAGGGCAGCTCGCCGTTCGACCAAGTCTTGAGTCCACTCTACCATCCTCTGTTCCTGAGAATCTGCTCGGGCGTACTCCCACATTGGATCACCGAACATCAGGATGTTGGGCCGCAAGAGCTCTCCGCACCTAGGACACTTAGGAAGAGGCCCCTGAGCCTCGAACGTTTTAGGATCCACCTTGACCTGGACGTCATCTGCATCCAGGATTCCCACGCCACAACCAGCGGTGCACTGAACATGGTGGATGGACCCATGGCACTCCACGATCCGTTGAGGATCGAAACCTGCTTTCTGGAAGGCACCATCGACGTTACTGGTGAACACGAAGGCGGCATGCTTCATCTTGTTTGCAAACCTGCGGAGAACATCGAACCCTGCATGGGGAGTCGTAGACCGGTACAGGTTGAGCCGATGGCCATAGAACCCCCAGGCCAACGACGGATTGTCCTCAAACCAACGAGGGTTAGCCATGTCCGAGAAAGCCAGACCCAAGTGCCGGTACGCAGGATAGGCATTCCAGAATCCCTCGTCCCCACGGAAATCGGGTAGACCGCTGTCGACCCCCATTCCTGCCCCTGCCGTGATGATGATAGCATCGGCTGCCTTTAGCAGCTGAGCCGCCCGTTGAAGAGTCTCGTGCGTGTCCATGGTTCTACCTTACCTTGTTGGAGGTTAACTTTGCACCGCTGGCAGGAGTCGAACCTGCGGCCTGATCGTTAGGAATGATCTGCTCTATCCGTCTGAGCTACAGCGGCATGGCCGTCAGGCCTTTTTACGTCCTGCCTTCTTCTTCGACTTCATCTGAGCCTTGGCCTTGCGTTCCGCAGCCACAACCTCCCTTGGCCGATTCTTGGTCCCAGCCGGGCGACCCCTCTTCTTCTTGATCGGCTGCCCGTTCTCATCCAGTTGGACGGGAACCTCCGGCTTCTCCTGACCAAGGGGTACCACCTTACGCGGCCGGCCTCGCTTACGTCCCTGGATTTGCAGACTTCCCTTGGCCGGCGGAACCTTGAACTTGTAGCCTTTCTTAGGAGCGGTGAGGTAGTTCGACATGGCATGGCACTTGCCGTCGTCATCCCACAACATGAGGTTACCAGTGACACCGTCGATGGTCTCAACCGTGTACACCTTCGTGTCGAGCCACTGCTTTCCCGGCAGGACGGTCGCGACCCGCTCGATGATGACCCGCTCACCAGGAGGGATCGTGAACACAGGCACCCCATCCTCGTCCAGTTCGATCGCGTCTTCAAGGAGATCGATGATAGGCTTCTGAGCGAGCCGGGCCTTCTCTTTTGCCTCATTCGCGAGGATCGAAGAGATCGACTCGAACTCAGGTTCCTCAGGCGGGGGCGGCAGGATGGTGTCGATCATAGATTTATATTACCACGTCTAAAGTTGACTTTGCACTGCGTCGACACGTCGAATTGACAAAGATGGTGGGACAGTTCCGTCAGATCCGTAAACCCTGATTGAATAATGGGCTACCTCCCGCGGGCGACCTAGGCTGTCTGTGGACCTCACTTGCCGGTATCGGTAAGTCCCAGCGTCGGGGTACTTGCCATCGGTTGAGGTGGCCGTCGTCGGAAGACGGAAACTTCTGGCTGTTCCGTTCTTACGTAACCCCTTGAATGCCGCAGTTCCAAGCGCAAGGAAGATCTGATGACCCACAGTCTGTTCCATCGCTCGTTGCACCCTGTCGGCGGTCTCAGCGGCGGTCTCCATCATGGACGTCACTTTCCGTGGTAGGCTGGCGATCAACATCTCGCATAACATGTTCGTCATAGACATCAAGGCCTCCCGTTTCCGAAAGGTCTCCATGGTCATGTCGTTCCCGTTGGCAGAGATCCTTACGCTCAGGTGATGGTCAAGCACCGTACTCCTGTCGTCAGCTAGTCGGGTACCTTTGGGATCCACCGTGTAGCTGAGTATGATCGAACAGCTGGGGTTCTGATCAGCCCAGGCGGACGCCTTTGGATCCAGATGGAAGTCGCAACGAAAACCAGCGTCGGCCTCATAAACCTCGCGAGCCAGCTGGTCTTGGTTGTACTTGTTCATGTGGCCCATCAGCCCGTGAGTCTTGATCAAGGCCTTGGCGGTCTTCAAAGCTGTGGTGCGGGCTGCATTGTCCATAGGGCTATCCTAAACAAGTTTGAGATGACTTTGCACTGCTTACCTCTCATCTAACGTCGCCGCCACGAAGAGTGGAAGAAGCACGAAGATGAATCCGCAGCACACGATCTTGAGGGCTAAGGTAAACATTAGATGCAGCTCAGCAGATCGGGGACGTTGAGATAGTATCTATCGCCCCGCTTCTCAACCCTGTGGATCAAGGTATCAACCTCACGCCGCACGGCCATGTCGGTGGACTCACCCCGTAGCTTGTAGAGTGACAGCATCGCCACCTCATTGACACCTGTAGAATCGGACAACGTGCTTACGACGTAGGCGATTAGAGCATCTTTGAGCCGAGGATCCATGAGTTCATCCTTTCGCAATCAAGGCGTTTGCTTCGGATCCGACCAGAGGCAGAAAGCGAAGCCGAAGGCCGTTCCGCAGGCCAACGTCAACATGAATGTTGCGCTGTTCCACCCGAGCCAGAAGCCGAGAAAGAGCCACCCGAGGATGGCTGGTCCCAGCGACATGATGGGCATCATGAAAAGCCAGTAGCCCACCCGAAAGAGCCGAGGGAAGGCTAACGCAAAGACCATGAAGATGAGGTAGAGAGTTCCGCTACCCAACAGGACAGAGACGCCCCATCCAATGAAGAGATCAATCATGGTTCTACCCTATCACTTCTGAGTTGAAGTTTGCACACGTTCAGGGTATGAGGTGGACCTTTCCCCCGACCACCCGAGCCTCGATCCCCATCCCGGCAAGGTACTTCCGGTAGCGCACATCCTCAGAGTCTCCAGCATCCTCCGCGTCGGCGTAGCCGAGCTTCCGGGACAGGAAGCCAAACTCGTGTGTGCCGAAACTGACGTCAGAGAAGAGCAGCTCGATCGTTTTCATGATACCATGTATACCTTTTCTAACGCGAACTTTGCACTGAGTCCGGTTGTTCTTCAGCCGCCGTCGGCCATGCGCATGGCGGCGTAGGCGTCGGCCGGTTTGGCGGGCTTCTTGCGATTGGCCTTGCGTCGCGCGGCCCGATCCGCAGCCGCCTCGACGGCCGGGTTGCAGACGGCCTGTACCTTGTTGATGGCGTCGTGGATGTCATCCCCGGGGGCGAAGGGCCCGCTGAGGACCACGGCGTCACCGAACTCAAGGCCACCGTCCCGCAGCTCGGCTGCCAGGTTGTTGAAGGCGACGCGGGCCGAAGGCTCGTCGAGGAAGACGTGTTGGGCTGCGGGATCTTCGTAGGCGACCGAGACCGTGACAACGTAGATTCTGATGTTCTTCATGGTCCTAGTATACCATGGCACGGCCAACCTTTGCACCGCCCGAGAACTTTTTTGCTGCGAAAGTTACTTTCAACAAGAGCGGTACTTTTGCTCAACCACCGGTGTAAATAAGGGGCTCGGCCGTTGTAGGCTCAGGATGCTTTTGGAAGGCTTTTCTCGAGTCGAATGAGGTTACACCTTTGCTCACGGCAAGGCCTCTCTAAAGGCCTTCGGGCTCTTTTACAAATTGTGCGAGGGCGGTGCAAAGCTTCGACGAAACCTGGTACAACTAGATCCATGGCCGGCAAGGAGCCGGTCCCACCAAGGAGAACGAACATGTCGCAGATGAAGATGAACGTCGGCCTCAAGTCCTGGAAGCGCGGCACCAACATCCTCGATCTCGAGGTCCCCGCCCAGCTCGAGCAGACGGTTCGCACCGGCCTCAAGTTCTTCGACGAGGCCATGGGTGGTGAAGGCATGACCCCCTCGACCGCGATGCTCCTGACCGGTACCCCCGGCGCCGGTAAGACGACGATGTGCCTCCAGCTCGCCAACGCCATCACGGCCAGCGGCAACGTCTGCCTCTTCAACACCGCAGAGGAGTCGCTCTTCCAGGTCCGCAAGGTGGCCAAGCGGCTCGGCATGCAGGACGGCTTCGTCGCCGGTCAGGACAGCCTCGTCGCCGACATCCTAGAGCACGCCGATCACCTGCGCAAGGCCAACAAGGGCAAGCAGGTCTTCCTCATCATCGACTCGCTTCAAACGCTCGACGACGGCAAATACAAGGACGGCTTCACCAACTCGATGAGCCAGGTCCGTGCCACCGAGATGATCACCAACTGGTGCAAGGAGAACTTCGGCGTGGCTATCATCATCGGCCAGGTCACCAAGGGTGGCGAGTTCGCCGGCAAGCAACAGATCAAGCACACCGTCGACGCCCACGCCCACCTCTTTATCGACGACAAGAAGAACTCGGAGACCTTCGGCGAGCGCCTCTTCGAGGTGCAGAAGAACCGGTTCGGTTGCAGTGGTAAGACCTTCATCCTCGGCATCGAGAAGAAGGGTCTCTACGAGAAGGGCACCATCTCCTACAACGACTGATGAAACCATGCAACTAATTGCATACATCATCGAAAGAAAAGTCATGAACCTCATCAAACGTATCGTGTGGTTGTTCTTCTACATCCCCCGCGCCATGAAGACGCAGATCGTCCTGGCCTTCGCGGCCACCAAACGTTTCTTTAATCGTCCCACGGCACAGGCCAAAGCACTCGGGGCTGGCCTGGCTGGTGGGGTGAGTGGAGCGAAGAAGGCTCTTCGTAAGCAAAATTCGTAACAGAAAAAATTTGACACTGAACAGTGTAAAGCTGCCGAATAACAAGATAGACTAATAACATCAACGGGTTAATCAACCCACCAACGGAAAAGGACTCATCATCATGCAAAACGCTTCTGACAACAAGCTCTCGGCTATCGACAAGGCTCTCGCCGCTGCCAAGGCCCGTAAGGCCATGAAGGAAGGCGCACAGATCACAAGTGACGAATCGCCTGCATACAAGACCCCGACGGCCAAGCCCGTGAAGAAGGTTGATGACGTAGCCCGAGCCGAAGCCAAGAAGCTTCGTGATGCAGAGCGTGAAGCCCGGCGCGCGGCCAAGGCTGTGGCGCCCAAGGGTCCGGTTCACATGAAGAAGATCGCCAAGGCGGCATCAAAGCTTCCGACCATCAACACTGCCACGCAACGGCTCTTCGACGAGATCACGACGAATCTCTCAGCAGAGCAGGTGACGTCCCTCGCCCTTCACCTCCAGCATTTCAACCGCACTAAGGCCACAGAACGTGCCCTCGGCCAGAGTGTAGAGACTGGTAGCAACGTTCGGATCGTAGGTGGTGATCCTCGGTTCATCGGCAAGCTCGGAACCGTTGATCGTGCCCAGCGCATCCGATGCTACGTAAACGTCCCCGGCTTCAAGCGTCCTGTATACCTCTTCACTAGCGATGTTGAGCTGGTTGAGATCCAGGACTCGGTCCTTACTGACTCGCCATCTGAAACTCGGGTTGCAGTTGGATGAATCCGGCGGCGGCGAAAAATTCAGAAACTTTTTTCGACGACAGTGCAAAGTTCACGACCAACTTGGTAGTATCTGATCATACCTCCTAACAAGGAAACAAAGCAATGACCACCATGTCCGTCCGTACCTTCCTCAAGGTCTCCTCTAAGCTCCCGGTCGAGACCTCGGTCCTGCTCCGTGGTAACCACGGCATCGGCAAGTCCCAGATCGTCCGCCAGGTAGCCAAGGGTTTCGGCCTTGATGTCATTGACCGCCGCCTCTCACAGATGAGTGAGGGTGACATGATCGGTCTCCCCTCCACGGATGGCGAGGTTACGCGCTTCAACCCGCCAGAGTGGTACAAGCGGGCGTGTTCCAAGCCGGTGGCTCTCTTCCTCGACGAGCTCAACCGCGCCACCCCCGAGGTCATGCAGGCAGCCTTCCAGGTCGTCCTCGATCGTGAGCTCAACGGCTGGAAGCTTCACCCCCAGACCCGGGTCTACGCGGCAATCAATGCCTCGGCGGCCTACTCGGTCAACGAGATGGATCCTGCCCTTCTCGATCGCTTCTGGGCCATCGACCTCACGCCGGACACGCAGGACTGGCTCGCCTGGGCCAAGGAGTCAGGCACGGTGCATGAGAACGTCGTCACTTTCATCGCTGGCAACGAGAAGTGGCTCGATCCCCCGAAGAATGGTGATGCCTCGGCCGTTGCCCCTAGCCGCCGCAGCTGGGAACGCCTCTCACATGCCTTGGTTTCCAATGGCGTAGCGGATCTTCCGGATGACTCGCTCTTCTATCCGTTGTGCCTCGGTTACGTCGGTACGGAGGCCACCATCGCCTTCCACGGCTACGTCAAGACGATCGACTCCCAGGTGACGGGTGAGGAGATCATTCAGGACTACAAGAAGGTCAAGTCCAAGATCGCCAAGCTTGGCCAAGAGAAGCTCAACGTTGCCATCGAAAAGGTGTCAGACCACGTCACGAAGAATCTGAAGGTCCTCGACGACAACCAAGGTGCCAACCTTCGTGACTTCATGGGTGATCTCCCCGCAGAGCTACGGGTCTCGGCCTGGTCGAAGCTGACGGCTGGTGGGGTCAACAACCTCGAACTCGCCAAGTCGGTTCACAAGTGGTGCGTCAACCACATTCTCTCTGTCTTCGGCGTCGACAAGGACAAGGTCCCCGATGTGCCGGGAATCAACATGGGGAATGGCGACGCAGCTGCAAAGTCGAAGAAGAAGAAGTGACGCGATGCCACCCTTCCAGCGCCAATCCTGGGAGGAACGAGCCTGGGCACGGTACGAAAAGCAGAGGTCGAAAGATCCTGCCACCGAGCCCAAGGCTCGGGCCCGTTTGGATCTAGATATAGCATCTTCGGCCGGGCTCGACCTCACGGTCTCATGGTGCGCCACTCGAAAAATAGAAGTGGAGTTCACCAACAGACGTGAGGCTGGTTCTTTCGTCTCAGATGAAAAAAAGATTTACGTCAACTCCACTCAAACGTATGAGAATCAGCTCTTCATCCTCCTCCATGAGTGCGGCCACCTCCTCGTTGGATCCGGCGACGGAACAACGAACCCTAGGTTCACCTTAGGCTACCCGTCAACCTATGACCCAGCCATCAAAGGTAAGTTCATCCACAGGTGCTCAGTCCTCGAAGAAGAATTTGAAGCTTGGCACCGAGGGCGCAAGCTCGCTAAAAAGTTGAACATTGAGATCAACGACATGCGATGGAACGAACTTAAATCGAGGTTCATTAAGTCCTACATACGGTGGGCTCTAAAAGACCCAGATTTCGAGAGCCATCCGTAGAATATTTCCACGATGAATATTTATGCCCATGAAGGGCAGCGGAAAACGCAAGTGGAAGAGCTTAACTCTGAAGGTCGAACATCTACGCCTCGAGATTGAAGACCGAGAGGAGGTGATGGATGACATCACCAAACAGTTCATGGATGAACTGTCGCAGGTAGCAGATGGTACCGAAGAACCGCCACCTGCACCTCCGCCGCCGCCACCACCCACCATCATCATGGAAGATCGGACCGAAGGGGATCCTACCTCTCAGCCCGATCTTCCGACGCGTGAAGATCCAGAAATCCCAGAAGAAATAAAGGCACTCTGGAAGAAAATCGCGGTCGCCACCCATCCGGACAAGACAGGTGGGGACCCAGAGAAATCGGAACTCTACAAGCGAGCCGCCACCGCTATGGCCGATGGGGCTATCGACGAGATCGTGGCCGTTGCGATGGAACTAGGTATGGACCTACCTGAAGCATCCACGGCTGCCGTCACCCGTCTGGAAAAGGTTGCAGGTGATCTGGAAGGTCGCCTGAAAAATATCGAGAATTCGGTCCTATGGCAATGGGCCTCCGCACCCCAGAAAAAACGTGATGTCATCCTCGCGGCCTACATGAAATCCAAGGGGCTCAAGCCCAAGAAAAAATCATGACGGTGTAAAGTCAATGTCCAATAGGTTACCATTGGACCATGAAGCCTCGACCAAAGATCACGTGGACCAACCCGTCCGCGGTGCCACCGGTCAAGAAGGCTCCCCGCCGTCCCCGCCCGAGTGGCGTCGTTCGTGTAGCCAATGAGCCATGGTTCTACCTAGAACCCCCTATGAACGATGCCACTCGGGTGGCGTGGGACGAGATCAATCAAGGATCACCCATCACCTTCGTCATTGAGGCAACGATTGTTCAATCAAAGGGATTTCCCCTACCTCTCTTGAAGAAGGCAAAGCTGACGCCCATTTTCACGGCCGGCGCACCCGTGACGTATGCTGCCCTCCCCGGTAGCGATCAACTTCCCCAAGGAACATTCGCGGTGTACCTCGGCATGACGACCGTCAAGATGAAACGTTCCACGGGTTCCTCGCACGTCGAAGGCAATGTGGTCGACCGTGCGTTTCGTACGATTCTCGTTGGGCAAAACAAATATCTCCTTGACGATCCTAATATGATTCGAACGGTGTAAAAAGAAACCCCGATGGGGTAGATTGAAGATAACAAAACAACACGCCTACGTAGTCCAGCGGCAGAGACAGTCGACTCAAAATCGATACAGGGTGGGTTCGAATCCCACGGTAGGCACCACCAAAGATGAAACTGGCACGACGACTTCGACCTCAATCACAACTGAAGATCAACACGTACGTTGTCATCTCCCGAGCAGTTGAAGAAGGAATCAAAAGAGGATGGCATAGGGCTCATAAGTACACCGATGCGCCATCCGAACCAACGATCAAATCAGAGATTGAAAAGGAAGTCCTCAACTCCTTAACGGAAATCATCTCCTGGTCAGATGACTAGATTGCAACTAGTTGCAATTACGGGCCTAGAGACATCAAACGGGCTACAAGCATTAGCGGTGATGCAGTAGGCTTTTAACCTTCTGAACTGTGTTCAACTCACAGGTGGCCCACCACCTCCAGGAACGACGAATACTGGAGACTTAGACAATTATTGCAGCTGTGGACCTTGGTGTCGCAAGGAAAGCTCATACTATAAGCAGGTGAACCCCCGGGCCACACATCGGGACAGTAACCGACCCTCCAAAGTCTTTGCCAAATCACCAAGATGATTTAGGTTTGTAAATCGAAAAAAGAAAGAATACCATATGACCATGACAAACAAGAACAACAACACAATCACTGCATACGTCGTCCGCGAGTCTAACAGCCGCCGGTTCCTCACACGACCAACATACAGCGGTCGCGTCCAGGGCGTCTGGGGTACTTTCGATGAGGCTACGACATTCGACACTCGTGAGGAGGCGCAGTCATGCGCGTCGAACATTAACTATCGACGACCAGACGGTTACTCAGCCTACTTTGCTGAGGTTCGACCAGTAGAGCGCCCTTCACGCCGCCGCTGAAAGTAGTGAATGTGTCCCCACCCCGCAGGTCGGGGTGGGGGATTTTTGCTGACAGATAGTTATTCATCCACATTCCGACTTAGCTCAGTTGGTAGAGCGAGGCACTGTTAATGCCTTGGTCGAAGGTTCGAGTCCTTCAGTCGGAGCCAATGTCCTCGTAGCTCAGCTGGATAGAGCAGCGGCCTTCTAAGCCGCGGGTCGCAGGTTCGAATCCTGCCGAGGACGCAAATTGGGGAATCGTTCAATGGTTAGGACAGCGGACTTTGAATCCGCGAATTGGGGTTCGAGTCCCTGTTCCCCAGCCGATACATCTTGAAAATATGGTGTATACTTAGAAATATGAATCATGCGGGTGTAGCTCAGTTGGTAGAGCTGAAGCTTTCCAAGCTTCCGGTCGTCGGTTCGAATCCGTCCACCCGCTCCACATGGGGTATTGTCCCGAGCGGCAAAGGGGGCTGACTGTAAATCAGCTGTCATAGACTTCGGTGGTTCGAGTCCATCATGCCCCACAGCTGGAACGTTATATCAGTTGGTTAGATAGTCTCTCTGATAAGGAGAAGGTCGGTGGTTCGAATCCACCACGTTCCACGGAAAAATCTTTGACAACAGAATAGTTATTCACGTCGGGCCTGTAGCTCAGTTGGGAGAGCGCCAGCTTTGCAAGCTGGATGTCGTCAGTTCGATTCTGTCCAGGTCCACCAAGCCTCCTTAGCTCAGCTGGTAGAGCAACGGTTTTGTAAACCGTCGGTCGTTGGTTCAATTCCGACAGGAGGCTCCATGGAGAAGTGGCCGAGTGGTCGATGGCAACGGTTTAGAAAACCGTCGTGGGTGAAAGCCCACCGGGAGTTCGAATCTCTCCTTCTCCGCAAATATCTTGGAAAGATGGCCGAGTGGCTTAAGGCAAGTGCTTGCTAAGCACTCGTAGGGGAAACCTTACCGCAGGTTCAAATCCTGCTCTTTCCGCAAATCTTCAGTGTAATGTCCTGACAGGACATGATACCCTGACACCATGTTCAAAGTCATTGATCTAGCCGCCCGCCTTGAACGTTGGACGACCGCCTACGAGCTCGGGGATCTCGTCTTCTCAGTCTCTAATCATGGACGAATCCACGTGAAGGTCGGGGAAGAGAGTCGAATCATGAATCTCGTTGATGCAGTGTCCATGATGGGACGGGTATCGGAGACCTTTGAATCCCTATCAGGACTCTAGGCTTCCCCGGCGTGACCACCCAGGACCATCATGTCCTCTTGGGTTAATCTTCTAATAATGTCTGCAAGTTCCCCATATCCGGCTTTTTCGAGGGCCATGGCAGCCTCAAGGAGCCCTAAGACACGGCCTTGATCCATTCCAGCCTCCGTGGCCTGATAGATCATGACGTCGACGGACTCCAACATGTTCTTCACCTGGAAGAGAGTGTCCCATGCTTCCTCCCTCTCTGCACATTTCTTACATGAATTATCGTCCATGGCGCTCCGCCGAAGGTGGTTCAGGGGTTAGACCCGGAATGTGATGGTGGGTAGGTACACCCCATGTGTAGAACGTGGTGGCCCAATGAAATCCCCAGGCCGACAGATACCCTAGCAAGAACCCTGCTAGAAACGTCCTCCACGATGCGGATGACTTGAGACCCTTCACCAATATAACTATCTTTCTTTTGCGATTTTTTTCGGGGACGGTGCAAAGTATACGCCACCCGTGATAGGATGTATCTATGTTCAGCCACACGGACACCGACTTCAACCTGGACCGGCACCTCATTTCTTTCCTCCAGGACACGCCGTTCTTTGCAGAACTGTCCCGGCACATCAGGAAGACGCCGACGCTCGACATGCCCACTGCCGCGGTTGCCTTCGATCCAACGTATGATGACATCACGCTGTACTGGAACCCGGAGTTCTTCCGCGACATGACCGACCAGGAGATCCGTGGCGTCCTCACCCACGAGTTCTACCACCTCATCTTCCGCCACCTCACGGAACGTCGTAAGAAGCCTGCCAAGATGTGGAACGTGGCCACTGACCTCGCCATCAATAGCATCATCTCCGGCCATAACAACATGTCCCTACCCACGGGTTGCCTCATGCCCGGCAAGTTCCCGGAGGCGCCCGAAGGCCGAGAGTGGACGACGGAGGAGAAGGATGCCATGCCCATCGCCCAGCTGATCGCCTCCTTCCCCAAGGACCAGTCGTCGGAGTGGTACTACGAGAAGCTGAAGGAGAAGGTCGAGGAGGAGAAGAAGAAGGGTAATGATGGAGGAATCGGTGACCTCGACTCCTTCGATGACCACACGTCCTGGGATGACCTGACTGACGAGCAGAAGGAAATGGTCGCCTCCAAGGTCAGCGGCATGGTGGAGAAGGCCACGAAGCACGCCGACTCCCAGGCCAACGGATGGGGCAACATCCCTTCAGACCTGCGGGAGGAGATCCGACGCTCGGTCAGCAAGCTCGTCGACTGGCGTAACGTCCTCCGACAATTCATCGGCAACATCGCCCGCGGTGAACGTACGACGACCATCAAACGCATCAACAAGCGCTACCCCTACATCCACCCCGGCGTCAAGCGTGGCTACGTCGCGAAGCTCCTCATCGCCATCGATCAATCCGGAAGCGTGGATGACAACCAGCTCGCCCTCTTCTTCAGCGAACTGGCATCCCTCACGAAGAAGGTCTCGGTCACCATCCTCCCCTTTGACTGCGTCGCCGACCTCCGTGACGCCTTCGAATGGAAGAAGGGCACCAAAGTCCCCGCGAAGAGGGTCCGAGGAGGCGGCACGGACTTCAACGCCCCCACCAAGATTGCCAACGACCCGAAGAACCGAGGCAAGTGGGACGGGATGCTCATCATGACCGACGGCGAGTGTAGTGTCCCTGGACCCTCCCGAGTCAAGCGCGGTTGGGTGGTGTCCCCCGGCCACAAGCTGGAGTTCGCCACCAACGAGATCACCATCTCCCTCGACCCCTCGACCCCCAAGTCCGGAGCATGGCGCTGATGCAAGACATGGTCATGGAGATGGTACGCCATCTACGACCCGACGATGTTCTTCATGGAGGCGAACTAGTGGTAAGAATGGACGAACTCCGAAATGGCACGCAACACATGACGGTCATCGACGCTACAGGAAAAGTGAAACGCGTGGCATACGGATGTGCCTTCGTCCTCATGAGACAGACCCGCGAGGAAGAATGAACCACAAATTCAGCCGAGGAGACCTGGTCGTCAAACTGAACTGGCACAATAAACCCATGGAGATGGGCATTGTTACGGGCGAGAACGCCGACCTGTCTCTTCGAGGCCGGCTGCAAGTCCTATTCCCCCGCGGACACGCCGAAGAATACCTCCACGACATCTTTCCCCTGGACGACAACAAGATCCAATGGAACAAGTGAACCCGCAGGCGCGTGACAACACCTGCGTGCAACTAGTTGCAACATCAACCCCACCAGGATACGACAACAGGTGAACCACGATGGTGACACAGGTCCACACACCACCCATCCCCCCAAGGATAGACCCCGGCGACCTCGTCACCATCGAACCCAACACGCCCATCTACCCCTCCGCCTACTCCTCGGCAGGTGCCCCCTCCTCCGGTCCCACGCTCATCACCACCATAGTCACAGCCACCTACGACTTCTACCTCGCCGTCATCCTACCCCCTGGGCGTACCGTGTGGGTCCACGCGGGCTCATGTCGACTAGCACGAAAAGCAGACCGAACCTGACATGGGTCATCACAGGGGCACATCCCGCCACCGCCATCTACCCTCAACCACCCCCCACGACTCAGGAGCTCATACCAACAACACAACAACAACCATCCACCACCGGAACAAGCAGACCGAACCTGTCATAGCTCGTCACAGGGGCACTATCTGCAACCGCGCGGCCTGAGAAAAAACAGCAAAAAAAGCTGTACAAACACTTCTCAGCAGAATAGTTAATGTTCGCGGGCTAGGAGTTCATCCCCACCGATGTCATCTCCTGAGCTCCCATGACACATTTGCTGAAAACCTGCCCTCCTGACCCACCAGAGGTACTCGAGATTGTGTCCACTTGTCCTCGCTCGTGGGGTGGCATTTCTGCACGAGGGTGGTAAGAAGTGGATGAGTGTGGTAGAGGGGCAGTGTAGTGGGGTGTGGGAGTGGTGGAATATGGGGTGGAGGCAGGTGGGCGTTGTGTTGTGGTGTCGTCTCTGGATCCGTTTTAGCGTGTTCATCGATGGGTGATGGTGATTTGCGACATTATTGTAGGGGAGTTGTTGGGTCTAGTTGGTTTCCTTACGAGTCTATACGCTATGGAGATCTTCGTCGGCGATGTTGGGCGGGAGTTTGAGGTATTTCTGGAATTTGTCTCCGCCCGAGGGAGGGGGGGTGTCACAGGGATTCGGAGAACGTCTGCAGGGCCGCCATTCACGTAACTGTCGATCGTGTTCCGGGACTTGGCGGTGGGACCGGTCACCAATGATCCATTGATGTAGAGACGAGCATAAGTACCGTTGTAAGTCCCGCAGATGTTGAACTAGCCGCCGCCGTCCTTTTTCTTCTTCTTCTTGGACTTGGACTTCTTCACCGTGGCCCAGTGTTTCGAGGGGGTGGCGGCATTGACTCTTGCCATGGCCCATTGGTGTTGGGACATTCCTTTACGTGAGCCCGAGGTGGCCCAGGCGGCGAGGCCTTTCTTGTATTCCTGTTCCACGGATCCGGGGGTGAGGCCTCTGTCTTCCGCTTTTTTTCTGAGGGTGGATTTGGTTGTCGCGCTGAGTTCTTCTGAGATGATTTCTGATATGAGGTTCCTGAGGAGGTCGAGCGATTCGTCCTTGGTATCTGGTCTGGGTTTGTTTTTCCAGTCTGGTTTTTCTCTTTCGGCCTTTTCCATTCTTTCCCTGCGGGCGTAGGCACGTTGGATTCTTTCGGGATTTTCGCTTTCCAGGTCGGCTTTCGTCTGGTCGAGTTGTTTATCTCTCTTGCTGCCTTGGGGTGCGGAGTATTGTTGGGGGTGGGGTGTGTCTTGTTTATCTCTCTTGTTTTTTTCTTCTAGTTCCATGTCCTTAAGTATTGATCTTGGGGGGATTGGTGATTTCTTATTTGTTTCCGCGCGGGGGTGGGATGAGGGTGGTGTCACCCTCTCCGGAGGCGTATAGTTA
>Ga0209298_10000193_pt1 | contig 38106 bp, 58 predicted proteins | sample S_140806_EF_Meta_FD_187325 | JGI IMG/M metagenome (GOLD analysis project Ga0209298, IMG submission 187325) | Freshwater microbial communities from Lake Simoncouche, Canada to study carbon cycling - S_140806_EF_MetaG (SPAdes) (version 2) | ecosystem: Environmental > Aquatic > Freshwater > Lake ... | reverse complement strand
TGAAACTTATGTGGACACGGGTTCATACATCTTTAATGCTCTTGTTAGCGGGAGTATCTTTGGTGGGGTATCTGGTAATAAAATTACTGCAATTGCGGGCGAATCAAGTACTGGGAAAACTTTCTTTAGTTTGGCAGTGGTCAAAAATTTCCTGGATAATAATCCTACTGGATATTGTCTGTACTTTGATACTGAAGCTGCAATCACACGATCCCTATTGGAGAGTAGAAGTATTGATACAACTCGCTTGGTTGTTGTCAATGTTGTCACCGTAGAAGAGTTTCGTGGAAAGGCACTCAAGGCAGTTGATCTGTATATGAAGAAGCCTGAGGGGGATCGCAGTCCCTGTATGTTTGTCCTAGACTCTCTGGGAATGCTTTCGACCAGCAAGGAGATTAACGATGCCCTGAACGACAAGGAGGTGAGGGATATGACCAAATCTCAACTCATCAAGGGGGCATTCCGTATGCTCACACTGAAACTAGGTCAAGCAAACATTCCAATGATCGTGACGAATCACACTTATGATGTGATTGGTGCTTATGTTCCCACCAAGGAAATGGGAGGTGGTAGTGGTCTCAAGTATGCCGCATCTACTATTATTCATCTATCCAAGAAAAAGGAAAAGGACGGAACAGAAATCATTGGCAATATTATCAAATGCAAGACTGCCAAATCTCGTTTAAGTAAGGAGAATCAAGATGTTGAAGTCCGTTTGTTCTATGATGAGCGTGGTTTGGATAGGTACTATGGCCTTCTTGAGCTTGGTGAGCTTGGGGGAATGTGGAAGAACGTCGCAGGACGTTACGAAATGGATGGCAAGAAAATCTATGCAAAACAGATTTTAGCAGAACCAGAAAAATATTTTACAGACGAAGTAATGCAAAAACTTGATGTAATTGCCAGAGGGGAATTTTCTTATGGATCGACTTTGTGATTTAATTAAGGTATATCCAAATGCCTTAGATTTGAATATGTGCCAATTTTTAATAGATTTCTATGATTTGAATACCAACCTTCACGAAAGACTTGAAAATGATAGGAAGCCAAATTTTACACAAATTAATCTCACTGAGAATTATAATTTAAGTGAAGAATTGACCCTAGTTCATGAGACACTAGTGAATGAAACAATTAGGTATCGAAATTTGTACTACGAATTTATTGATTCTCGTTGTTTTCCTGAAGAACATGCATTTGAGCAGTATAGGATTAAGAAGTATGAGAATACTGGAAATGATGCATTTGATACACATGTTGATGTAAAATCCTTAGATACTAGCAGAAGATATCTTTCATTTTTGTGGTATTTAAACGATGTTGAAGTTGGAGGAGAGACCATGTTCAAAGACTTGACACTACACCCAAAGCGTGGTACTCTTGTGATGTTCCCACCAATGTGGATGTATCCGCACAACGGACAGCCCCCTGTAAGTGGTTCAAAATACATTATGAGTACTTACTTACACTATATTTAATGGACAGAATTGAGAGAACAATTTTAAGGAATCTGATTTATGATGATGAGTACTGTAGAAAGGTAATTCCCTTCATCAAGAAGGAATATTTCCACGAAAAAAACGAAAAAACAATCTTTGAAGAAATTTATTCTTTCATTGAAAAGTATAATAAGCTTGTTACCAAGGAAATATTATTCATTGAGGTATCTAAAAGAACTGATTTGAATGAAACCGAAGTTAAGGATATCAATTCAATAATTACAGAATTAAAATCTGAAAGTGTTGAGATTGAGTGGCTAGTAAATTCTACTGAAAAGTGGTGTAAGGAGCGAGCAATCTATCTGGCACTTATGGAATCTGTTCATATTGTTGATGATGAAAGCAGCGATAAGAATCGAGATTCCATTCCTCACATATTGAGTGAGGCACTATCAGTATCTTTTGATCATAATATTGGACATGATTATTTAAAAAACTACAAGGAACGGTATGAATTCTATCACAAGACTGAAAAGAAAATACCCTTTGATTTGGAATACTTTAATAAAATTACAAAGGGTGGTATATCTTCTAAGACTCTCAATATCGCTTTGGCTGGTACAGGGGTCGGAAAAAGTTTATTCATGTGCCACTTTGCTAGTTCCTGCTTACTGCAAGGGCGCAATGTTCTCTACATCACACTTGAGATGGCAGAGGAGAAAATTGCTGAGCGAATTGACGCAAACTTATTAGATGTAAATATTCGAGATTTGGCTGAAATACCAAGGCAGAATTTTGAAACCAAAATTACAAATCTTATGAGGAAAACTGTTGGTACTCTCATTATCAAGGAATATCCAACAGCATCAGCTCATTCGGGACACTTCAAAAGTCTTCTAAATGAATTGGCAATGAAGAAGTCTTTTAAGCCTGATATTATCTTCATAGATTATTTAAATATCTGCTCATCGTCTAGATATAAGGGTAATAATACTAATAGTTACACCTTTATAAAATCTATTGCCGAAGAACTTAGAGGTCTTGCAGTCGAATTTGACGTTCCCATTGTTTCTGCTACTCAGACTACTCGTAGTGGTTATAATAGTTCTAATGTCGAACTTACCGATACTTCTGAATCTTTTGGTCTTCCTGCTACTGCGGATTTCATGTTTGGTCTTATCAGTACTGAAGAATTGGAACAGCGTGGGCAGATTATGGTAAAACAGTTAAAGAATAGATACAATGACCCTACAACAAATCGAAAATTTTTGATTGGCGTTGATAGGGCTAAAATGCGTCTCTACGACGTGGATCAAAATGCACAAAAGGAAATACTTGACTCTGGACAAGAAGTCGAGTATACTAAACAGGAATCTACTAAACAATTTGAGGGTTTTAAATTTTAATGGAAAAGAAAATCGACTTTACTAAGTATACTGAATTTGTAGATGCTGTAACATCTGAGGCGTCCAAGGATTTTTCCTCACTATCTAACCGTATGACTGTTCTCGACAGTGAGGGGGCAAATATTGAAAGACTTCTGACTGCTGGAGTTGGAATCAATGCTGAGGGCGGAGAATTTTTAGAAATTATTAAGAAGATGATGTTTCAAGGAAAACCTTGGAATGAAGATAATAAGACTCATCTCAAAATTGAATTGGGAGATATTATGTGGTATGTCGCACAGGCATGTATTGCTCTAGACATCACTATGGATGAGGTAGTTGCCATAAATGTTAATAAGTTGATGAAGCGTTATCCTGGTGGTTATTTTGATCCATACTATAGTGAAAATAGGAAAGTTGGAGATCTCTAATAAATAAATAAAACTAGTGATGATGCCAGATTTTCTTAGCGTTATTTTTAATAAATTTTTAAATAGCTACGCTGAGGATGGTCAGCACATTAAGAAAGATAGAGACGCATTATTGAATTTGTATCTCTATTTTTCATATTTTATGGATAGCCAGATAAAATTGAAACGTAATGATAAGGAAAGGGCCAAGTATAAAACTCTAAAAAAACTTGGTCTATCCTATATTAAATTAAATGGCAAAAAAATACTTAATCACCTAAGGACATCTGTTTAGTATAATGAAAACTTTTTTAGCTTTCATAAATGAAGCCAAGTCTTATCTTAAGGAAGAAGCTCCTTTACCAGAAATACTAACAGTCAGAGAAGAATATCTCTCAGGAAATTTATTCCGGGATGGTGCATTAGTTGAGCAAATTAGTAGTGGTAAGATTGGAACTGTGATGCGAAGAGGTACTAATTATTTAATATGTCTAACTGATGACGGAGAATTATTTAAGCCTTGGATTACAGATTCTAAAGAACTTTAATAAATAAATATATCTAGAACAAAATTTAAATAGAGATATGTCTAATCCTTGGCAGCAAGTATTTGAAAATTATAGAACTCAAATTGAAGAAGGTTATATTACCGAAAAATATGGCCAGCACAAGAGTGATGAGGCCGAAGAAACACAAGCTCTATATGATCTTCGTAATAAGATGAAGAATATGGGCAAGGAATCTGTAGTTGCTTATTTGAAAAGATCTAAGATGGCTCCAGAAAGAAAGTCTAGACTTGCTAAGGCTTTAGGACTTTCTATAGTTGAAGGAGTTCTTGATGAAAAGATTACAGCCAAGACTGATATTGGAACAGCTATTAAGGATTTTCAATCTTCTACGGATTCTAGATTAGCTGGTAGAAGTCAAGAGTCTAGACAAAAGGCAGCAATTGCTGCGGTTTTAACTGCTCGTCGTGGTGGTAAAAAACTTGCTAAAGAGGAAGTAGATTCTATATTGGAAGCTAAGGCTGGTAAGGTTCATGTAAGAATTACTAAAGAGGATGGATCTACCTTTGAGAAGGATATTATGCCAGCTCAAGTTGCGGAGTATAGAAAAAGATATAAGACTGTAGTTATTCTTGGTGCAGATGAGGGTTCTGCTACTGGTGCTACTTCTGCCGGATCATCTTCATCTAAGATGGAGTCTGCTAATTATATTGAGGAGAAGGGTGATGGCAATCTTGCAAATAACTATCCACCATATGATAAGGTAACTCGTGGTGATGTTATTGCAGGTGCCTTAGGAAAGGATGAAGAAGGTGGAAAGCGTTCACCCAAAAAGAAAAAAATTAAAGCTGAACATTATTCGAATTGGAGAACAGATTTTCCGGAAATAGTTGAAACTACTAAAGCTCAAAAGAGCGTATCTGGAAGGGGTCCAGATTCTTCCGAAGGCGAGAGTAAAAAAAAAAAGAAACCTTCTGAGTCCGAATGTGGTTGTTCACATGAAGTAAAGGAATCTGCAGAAACTCTTGCTCATGAACTTGGGGGAGAACTTGTAGATATTCAGGAATTTAAAGGAATGATTGCTCGCAGTGCAATTAAGGCCTTTACTAAAATTCCTACAAAAATTAAACCGTTGAAGGTTTCTCCAATAAAAACTGCACCTTTGCCAACAAAACCAAGACCAAATCCTTTAATACAACCAATAATTAAACCAGCTCCTCCAGGGCCACTTACAAAACCAGAAAAAGCTCCAATAACTAAACCAGGAACTCCGGGACCACTTACTAAGCCTGATAGAAAGAAGTCACCCAAAATTGAACCAGCTCCTCCAGGACCACTTACTAAGCCTGATAGAAAGACGCCACCACTAACATTACCACCAACAAAAACAAAAACTAAAACTGGCATTTTAGTTCGTCTTGATAATAAGACTGGGACCATATCTCAAGTTGAACCAAAAACTAAGACTCAAACCCAAACCCAAACTTCAATTCCTCCTACTGGCGGTGTGGGCACTTCTAACAAGCCTCCTGGACCTGGAGGAAGATATTTACCAGGTTCTCCTTCTGGTGGATTTAATGTTCCTAACATTATTCCAAAACTCAATGTAAGGCTTCCAGATCCTATTCCAAGGGCAACTCAATTTAGAGTATGATTTTATAAATAAAGATGATGAATTTAATGGAAAAATGGTAAACCTTCTAAAGTTAGTAAAACCACTTATTTTACAACTTGCTAATAATCCTCAGGTAAAGTTACTTGTTGTTCAACTTCTTGAAAAATATGTAAAGACCACCGATAATAGCATTGATGATACAATTGTTGCAACAGTTAAGGTTGCACTCTTCACAAATCAGCTTACTGGTGTGGTAGATACTAAGTTTGTAAAATGATAAGTTGTCTGCTTGCAAATTGGGGCCTCACTATTACTTTGGGGTTTCTACTAGCATTTTCAGAATGGCTTGGTAAAAATAAAAAAATTAAAGAAAATTGTATATATGATTTTATTGTGACATTTTTGCGAAAAATATCAAATTAAACTTGGGGAGTATGCACTCCCCATTTTTTATAAATATTCTTAGGATTACAAAAGTTATAGGTAAGAAACATGGCTCTCTGGGGCATCTCAACGACAACTGAAACATCAGCTAATTTCTTCAATAGACCTAAATTTCTATCAGAAGCCGATAGAACTAGAACACCACATAACTGCTTTGCAGATGGTCGTGGTTGGGTTTATAGAAATTACAGCACTAAAACTCACGGCGGTCTTTCATCTTCATTTTATGATGAAATTCTTGTTCCAATTAGTGGATTGACAACTGCTGGAGGTGGAGCAAATACCCGAGGTTTGGCTGCTCCTACTCCAACGGCAGTATTCTTCGCAGATCCTAATAATGCAAGTCCAGTGAGTATTGGAGCTGGTGGAACCAGTGGAATTGGAACTGGTGCTGTTGGTGAAGTTCATGTTGTTTATAATGAACTGGTTTATGTTTCTTCTGGAGCAACTATTGGAATTCTTCAAATTAATGCTGCTGGAGTAAGCACTCAGGTTTCTTCTGGAGACATTGTTGGAATTGCAACTTCAGTTGGAGCCTCTGTTCCTGTAAATGTGATTAATTCGCCAGCAAGTGGTGATCATTCACAGAGAGTTCTATTCAATGGCCAAGTTACAAATCGAGTAGTTTTCAGATTTAACGTTCCCTCAGCTTTAGTTGGTGTTGGCAGCTTCCTATCAATTAGATGCACTAGGGGAATTGTTGGAACTGGAACTGATTTAAATAATGTTGGAATTATAACAACTCTTGATGGCATTATTAAAAATGTGGGTGGAAATGGTTCTTTAGCTTCGGTGGGTATTGGAACAACTACACTGAAGATTAAGGCTTAACATGAGATTTGATGAATTGAATGAAAACAATTACATGATGTTTGCCATTAAACATTATGATAATCCTCAAGCAGTGACTCAAGAAGATTTTCTTGAGGACATGAAGAAGTTTAAATATATAAAAAGACTCCTGAAACAGTATAGAAATACTGGAGAATTGAAAACTCATTTACTGATTAATCACTTTATCATTCTTTATAATATTTTTGGAGAAGCAGCAACTCCACTTTTATTTTTTAAAATTGATAGGGAACTTTGGAGTACAGTGAAGACTGTAATGGTATTTCTCCAAAGATTCCCCGAATATCCTAGATCAATTTTACATGATATTGAGATAGATAATGACTGTTTTAATTACCTTCAAAATCTATGACAAACGTAGATAGAATTATCAATATAATTAGACAGCTTCGTGAAGATAGTCCAACCATGAACGTTGGAACATCTGGATTTACAAATTCATCCAATTCTAAAGGACCGGTGGCAGGATATGATAAACCCATGGATTTTGTCCGAAAGAATAGTCAGGCCCTCGATTTTAGACGAAAGTTACCGAAAAAGTTACCAGTCGAATACCAGAACCTATTTCGGAGGAAGAATAGTGTTTAACAACAACACCTCAATAGACACTAAGGTAGCAGTTCTTGAAGAGAAACTTAGTATCTATGAGCAAATGATGAATAAGATTGAACACGCTATTGATGCAATTAGTGAAACAAATCAAAATATTTCAAAGATGCTTGCGATTCACGATCAAAGGCTTGAGCAGGCAGTAAGATCTGATGAAGTTATTATTAAAATGATCACAGAACTTAAGCAATCTGTGGAATCTGAAGATACTGACTTAAGTGATCGAATTGATGAATTGACTGACAAGACTCATGATCAATTGGATAGTATTAATACTAAAATTGAAGAAATTAGAAAAATTAAATGGATGACCATCGGTGTTGGTGTATTTGCAGCAGTTTTGGCAACATCTGTATCGACTCTAGCCTCGGGATGGCTTACTCCGGGGGAGTTGGGGTATAGAATGGAGCATCGGTACGTACCAGCCCCAGAAAACGTTAAGAAATGACTTCTTGACAGATCCGGTGGGATCTGGTAAGATTGCTAGGTGTCTGTTCTTTTATTATGAGTTATATTGAAGATAAGTATATTGGGCTGATATCTTCAAGATTGGAAAAATTTTCAAAGAAAAAGACAGGCCTCTACAACTTTCGTTGCCCATATTGTGGCGATTCTCAAAAAAATAAATCTAAAACCAGGGGATATCTATATCAGTATAAGAATGACTATAACTTTAAGTGTCATAATTGTAGTGTATCAAAAAGTCTGGGATATTTTATTAAGGATATAGATAGCACTTTATATGGTGAGTATGTACTTGAACGATATAAGAATGGATTAACTGGAAAGGCTACAAATACTCCAAATCCCATATTTGATTTTAAGCCTCCAGAATTTAAAGTTAAACCTAAGATAGATCTTCCAAAAATTTCTGAACTAAATACAACACATCCTGCGAGAAGATATTTAGAAAATCGCCAGATACCCGAATCTTATCTTTCAAAATTATACTTTTGTGAGAAATTTAAGGAGTGGACAAATGCTCAAATTCATACCTTCGATTCTACAGAATTGGATGAATCTCGAATTATAATTCCACTTTTCAATCATGGTAAATTTTTTGGCTATCAGGGGCGAAGTTTAAATAAAAACTCCAAGGTAAAGTACATTACAATTCTTCTAGATAAGCATAATCCTAAAATATATGGACTAGATGATGTAGATTATGGTAAAACTATCTATGTAACTGAAGGTCCATTTGATAGTATGTTTTTAGAAAATTCACTTGCGATGGTTGGGGCGGATTTAGATAAAATGTTTTTTCTTTCTAACTTTGAGACTAACTTTGTTATCATTTATGATAATGAGCGTAGAAATAAGCAAATTGTCGAAAAGATGGAAACTCAGATTAACTTAGGATTTCCTACTGTAATCTGGCCGGAGATAATTGTTGAAAAGGATATAAATGATATGGTCTTAGCTGGTCATGATGTAAAATCCGTGATAGAATCTAATACTTACACTGGTCTACAAGCAAAAGTAAAATTATCTGAATGGAAACGAGTATGAGCAACGGTACAAAAGTTATTAAGAGAAATGGATCCCTTGAGCGATTGAATCTCGATAAGCTTCATGTTATGGTCGATGAAGCCTGTAGAGATCTTGCTGGAGTATCTGCCTCACAAGTTGAAATTCAATCCGGAATTCAATTTTATGATGGCATCTCAACTGGAGAAATTCAGCAAATATTAATTCGGTCTGCGTCAGATTTGATAGATTTAGACAACCCAAACTACCAATACGTTGCTGCAAGGCTACTTCTGTTTTCCTTGAGAAAATCTCTTTATGGAAAAATCCGAGAATTGCCATCACTCAGTAAACACGTATTTTCTTGTGTAGATTTGGGTGTTTATGATAATACGATTATTGATAAGTATAACGCATCAGAATTTTTTGAACTTGATAAGTGTATTAATCATGATAGGGATTTCCTATTCACTTATGCCGGATTGCGTCAAGTTGTAGACAAGTATTTGGTGCAGGATAGGAGTACTGGAAGAGTTTATGAAACTCCTCAGTTCATGTACATGCTTATTTCTATGACAGTATTTGCAGAATATCCCAAAGAAACTAGACTCTCATATGTGAAGAGATACTATGATGCAATCTCGAAGCATAAAATTAGTCTGCCAACTCCAATTATGGCTGGAGTCAGAACACCTCTTCGTCAATTTGCATCTTGCGTTTTGGTTGATGTTGATGATACTCTTGATAGTATCTTTAGTAGTGATATGGCTATTGGAAGATATGTTGCACAAAGGGCTGGTATTGGTATTAATGCCGGTCGTATCCGTGGTATTAATGCTAAAATTCGGGGTGGAGAAGTTCAACATACTGGAGTTGTTCCATTTCTTAAGAAATTTGAATCAACTGTCAGATGCTGCACTCAAAATGGTATCCGGGGTGGTTCTGCAACTGTCCACTTTCCAATTTGGCATCAGGAGATTGAGGATATTTTAGTTCTTAAAAATAATAAAGGAACTGAGGATAATCGTGTTCGTAGATTAGATTATTCGATTCAAATTAGTAAGTTATTCTATGAAAGATTTATTCAAAACAGTGAAATTACACTATTCTCCCCACATGATGTTCCTGGACTTTATGATTCTTTCGGAACAATTGAGTTTGACTCTCTCTACATTGGATACGAAAACAATCCGTCCATTCCGAAGAAAACTGTTAAGGCGCAAGAACTCATTCTCACTCTTCTTAAGGAGAGGGCTGAAACGGGTCGTATCTACATTATGAATATTGACCACTGTAATTCTCATAGTTCTTTTATTGATAAGGTTGAGATGAGTAATCTTTGTCAAGAAATTACTCTCCCAACAAAACCAATAAATCATATTGATGATCCTGATGGTGAAGTTGCGTTGTGTATCTTGTCTGCAATTAATGTTGGTAAAATTAAAAACGATGATGACTTTGAAGATGTCTGTGATCTTGCAGTTAGGGGTCTTGATGAAATTGTCGATTATCAGGAGTATCCTGTCAGAGCTGCTGAGGTCTCTACAAAGGCCCGTAGATCGCTTGGAATCGGCTTTATTGGACTTGCACATTACTTGGCTAAGCTTGGACACAAGTACGCCTCTCAGGAGGCTTGGGATGCTGTTCACGGTCTCTCTGAAAGTTTTCAATATTTTCTTTTGAAGTCTTCAAATCAGATTGCAAAAGAACGTGGACCTTGTGAATATTTTAATCGAACTAAATACTCTGAGGGGGTTCTCCCCATTGACACATATAAGCGTGATGTCGATGAAATTTCTGCCATTCCACTGCAGCATGATTGGGAAGCTCTAAGGAGCAATATTGCCCAATATGGATTGCGAAATTCAACACTATCCGCACAAATGCCGTCAGAGAGCAGTTCGGTAGTATCAAACGCCACAAATGGCATTGAACCCCCTAGAGGATTTTTATCGGTTAAGAAGTCTAAGAAGGGTCCACTTAAGCAAATTGTACCTCAATATCAAACGCTTAAGAATAACTATACTTTGCTTTGGGACATGCCCAATAATATTGGGTATATTAATATTGTTGCTGTAATGCAAAAGTTTTTTGATCAAGCAATATCTGGAAACTGGAGTTATAATCCAGAACACTATCCAGATAATGAAGTTCCTGTGTCTGAAATGGCTAAAGACCTGCTGACTACTTACAAATATGGATGGAAGACTTCTTACTACCAAAATACTTACGATCATAAAACTGACGAAGTAAAGGAAGAACCTAAAACTACAAATGACCTGATTAAATCAATGTTAACTTCTGGAGAAGAGGATTGTGAAAGCTGCAAAATTTAAGGTTAGTAAAACTATCCAACCGCAAAAGACTAAAATGTTACAAGGGATTACCGTATTTAATTCCGAAATAGCAGAAACAAAAAAACAACCAATGTTTTTTGGAAAACCTCTTGGTGTGCAGAGATATGATTCCTATAAGTATCCTATTTTTGAAAAACTAACACAACAGCAGTTGAGTTATTTTTGGAGACCCGAAGAAATTTCTCTTCAAAAGGATCGTGCAGATTATCAAACACTTCGTCCTGAACAGAAACATATATTTACTTCAAATCTGAAGTATCAAATTCTTTTGGATTCTGTTCAGGGTCGTGGACCGGGTATGGCATTCATTCCTTATTGTTCACTTCCTGAACTTGAAGCATGTATGACTGTGTGGGAATTTATGGAAATGATACACTCCAGATCCTATACATACATAATCAAGAATGTTTATGCCGATCCTTCGGAAGTTTTTGATACTATTTTAACTAATGAACATATTTTAGAGAGAGCCTCTTCAGTTACTGAAGCTTATGATGATTTTATAAATTCTGCACATTCTTATGGGACTTCCAATTTGTGGGAGTTTGCAAATGAAGGTGTTGATCTTGGTAGGGGAGAACGAATTGAACTTAAGCGAAAGCTTTATCGTGCTATTGCTAATGTAAATATTTTAGAGGGGATTAGATTTTATGTTTCGTTCGCTTGCAGCTTCGCTTTTGGTGAACTCAAACTCATGGAAGGATCATCTAAGATTATCTCTCTCATCGCAAGAGATGAAAATCAGCATCTTGTCATCACTCAAAATATCCTCAACAAGTGGCGTGAGGGTGATGATCCAGAAATGCAACAAATTCTTAAAGATGAAGAATCGTGGGTAATTAATGCATTTAAAGTGTGTGTTGATCAGGAACGTAGATGGGCAGATTATCTGTTCCAAGATGGTTCAATGATTGGCTTAAACACTAAACTTCTTGGTAATTATGTAGAATGGATTGCAAATCGTAGAATGAAGGCGATTGGCATAAAGCCAATCTATGATATTTCTATGAAAAATAATCCACTTCCCTGGACAGAGCATTGGATTTCATCTAAGGGACTCCAAGTTGCTCCCCAGGAAACTGAAGTCGAATCCTATATGGTCGGCGGAATTAAACAAGACGTTAAAACCGATACCTTTGCTAATTTTAAACTATGAATCAAGATAAACTTAAAATTGTTATTAAAAATTTAGAGCTATTAATAGCTCAATTGAAGTCTGAAGTGTATTCCGATACTGAATCTTACAGACCACATCCATCCAATTTTGGATTAATTTACGAAGACGATGATGGATATACAGACTAAATTTAGAATTGTTTTGGATCCTGAAAAGGAAACTTGGTTACAGAAACTTGAGGGATGGGCGGCTTCACAAAAGCCACCCATCTCATTTTTGCTATCTATATTTGTTGTGTGGTTAAAGGAATTTGTAATCGAGTATAAGGTTCAGCGGGAACTTATAAGTGTAGATGAGCAAGCTAAGAAAATAGTAGAACAGTGGGAGGCTGAAGATCCTCAACCAATTATTACGGTAAAACCTTCTGAGGTTGATGGTCTTGATGATATAAGTATATCAGCACCCTGGAAAAGAGAATGAAACCTAGTTCGGCTAAGGCTAAAGGAAGAAACCTGCAGAAGTGGGTTAGAGACCAGCTTATAGAGCAGTTGGAAATACACCCAGAAGACATTGAATCCCGCTCAATGGGTGCTGGTGGGGAAGATCTAATTATGGCTAGAGCTGCCAGAGAAAAATTTCCATTTTCCCTTGAGTGTAAGAATGTTGAAAAGCTAAATGTGTGGGAAGCCTATGAGCAGGCTAAGGCAAATTGTGGACCCTACGAGCCACTTGTGGTTATGAAAAAAAATTTAAAAAAGCCTCTCGTTGTATTGGACGCAGAGTTCTTCATAAATCTTTTCAAATCTGTGGGTTGACACCTGGATAAATAGGTGCTATACTATGATTTAATCAATTCTTAAGAATTGGTTTGTTCGTTATGTGATCTTGATCGTGACACCTAGAGCCGTGGAAGGTGCCTCCCGAGAGGGTTGGTATACCCCCCTTCTATACGGATGTCGAATTCTACCAAATTTAATGCTTTTTAACAAAACAATCAAAACCCTTTCGGTCGTTGCTCTGAGTCTTGGTGCTCTTGCCCCAACTCCTTCTCAGGCAGCGACCTGTTCTTATGCTTCACACTATGGAGTCGGTGATGGTTACGATGGTCAACGAACCGCCAGTGGCGAACGGTTCAATGCCTATGGTAATTCTGCCGCACATCGTTATCTTCCATTTGGAACTAGGTTACAAGTAACTAATGAATCGAATGGTAAATCTGTCATTATACGAATCAATGATCGTGGTCCATATGTGGCTGGCAGGAATCTTGATCTTTCTTACGGTGCATTCTCAGCTATTGCATCGCCAAGTAGGGGAGAGATTAGGGTGTGTTATTCTCAAATCTAATTGAGATCTCCGTGGGGGGTTGACAGCCCCCCACATCTGTGGTATGATTGTTTCATGTCTCGGTAGCTCAGATGGATAGAGCATCTCACTTCTAATGAGTTGGTCGGGGGTTCGAGTCCCTCCCGAGACGCTTGACAATTTGGAGTTTATCTCTTATAATTGTCTCATGCGAAATTAATTCAGCGGTAGAATGTCTGCCTTCCAAGCAGAACGTCAGGAGTTCGAATCTCCTATTTCGCTCTTGGTGGCACTCGCTAGGTAGATAACCTAGAAAGAGACTACCATTCCCTCTGGTAGTCTATTGGTAAGGACAGGCGGACAACGCACTGGGAAACTGGGTTCGATTCCCAGACAGAGGACCATTCCTCTATAGCTCAATTGGCAGAGCACGAAGCTGTTAACTTTGGGGTTCCTGGTTCGAGTCCAGGTGGGGGAGTTGGGCAATTGGCGCAGCGGTAGCGCAGCTGCTTTACACGCAGACGGTCATTGGTTCGAATCCGATATCGCCCATTTGTGCATATATAATACGTTATGAAAAACAAAGCATTTAACAGACTCATTCAAAAATTCATAAGGTTCTATCACCGGGACATATATGAGGAGTTAGATGATATTAAACGGATGATAAATGATGTTAACAGTCAGATGCAAGAATTGCAACACCGAATTAGAAACACAAACCAAAACCCAAGTATGTGGTTGTCCGAATATGACGACAATAACTGGGTGTAAGATAACTGCTGAAGATCTATCTCAAGTTATTATGGTAAAGCCACAATCTGAACCTCAAAGGACTTCTCTATTTTCTCCGGAAGATTTACAGTTCCAAGAATCTAGAAGAGCTAGAAAAGTACGTAAGTTAGACTTTGAAGTTCGTTGATGTTGGAATTTTTATGGTGAGTTGGCAGAGCGGTTTATTGCAGTAGTCTTGAAAACTACCGTGTCGAGAGGCACCGTTGGTTCAAATCCAACACTCACCGCCTTTTAATCCACATCTTATGAATAACTTCCAACGGGAAAACTGGAAAAAGATTAAAGACTATATGGAGAGGGTTGACAAAACCAACAATCCATACTATCGTAGAGCGGTGAAGGTTGTTGAAACTGGAACCGATCCTGGAGAATTTTTTGAAAATGAGCCACCTATTATCCCGCCTTTCAAATGACGATGTTTTTGTTGCATTTATATACTACCTCTTGACAGTGGCTCCAATCTTGGCTATACTACTGTCATACAAGAAAAGCAACCGGGTGTAAGTCAGTGGTAGACGGCTGCTTTTGGGAAGCAGAAGACGTTGGTTCGAACCCAACCACCCGGACTAAACTTTTTAATGAACTTATAAATAAATTAAATTTTCGAACAATTCCATGACTGAAATTACTATTGGCGAATTCCAAGAATATTTTGATGAGTATTTTGAACGTGTTGAGAACGGAGAATCTCTACTAATCAAAGGTGGTGCATTTGATGTCGTTATGATTCCTGCAGAGGAATACGATGAATTTACTCGAATAGGTTTGAGTGATTGATCTTTTGCGAGTGAGACTTGGTAGTCAGAGGAGTTTTATAGGCTCTTTCCGCCAGATTAGCGGCTTTGACCTGGTTCGAATCCAGGCACTCGTATTCGTTATTTGCGAATATCGAATGCTCCTTTAGCTCTCTGGCGAAAGCACCGAACTCATAATTCGACTAAGGTCGGTTCGATCCCGACAAGGAGCACTAGTCACGGAGAGACTTTAAAAGCACTGGTCGGGACCCCCTCGAAGTCACGGATGGACTATAACAGCACTGGTGGAGTCAAATATGACCCTATTGTTTTATTGCTTTTCTCAAAAGCAATTGGTGCGGATGGGGAATTCTTTCTCCGCCTGGTTTCTTGCCTCCAGTCAAAGGGCAAGTGGCGAGCCTGAATTTTTTAAGGGGGTTGACAACAGCCTCCTTTTTTAGTATACTTATCAAGTAATTATTATGTCATATGATCGGAATTAATTATCTCGGCAAACGGCGAGAACGATTGGCAAATCAAATGTTTCAGTATGCAGCATTGAAGGGAATTGCTAAAAATCGTGGATACGATTACTGCATACCTCCATCAAAATATCAAGGCGTAGTAGATGAGTGGAAAGAGCATCAATTGTTTGTTCCATTTAAACTTGATACGATTAATAATCTAAACGTTCAGTATATTGATTTTGATCGACCAACGATCAATGAGTCTGGATTTAACTTCGATAAAAACTTATTTGATGAGTGTCCTGATTGGGTATCTCTTTTGGGATACTTTCAATCTGAAAAATACTTTAAAAATGTTAAATCTGATTTAAGGAAGGATTTTTCCTTTAACAACGATATTTTGGATCCATGTATAGATGCAATTTGTTCAATTGAAAGTCCAATTTCCCTACACGTTAGGAGAACTGATTATGTAACCAACCCTAATCATACAACATTGGGTTTTGAATATTATGAAGAGGCTCTGAAACAATTTGATTCCAAGCGGAATGTACTAATTTTTTCAGATGATACGGAATGGTGTAAGAATCAAAAAATATTTGAATCTGATAGATTCTATGTGTCCGAAGGTCAGACTAATTATGCAGATCTTTGTCTGATGACATTATGTGAAGATCATATTATTGCCAATAGTTCCTTTAGCTGGTGGGGAGCTTGGTTAGCAGAAGATAACCGGGTAGTCGCACCTTCTGATTGGTTTAGAGGCACGAATCTTGCACACCTAGATACTACAGATTTATTACCTGAAACTTGGGAGATTATTTAATGAAAGTCGCAATTAGTTTTATCGGAACTGGAAAATACTTAAATTTTTTACCTTCGTGGTATGAGCGGGTCAAGGAAAACTTTTTACCGGATTGTGAAAAGACTTTTTTAGTTTTTACTGATGGTGAGGGAGATTTTCCGGAAGACATTAAATCCTACAAGCAAGAACATCTTGAGTGGCCATATATCACTCTTAAGAGATTTGAAATTCTTCAAAAAGCTAAAGACGAAATTGAACAGGCAGATTGGTTTGTATTTTTAGATGCAGATTTAATGCCAGTCTCTAAAGTTTATAGTAAAGATTTTTTCGATAAACAATTTTCATATTTCGGAGTGCATCATCCATGCCACTTCTTAAAGATGCCACCACATGATAATCCCCCAGGAGCATTTGATGTAAATCCACTATCCTTGGCAGGAATTGAAACTGGAGATGATATCTCAGTATACTATCAAGGATGTTTGTGGGGTGGAAAGGTTCCTAAGGTTTTAGAAATGATTACTGAGCTGGAAGATAGAGTTAATAAAGATCTGGAAAATAATGTGATTGCTCAGTGGCATGACGAAAGTCATCTTAATAAATTTTTTGCTCAAAACCGAAGTGATGTAAATACCCTTCATCCCCAGTATGCTTTCCCTGAAGTATTTGGTCAGTATTGTGAATTTGAACCAAAGCTTCTGCATCTGGCTAAAAATAACGGCGAATATCATGTCTAATGTTGCAATTTTATATTCTGGTCAGCCAAGAGACTTTATTAAGTGTTGGCCTAATCATAAAGAATATTTAATGTCGTCATTTTGTGCGGGAACTACAGTAGCAATATTTGCACACTTTTGGAATTATAACTTTGAAATTGAAGAATTTGTAATTGATGTAGTAGATCCAACTATTGTAGATTTTGAAGAGCCAAAGATCTTTTCGCATCCATCAATTATATCAGATCCGAGGTACTATCACCCACTGAATAATATTGTATCTCAAGCATATAGTTTGCACAAGGCTTCATTATTGGTGGATAAATACGTTCAGGATGTGGGAAATGGGAAATTCGATTTTGTCATTAGAACTCGCACAGATAATTGGTTTACAGAACCGTTAGGTAAGCTATCTGAGTATGATCCACGAGGACTTCATATTACAGATATTCAAAGTCATACAGATTATGCTCTAGGAGATACCTTTGCTTTTGGGGATTATGATACTATGATGTCCTACTGTAGAATGTATCCCGATTTTGAAGACATTTGTAATGAGGGTGCAGTCGTAAATCCAGAATGTATTTTAGGTTGGAACGTAAAGAGAAATAATCTTATTGTTCACAAACATCCATTTTATCCTAAACTTTATAGAGATGTAGTATGAGTAAGTTAGTAATTTTTGATCTTGACGGAGTTCTAATAGATAGTAAAGATGTTCACTATGAGGCTTTAAATCGAGCTTTGGTTAAGGTCAATCCCGATTTTGCAATTACCCGTCAGGAGCATGTGAGTGTTTATGATGGACTTCCGACAAGTGATAAGCTTGCAATTCTTACGCAGAGGAAGGGGCTATCCCCAGAATCATATAGTCAGATTTGGAAAGATAAGCAAGATGAGACCCTAGTTATTTTTGGTGAGCAGGTTAATAAGGATTATGAGTTGATGAGTTACTTCTCACAACTCAAGGATATGGGTTATAATATTGCTGTTGCTAGCAATAGTATTCGAAATACCGTTAAACTAATCTTACTTCGGTTGGGAGTATTGGAGTTTGTTGATATTTTTGTGAGTAATGAAGATGTCACCCGCAATAAACCCTATCCAGAAATGTACTGGAAGTGTATGATTGCATTTGGAGCCATTCCGGAAAATACCGTTATAGTAGAAGATAGTCATATTGGTAGGCAAGGTGCTCTTGATAGTAAGAGTCATTTAATTCCAGTAGATAACCGAAAGGATCTAACACAAAGTAAAATTGACAAGATTAAAAATATTCTCAGTAAACCCACTAAAACAAAAATCGCTTGGAGATCTGAAAAAATGAATGTTCTTATTCCTATGGCTGGAGCTGGTAGTCGCTTTGCTAAAGTTGGCTACACCTTCCCAAAACCTCTGATTGAAGTTCGTGGTAAACCCATGATTCAAGTTGTTGTTGGAGGCTTAAATGTTGAAGCTACTTATACCTATGTTGTGCAGAAAGAGCATTATGATAAGTATAATCTTCAATATCTTCTTAATCTATTGACTCCAAATTGTAACATTGTTCAAGTTGAAGGACTTACCGAAGGGGCATGTTGCACAACTCTTCTTGCTAAGGAATTCATCAACACCGAAGATCCACTAATTATTACGAATTCTGATCAGTTAATTCTGTGGGATAGTAATGAAACTCTATATGCATTCAGTAATGATAATGTAGATGGTGGTATTGTTACATTTCCAGCAACTCATCCTAAGTGGTCATTTGCAAAATTGGGCGAAGATGGATATGTTTCAGAAGTGGCTGAGAAAAAGCCTATCAGTAATCATGCAACTGCTGGAATTTACTACTGGAAGCATGGTTCTGATTACGTTAAGTATTCTGAGCAGATGATTCGCAAAAATATTCGCACAAATAATGAATTCTATGTGTGCCCAGTATATAATGAAGCAATTGAGGACGGTAAGAAAATTCGTATTAAGGAAATTGGATCTGATGATATGTGGGGTCTTGGAACTCCAGAAGATCTGAATTACTTCTTGGAGAATTATAAAGGAGAAGTTTGATGAAAGTAGCACTATTATTTTTTGGTCAACCAAGATTTATCGACAACCCTGAGATTGAACGGGTTTATAAGGAATCTATTATCACTCGGTATGATACTGATGTCTTTGGGCATGTTTGGTGGAAGGAATCTAATGAAGAGTATGATTATTCTTCTTGGTCCCGCATTTCTAACTGCCCAATTCCAGAAAATGCTTTGGAGTTAATTTGTACAAAATATAATCCAATTCTGGTTCAACATAATGAGCCGAGAACTTTTGAATTGCCCCCAAATGCAAAGGCATTTGTCGATGCAAACTTCACCGGTAAGCATCCAGAAGGGCATTGGAATGAAAAAAATTATAGCAATATCATGTCACAGCTATACTCAATTAAAGCTGTATCCGAATTATTTGATGCATATAGAAGGGCTCCAGAGACTAATCAGACATATGATTGGGTAATTCTTGCCAGGTATGATACAATACTTACGAATTTTCCAAATCTCGAAATGTGTGATCCTAATAAATTCTATCTTCCTGGGCATCATCCAAGATTCCCAGACACTATACAATTTTTCGGAACTAAGTTTCTTAGTTGGTCTAAAAATGCCTTTGATGATGTTGACTCAGTATATGAAAATATTTGGGAACCTTCTCCTGAGGCATTCAAAATGGGTTCCTTTCTGAGGAGATTTTCTCAGAATGATTTGGCACCATGCCCAATGGATGCTCATGCCGTAAGGGGTTAATATGCTAGAGATTAAACTCTGTATATTTGATGTTGATGGAGTCCTGGTAAACAGTAGGCTACTTCACTATCCAGCAACTGCAAAGGCACTTGCGGATTATGGATATGAATATTCTCAAAAAGAGGATGATGAGTTTGGTACTATCCCAACATTGACTAAGTTGGAACAGCTAGCAAAGAGTGGAAAAATTCACAATGATGATATTGATTCTATTTGGAAATTGAAAGATACCTATTCATGTATACTCTTTGATGAAAATATAATGGCAAATGGACAAATCAAATCACTTTTCAAAAAACTAAAGGATTCTAATATTGGAATTGTCTTAGCATCAAATGCTAGATATAGTTTTGTGGAGAAGGTTGTAAGCTTGTTGGGGGTTTCTGAATATGTTGATCATATTTTAAGTGCTCAATATTTAACCCCAAAACCCGATCCAGAGATCTACTTAACTGCAATGAAATTGATGGGAGTTTCTCCAAGCGATACTATTATCTTTGAGGATAGCGAAGTTGGAAAGGCCGCAGCCTATGCAAGTGGTGCCAGCGTATATGAAGTTGAAAGTTATGATGAATTAAACAGTTCTATTTTTTACACCAATGAAACTTATAGCACATCGAGGTAATTTGGACGGGCCTAATCCCCTACTTGAAAATTCACTTGAATATATTGATCATGCCATTGAATGTGGTTATGACGTTGAGGTTGACGTAAGAGTTGATAAGAAGACTAAAAGTCTATTCCTTGGTCATGATGAACCCCAGTATCAAGTAAGTTGGATTTGGTTTGGGCAGAGAATTAATAATCTTTGGATTCACTGTAAAGATTTGGAAGCTCTCTATGAGTTTTCTAGAACTACTAGTGGATTTAATTATTTTTGGCATCAAAATGATGATTTTACTCTTACTAGTAAGGGGCACATATGGACATATCCTGGCAAAGCATATACCCCAAATTCGGTGTTAGTGATGCCAGAAATGAATCTTAGTTTAGATATTTTATATAGCCTAACCTCGTTTAGTTGCTATGGTATTTGTAGTGATTTTGTGGAGAAGTTTAAATGAAAGTAGCGTGTCTATACTATGGTCAACCTAGATTTACTGCAAATACATATTGCTATGAATCTCATAAAAAATTTATTTTTGATCGATACGATACTGACATCTATGCACATCTTTGGTGGGATGACGAGAATGAGAAGCAGTGGGATAGGTCTCACGTATCTTCAGATTGGGAATACTCCACCTGGCTTCAGATGGAGAAGTGTCCTAAGGACCGTGATGATTTAGACCGATTTGTATCTAAGTGGCAGCCACACTTTATACAAACTGAGAAGCCAAAAGAATTTTCTAACGAAAAACTGTTTTCCGAAATTGAAAAGAGTTTTGATACTGAAAGGTTTCATCAAAAGAATTTTCATAATCAACTTTCCCAATTATACTCTATTGAACAAGTTGGAAAACTTTTAGAGTCTACTGGAAAAACTTATGACTTTATTATCACCATTCGAAGTGATCTAAATATCTGGGACTATCCTAATTTGTCTGAGTTGAATTCTAGTAAGTTTTATCTTTCCTCTCATTCACATCATTTCCCAGATTTGGGATTTATTTTTGGGCAGAGATATATTAAATTTTTAAAAGCATATACTCATACAATGAATGGCCTAGTGAATATCGATGAGTGTTGGGCACCAGTTGCTGAAGCATTTAAGTATTCGTGCTATAATAGATACTATAGTCAAAATGACTTAGTAAGAATACCACTTCCACTTAGATTGGTTCGTGGAGTAGATTGTAAAGGACCCACCTGGTAACTATGAAAATTACACTTATTGGCCCCGGAATTATGCCCATTCCCCCAACTGGTTGGGGTGCAGTTGAGATTCTTATTTGGGATACCAAAACTGCTTTAGAAGCTATTGGACACGAAGTTCAAATCATAAACACAAAAGACGCTAGACAAATCATCAATGAAGTAAATGAGTTTCGTCCAGATTTTGTTCATATTCACTATGATGAATTTATTGAGATTTATCCATATATTCAATACCCAAAGGCAATTACCAGCCATTTTGGGTATTTGGAACGTCCGGATATGTTCAATGGATATGTGGACATCTTCAATACCTTTGGACACGTTCAGCCAAATGTATTCTGCCTATCTGAAGGTATTTCAAACATCTATAAAATTCTATTGAGTATTCCTCCAGAAAAGCTCTTTATAACTCCAAATGGAGTATGCTCGGATGTGTTTAGTTACACTGAGGCTCCAGAATTTGGAGACCGTAGTATCTATCTTGCAAAGATTGACTATAGAAAGCGACAGCATATGTTCCAATCTATTGAAAGTCTTTGGTTTGCTGGAAATATTGCTGACAGTAGATTTAATCCAAATAAAAATTATCTTGGGGAATGGGATAAGCCAACTCTATATAAGAATCTTACTCAGTATGGTAATTTAGTACTTCTATCTGATGGTGAGGCGCATCCACTAGTCTGTATGGAGGCCTTGACAGCAGGGCTAGGTGTGGTAGTATGTGAATGGGGTAAGGCCAATCTAGACACCACTAAGGAGTTTATTACGGTCATTCCCGAAAATAAAGTTAAGGATGTTGAGTATGTAGAACGAAAAATTATTGAAAACCGAGAATACTCTTTACAAAATCGTAAAGCTATACTAGAATACTCAAAGAATTTTGACTGGATTAAAGTCATTACCAAATATTATTTACCGAGTGTAGAAAAAATCATTCATGGACAAAAATAAATCAGCATATAAACTTAACGGAATTGGTCCCATCTACTACCTAAATCTCGATGGCCAACCAGAAAGGCGGCAAAATGTTGAAGAACAATTTGCTCACTGGGAAATTAAAAACTATGAAAGAATCTCTGCTTATGATGGCAGGGATGATGATCTTAGTGATATACTCGTTGGGAGGTATCCGGAAATTTCTTCTGGCGAAGTGGGTTGTGTCACTTCTCATCTCAAGGCAATGAAGCATTGGCTGAACACCTCTGATTCAGATTATGCTATAATTTGTGAGGATGACATTGATCTAGAAACTGTGAAGTATTGGCCCTTCACTTGGAGGGAACTCTACTCATATATTCCCTACGATTGGGATGTCGTACAACTTGCAGTCATTAATCCCAGAAAATTGCTTGGAAATTTGCATCCAAGACTTGTAGATGATTTTTCGACTGCTTGCTATATGATTAATCGTAGATATGCTGAAAAGCTTATGCACTTTCATGTCCGTGAAGATAAGTATAAGCTTGATAATGGGGTTCGTCCTAGAGCTGTAGCTGATGATCTAGTCTACAATGCTGGTAGAACTTACTCATTTCCTGCATTTGTTTATAAGGTTGATCTTGGATCAACAATTCATCCAGAACATGTGGATGCCTTTCATAGAGGAAGCCGAGACGGTTTAATTTCTTGGTGGCAAAATGAATCTGGAAAGATGCGGGTGGAAGACTTCTTCCAATTTGAATATAACAATCTCTAATAGATAGTCATGACAATTACTACTAATGAACATGGACAACAAAACATGTTCGCCAAAGAACCTAAAATGTACATTACCGAGGAAGATCAAATGAATTACGAAAATCAAACACACAACGAACGTGCAGAAATTTTAAATGGAAGACTTGCGATGCTAGGATTTGTAGCAGCAGTAGTATCTTATGCGATTACTGGAAAACTCTTTTTTGGGGTATTTTGAAATCCTAACAAAATAAAATTATACAAATAGACCTCAGTCTATATAAAATTGAATTATATTTTTTTTATGCCTCGTAATCAATTAACCAAAGACGAAATAAAATATTGGGTTCTTAAATGTAAAAATGAATTATATCAAGAACAACTGACACAATATACTACAGATCCAAAACAAATTGCTCATAGATATTTGGATAAAGTTTTGGATAAAATTAACGAATTTGGATACTAGGCATGTTCTATACAGCAACCTTATTATTATTTGCTGTTGGAATTATTGTTATAATTATAAGAGCTGCTTATTTTAATGGAGATACTTTATGAAAATTGATTTACACAATTTTTTTCGCAATTATGATGAACAAAATCCAAAGCATGTTGCTGCGGTAGAAGAACTTGAAAAAAATATTGAGAAGTATGCTGCATCACTTCTTGAGGATAGTGCAAATTGGGTTCGTATTTACAGAACCAAGATAGAGAAACCAAAATCATCTATTCGGTTAGATGTTCCATATTATCCACAGACTGATAACTATACCGATGCATCACGCACTTGTAATAGTTCTAGTTGTGCGATGTGCCTTCAGTACTTTAAACCAGGAACTCTAATTGGATCACAGGGGGATGATGCGTATATTCGCAAAGTCTTTGCAATCGGTGATACAACAGATCACACAGTTCAAACGAAGGTATTATCTGACTACGGTATCCGTTCTCAGTTTAGTTACAATCTGTCTTTCTCAGATCTTGATCGTGAGTTGGCTGCTGGACGGCCTGTGGTTATTGGCATTCTCCATAGAGGTTCTTTGTCTAATCCTACTGGCGGTCACATGGTCGTTGTAGTTGGTAAGACCGAAGGTGGGGATTATGTTGTAAATGATCCTTATGGTTCACTCAATGATGGTTATACTGGGGATGTTTATGGCGGTAAGGGTGCTATCTATAAGAAGTCTGAATTAGATGCTCGTTGGTGTCCAAATGGAAACGATGGATGGGGTAGGATTTTCTCATGACTATTAACTTTTTAGATGCGATTAAGTACAATAAGAATACTCCAGAGCAACTGAAAGCATGGGAGTATCTTCAAATGCATGTAGCACCTGAGATTCTGGAAGAGTTTGCAAAACTTTATAGAACAAAACCACCAGTTTATGGTATGCAACTTGTTTCAAAAGAGGAACTTGCATTCATCTGGGGATGTAGTACTACACTTATTCAAGATACAGAGATTGTTGAACTGAATAAGTGCCTGAAGACTTTTGAAATCACTACTCCTTCTCGTATTCGTCACTTCCTCGCACAGATTTCTCATGAGTCTGGTGGTGGAAGATACAAGGAAGAACTAGCATCTGGTGCTGATTATGAGGGTCGTGATGATCTTGGCAATATCCAGCCCGGTGATGGTAAAAAGTTCAAGGGTGCTGGGTATATTCAACTGACTGGTAGAGCAAACTATCAGGCATTTGCTAACTATATCAAGGATCCAGAAGTTATGACTGGTGTATCATATGTTGCTTCTCGTTATCCCTTTACTAGTGCCGGGTTCTGGTGGCATAATAATTCTATGAATGCCCTCTGTGATACAAATCCAACGGTAGAGCAGGTTACTCTCAGAGTAAATGGTGGTTATAATGGATTGGATGATCGTAAGATGTATTATAAAAGATGTTGTAATGTAATATGATACAATTAAATCCACCAATTCCTTTAATTACCTCAAAGGGTAATGGATGGGCTTTTTTTCTAATTGATAGATCGCAAGAGCACGATCTGGAATGGGTTGTATTTTTAGATGATACTGGAGAATGTTGGACTTTTAATAATGCTCAAGTAAAAATTCAAAAAAATTACACAATGAAAAGATTTGGTGATGTGATTTAATTTTCCTGACTGCGTATCCAGTTTTTTAATCTATAAACATATTGGCGGAGATATTCGGCTTGTTCTTCATGCCAAGTATCTCCGGTTTTTATATAAATGTCTGTATGATTATCTATTGCCTTCAATATCCTATGAATTGGTGCATTCCAACACTCTCTGTCAGGAGTGTTCCATTCCCTTGGCATGAGTTGAAATGTGTTGTTGAAGTATTTATGATTTACTTGACAAAAACTAAATAATAACTTATTATGAGAAATCCCTAACATTAGGGATAATATTATGAGATTTTGAGTGCGACTTAGAGCCGTGGGTAATGCCCCCCGAGAGGATGGGAATTTCTCCTTTACCTATACGGATGCTGAATTCTATTAAACTTAATGCTATTACAAACAGTTACATCTCTTTCATTTACTGTGGCATCTGCCTTCAGTTCACCTTTGCTTCTTCCAGTCTATGCTCCATCAGTTCCTGAAATATCAACAGATACTCTAGAACTGACTATTCAAGATTATAAGAAGCAATCCGAGACCAAATCTAAACAATTGAATACTGCTCAAACAGAGGTCGAAAAAAAGGAAAAGATTTGGAAATGTAAAGGGTGTAATCAACAAGAATCTTATACTTTAGATTATCTTCAAAAGAAGGGAATCAAGGATAAGAACGCACTTGCTACTATTCTTGGAAATATCAAACAGGAATCAAACTTTATTCCTAATATTTGCGAGGGTGGAGCAAGAACTGATTATGAATCTTGTGGTGCTGGTTATGGATTAATTCAATGGACTTCCAGTGACAGATACTATGGTCTCGGAAGAGTTGCCCGTAGTATTGGAACAAGTCCATCTTCAATTGAGGGGCAACTTCAATTTATGATGACTGAACCACAATGGAAACAGATTGAAATTCAAATGAAAACTCCCGGTAGGAGTATTGATGGATATATGAACCTTGCATATCGTTGGATTGGTTGGGGCATTCACGGTGCTCGAACCGATTTTGCCTATCGTTATGCGAATAGAATGGTTCAGGGAGGTTAGAGTTCTGGGAGGTTTATTACCTCCCCTTTTGCATATATAAACACATACCTTATTATATTAAAGGAAAATCATGTCAGAAACAGTACAACAACTTCTAAATGCCGTAGAAGCATGGAAAATTGAGGACGAAAAGTTTGTTGCAGGAAATAATGCTGCAGGAACACGTTCTCGTAAAGCACTTCAAGAAATTGCTAAACTTGTAAAAGAACGTCGTAACGAGATCACCGCTGAAAAGACTGCTCGTAAAGAAGCAGCAGCAGGTTGATATATATGGGGAGAATAACACTCCCCTTTATGGAATTTAATTTTCAATTTGGAAAGAAACCAAAGACTATTTTTAGATATGCAATCATTGGAGTAATGTTTACTTCTTTGGTGACCGGAGTATCTCAATGTACTCATATTCCGGAAGAAAGAATTTATGATATAGTGGATCAAATTCAAAGAAAAATACCTGGAAAACCTTTGAACGACTATATTATCAATGATCCGGTGCTCTTGGATCGTAGAGTGCATCGGGATGTGGACAGAGCAATCAGAGATTATGAACGCTTGACGGGGGACGATGGGAGTGCTATGATAAGGGGACCGAAGTTGGTTGAGAGACCACCAGACGGTAGCAAAGCACAGGAACTACTTGGTGGTGAAATGCGTCTTTGTGCTCCTTGGGTTGACGACTGCCCTAAGGAGTGAAGTGTTAGAGTATTATAAATAACTACAACTACTCTAACTACTATGAAGTCTAATTGTTTAACTTGTGGTGAAGAATTTTCTTATAAATCTTCTCAACAAACTGGTAAGTATTGCTCCAACAAATGTCAGCAAGAATACCAAAAAAACAAAGTTGTTAAAGAATGGAAGAATAATTCTATTACTGGTGTTAAGACAGGTTATCGCTTGAAGTCGGCAATACGAAATTATATCTTTGACAAATATAATCATCAGTGCTCTTCTTGTGGGTGGAATAAAGTAAATGAATCTACTGGCAAACCTCCTTTGGAGGTAGATCATATTGATGGGGATTGCTCCAACAATAATGAAGAAAATCTACGATTACTTTGCCCCAACTGCCATTCATTAACTTCTAATTACAAAGCACTCAATAAGGGAAATGGTAATAGAAAAAGGTTAAAGTATTTTGGACTCATTTAATGGGACATTAACTCAGCCTGGTCAGAGTATCCGACTTTTAATCGGTTAGTCCTGGGTTCAAATCCCAGATGTCCCACTTGACAATCAAATCCATAACTGGTATGATTGTCTTATGTCTTGGTAGCTCAGATGGATAGAGCATCTCACTTCTAATGAGTTGGTCGGGGGTTCGAGTCCCTCCCAAGACGCTTGGAGTAGTCGTTATGCACATAGCATAGATAGACGCTCCTCCATTCCCCGATAACTCAATTGGTAGAGTGTCGTGCTGTTAACACGAAAGTTGTTGGATCGTACCCAACTCGGGGAGTCTGCCCTATAAGCATTGTGGTGATGCAGCAGTTTTGTAAACTGCAGAGGATGGTTCAATTCCGTCATGGGGCTTGACATAATACTCGTTACGTCTTATACTTCAAAGGTGTGAAGGAAGTGCTGAGAGTGATGCCAAAAGTAAGGCAACCCGATAAGGGATACAGTAGAAGGATGCGAAACCTTCCACTCTCACAAACATTAGGTAAGAAAAGTAAAAGGAGAATGGGCACCCCATCGAATGGGCGGCGAACCCTCACCTGCCTATATGCGGTTGTAGTTCAGTGGTAGAACGCTATCCTTCCAAGTTAGATGTCGCTGGTTCGAATCCAGTCAGCCGCTTGCCCCAAACTTTTGGGGAATCTAAATAAACTTCGTATTTGTAAATTTCTAAACAATCTTATGATTACTCGTTCAATCCTTGCTGGTGTTGCTGTTATCGCAACTTCTGCACCAGTACTTGCTGCTCCTGCTACCTATTCGGATTTGCAACCTACCGACTGGGCATATCAGGCAATTCAAAATCTTAACTCACGATATGGATGTCTTGCTGGTTATCCTAACGGCACTCTTAAGCCTGGTGCTGATGCAACTCGCAATGAAGTTTTTGCTCTGACAAATCATTGCCTTGATAACATCACTGCATTCTATACAGAAGCAGATGCTAAGTTGGCTGCTGCTCTTCGGGCACAAATCGGTGCTGTAAGCAACCGTGTAACCAAGTTGGAAGTTGCTGCTGTGACTGCAACTCAACGTCGTGAACTCGGTGTTGGTAACTATGGTGGTATTGCCTTTGCTGGTAATGCTGCTAACTATCCTGGTATTACTGCCAATGCTGCTCGTGTTTATGAGTCAGGTATTACTCTTCAAGGTCGTGTAAAGGCACTTGATCTTGGTAATCAGTATGCCGTGTCTGCTCGTCCTTATGTGACTCTCACCTCTACTCCCAACTATGTAAGTGGTGGTGTATTCGGTGGTGGACTTGCTACTCTTGATATTCCCGTTGCCCGTCGTACTCTTGCTGATGGATCAAAAGTATCTACTGCTAACATTTATGTTGGTGCTGGTGGTCAGGTGGGTGGCAATCAGGGTGCTGGTATCGGTGTTGCAGGTGCGGAAGTATCCGTAGCAAAGAACGTTGTTCTCTTTGCCGACGCTAAGATTCCTTTCAGCAACACTGGTGCTGAGACCTTTGGATCTGTCAGGGCTGGTAGGGCTACCTACAACTACGGTAGTGGTCAAGGTTACAATGTAACCGGCACTGTCGGACTTGGTTTCAAGTTCTGATTCATAAGTAATTAATTTCCCCCCAAGATATCCTTGAGGGGGATTTTATTTTTAAACTATATGTCACTTATTTCACAACAAGACCGAGAACTTGCTATTGAAGCATTAGATTTCTACCTTTTCAGTAAAGGTAATGATTTCACCGAAACAAAGAGAGCAGAAGTCAATGCTCTTCTTAATTGGGTTAAATTGGAAAAAAACAAGCATGAACATTAAACTTTGGTATTGCAAGTGTTTGAAGCAATGGCGTTGGACATTGACTGATGATTCAGAATCGACCATCAAACAGGAATCTGGACAACAACCAGATTTGAGGACGGCAATGAATGACGTTGCAAATACTGTGGAGTACATGCTAAAATCTAATTAATTAGATTTGGGCGATTAGCGCAGTGGTAGCGCAGTAGATCTACATTCTATTGGTCACTGGTTCAAATCCAGTATCGCCCACTTTATAAATACTTGAAAAGTATTGGTGTAATGGAAAAATTATATAAACTCATTAGTGATGTACAGGCAAATCTTTTTGTTCTTTTTCATAAGACATGGGTTTTTCATTGGAATGTAGTTGGCCCTGATTTTCAACAACTTCATACTCTCTTCGGTGAACAATACAATGAAATGTTTGAAGAGATTGATCGTATCAGCGAACACATGCGCTATATGAATATTCGTCCAATTGGAACTCTTACAAGAATGGTTGAAGTGGCATCTGTTGGTGAAGGATCAAGTACGTACCAATTTGATGAAATGGGGCAAAAACAAATTATCCCTGGTAAACCAATTACAAAATCTGATGAAATGATCAAGCGTTTGCTTGGTGACAATATTACATTAATTGAACTATTGACTGTATTATCAGAAGAAGCAGAGGCACAGAAGCAATATGCTACTGCCAATATTGCTCAAGATATCATGGAATCACATGGAAAATTTGTTTGGCAATTGAGAGCATTTATTGAAAAAACTGCCAAACTTTCAATAGAAGATTCCGAACAAACTCCAATTGAAGTTCCAGAAGAACAACCAGTGGATTCATATCAAGTACAACCATTCGTACAGCAACAATAAATTTGATAATAAAATGGAAAACTTACGCATTCGTTGCAAATCGTGCAACAGAGAAATAGAAGGGCATCCAACAAGAACAATTGCATGTGGATGTTCAAATATGGCAACTATTCGTGGAGATAAAATCACGGCAGTTGACTTGAGTAGTGTTGTTATGCTAAACTCTACTCGTGTTAAAATTAAGTCCAATATTCTTACAAATGAAGACCTTGCCTTTCAGGAAGCAAGGAGGCAACGTAAAGTGAGGAGATTGGATTTTGAAGTCCGTTGAGGACTTTTACTGGTAGCGTGGCAGAGCCTGGTTTATTGCGTTTGTCTTGAAAACAAATGAGGGTAACACCTCCGTTAGTTCAAATCTAACCGCTACCGTTACAATCAATACAAAATTCCAATCTTAAAATCGTTATAATGCTAATTAGTAACGGTACTATACAAAAAAATGGATTCTCATACATTAAATAACTGGATAAAGATTAAAGAAGCATTTGAAAAATCTGGAAATACTAGTAATCATTTTTATCTGAGAGCATGTGCTATACTAAAAAGTGGTAGAGATCCATTAGAGAATTATCTTGGTGGTAAAGGTGGGTTGACAAAATAAGGTATTCTTGGTATTATAGATATATGAAACGGAGTGTAGTAGAAAAGTTATCACTCTGCGTTTGGGACGCAGCGAAGAGGGGGCAGTACCTTCCACTCCGATTGCCAGTTTATCAACTGGCACACTTGACTTAAAACTCAAATTCTTCTATACTTACTAAATAAACAAATCAAAGCAATGTCGGTAACAATCAAATTTAAGAAAGATATTGAAACTCTTAAATCTGCGGTTAATGGCGATTTCTATCTTGATGTAAAGAGTCCGAAACTTTACAAAAAGATTCGTCGATATTATCAGAATGAAGGTGTCATCTTCTCTGAAGATCCTTTGGACAACTACGATATTCTTATGGAATGTCTTGCCAATGATCTTGAGGTAGTTGAAGCATGACAAAAGTTCTTCTTGAGCGTGAAGGATACCGGTTCGTTGAGAAAGGTATTATCGAACTCAACGGTATGCCTGATTATCGTCTACAGAAACAGAATTATTACACTAAACATTGGAATGACATTTATTTGTTTGATAATTCTATGCAATGTACTACTGCAATGGAAGATATCGAGTATGCGAAATGGTTGAGCAACGATCCTTGTTATATGGATCCCAATGATATTCTCGATTGGGATCAATAGTCTCGGGATGACTTAAAAAGCGCACTGGTCGGTGATGAAATCCCCCTGAGACCTGAAAAGTCTTAAAACTTACTCTGGTGGAGTCAATTATGACCCTATGGTTACACACAACACACACATTAAAGGAGAAAACAAATGACACCTTACGAACTTCGTTTTGAAATCTTTAAGCAAGCACAATCTCTTGCTGATCAAGAATTTCATGTGACATGGCAATCGGTTGATCGTAAAAATGAAATGTATAAGGATTCTATTGAGTATCCAGTATACCCTTCTTACGAACAAATTGAAAAACTTGCAGAAAAAATTAATGCTTTTGTGAGTTCCAAATAGGTTTCCAATTTCCTTAAAGAATTGTTAAAAACTTACTCTACATAAATACTTTTAGTTATGTGGAGTAAGTTATGGGATGGAGCAGTTCTGAGGCAAGACGAAAACACTACCTGAAGTTTAAGAATAAACTCAACAATGAAACCAGAGAAAACAATACTAGATTAAGATATGATAAGAAAAATTTTATCATAGAAAATCTTGGATCTAAATGTTGTGAATGTGGAGCAACTGATTGTCTTGAAATAGATCATATCAATCCTGGTCTTAAAAAAGATAGGAGGTGCCTTTATGTTTGCTCTTGGGATAGAATAAAAAGTGAGATGAATAATCTTCAACTTCTTTGCACTTCTTGCCATCAAGAAAAATCTCATCTCCAAAAAAGTACTGCTTGGTTTTATTTCAAAAATCTTCCAATAGAAGAACAAAATAAGTTAATGGAGCAGTATAAAAAAGAAGGTTCTAACTTACCTTCTTGGTCCCCACAAGATAAGGGACACTAAAAATTCTTGTTGGTGCGGATGGGACTCTCTCCCGCCTGGTTTCCAATTTCCAGTTAAAGAATTGGTGGCGAGCCTGAAAGACCTGAGAGGAGTTGCATAAACTCCCCTTTTTTGCTATAATGATACAAAGAATTTTATTATATGAAAGTTGCTTTAATTACCGGTATCACAGGTCAAGATGGTTCATATCTTGCCGAACTCCTTTTAGAAAAAGGTTATGAAACTCATGGCATCATTCGCAGATCTTCATCTATTAATACCGACCGAATTGATCACATATATCAAAATATTAAGTTACATTACGGAGACTTAACAGATTCTACTAATATCGTAAGAGTTATTCAAAAAGTCCAACCAGATGAAATTTACAATCTTGGTGCTCAAAGTCATGTCAAAGTATCCTTTGAGATGCCTGAATACACTGCTGATGTGGACGCTATGGGAACTCTCCGTGTCCTTGAAGCAGTCCGTCTCCTGGGCATGGAAGACCGTGTACGGATCTATCAGGCATCTACCAGTGAACTCTACGGGTTAGTTCAGGAGACTCCCCAGAAGGAGACCACACCTTTCTATCCACGTTCTCCTTATGGGGTGGCAAAACTCTATGGATACTGGATAACAAAGAACTATCGTGAGGCATATGGAATGTATGCTTGCACTGGTATTCTTTTCAATCATGAATCTCCAAGACGAGGTGAAACATTTGTAACCCGTAAGATTACGCAGGCACTCTCTAAGATTTCAGTTGGACTTCAAGATTGTTTGTACCTGGGCAATCTTAATGCTAAAAGGGATTGGGGACATGCTAAAGACTTTGTTGAAGCAATGTGGTTAATGCTTCAACAGGATGAACCAGAAGACTTTGTGATTGCTACTGGAACTCAATACTCAGTTAAAGATTTTGTTGAGGAAGCAGCACCTTATTTTGGTATGAAGATTGCTTGGGAAGGTGAGGGATTAAATGAAGTTGGTATTGATAAACTTACTAAAAAAACAGTCATCCAAGTCAATCCTAAATATTTTAGACCTGCTGAAGTAGAGACTTTGTTAGGTGATGCCTCCAAGGCAAAGGAAAAACTGGGTTGGGAACCTAAAATTTCATTTAAAGAATTAGTTGAGGATATGTGCATTTATGGACAGTGATAGTAAAGTATTTGTTGCAGGTAATCGGGGTCTTGTTGGATCTGCGATTGTAAGAAATTTAATTGCTAAAGGATATAAAAATATCTATTCCGCGCCAAGAACTCATTTTGATTTGAGAGATCAGAATGATGTTGAAAAATATTTTGAGGTCAATAGACCTGAGTATGTAATTCTTGCGGCCGCAAAGGTTGGTGGCATCAAGGCAAATAGTGATTATCCGGCACAATTTATTAGAGATAATCTACAGATTCAAACTAATGTAATTGATTCTGCTTATCGTCATGGAGTTAAGAAACTTGTGTTCTTAGGATCTTCTTGCATCTATCCTAAATTTGCGACTCAACCAATTACAGAAGATCAGTTTATGACTGGTCCTTTGGAACCGACTAATGATGCTTATGCAATTGCAAAGATTGCCGGTATTCGTATGTGTCAAGCATATTATCAACAATATGGATTTAAGGCAATTTCATTGATGCCCACAAATCTTTATGGTCCCAATGATAATTTTGATCTGGAAACATCGCATGTTCTTCCTGCAATGATTGCTAAGTTTCATAATGCAATGAAAAATAATGAATCAGTAACTCTTTGGGGAGATGGTTCTGCAATGAGAGAATTTCTACATGTCGATGATTTGGCAGAAGCATGTTATGTTTGTATGCAAAATTATGATGAACCAGAACATATTAATGTTGGAACTGGTGAAGATGTTAGAATATGGGAACTTGCAAACATTATTTCAGATGTAGTTGGTTTTTCTGGGGAGATTTTGTGGGACTTTACTAAACCTAATGGAACTCCAAGAAAAGTTTTAAATGTTGATAAAATCAAATCCCTTGATTGGCAACCTAAAATTGGTCTTTGTGAAGGCATTGAAAAAACTTACAAATGGTATAAAGAAAATGGATAATACTATTTTAAAACCATGGGGTTCATACAAGAACCTGATGGATGAGGAATATACAAAAGTTAAAAAAATTATCATCAATCCTGGTGAGGCACCAAGTTACCAGTATCATTTTAAAAGAAGTGAAATTTGGATTATTGTAAAGGGAATCGCAGAAATTAAAATTAATGATGTACTAGCAACTCACGGTGTGGGTGATATTATTCAAATTGTCAGAGAAGCAAAGCACTCTGTTACAAATATTGGTGAAGATGAACTGGTATTTGTAGAAATTCAACTTGGCGAATATTTTGGTGAAGATGATATTGTAAGATTGGATGATAAGTATGGCAGAGTATAAGGTTTTATTGACGACCAGTGGACTTGGTTCAAGACTTGGCAATCTAACCAAATTTACAAATAAAAGTTTGGTAAGAGTTGGTGATAAAGCAGTTATCTCCCATATTATTGAGACATATCCAAAGGATGTTGAGTTTGTTGTAACTTTAGGTCACTATGGATCTCATGTGAAGCAATATCTAACACTTGCCCATCCAGAACATAATATTACTTTTGTTGAAGTTGACAACTATATGGGAGAGGGTAGTAGTCTACTTTATTCTATTTCTTTATGTGAAGAGTGCCTACAATGCCCCTTTATCTTTCATGCTTGTGATACAATTCTTCCGAGTAACTATATTGATAATGTAGATTTTTCAAGTAATTGGTCTATTGGTGGCGGAGGCGATAATAGTCAATCATATAGAACTATTAATTGTGTTAATGGAAAAATCGCATCAATCAATGAAAAGGGTGAACAGAATTTTGATTTTGTTTATGTAGGTGTTTCTGGTATTAAACAATATGAAATTTTTTGGAATACTTGTAGATCAGTTCTTCAAACTATAAACACTAGTGATTTGAGTGATTGTCATATTATTCGTAAGATGAATGACTTTACAGTTGTAAATATTGATGAATGGTATGATATTGGAAATATTGATTCTTTGAAAAGAACTCGCTCAAAAATTAAAGGGAAAGTTCATGTTCTAGATAAAGAAGATGAGAACATTTTTGTCTTTGATGATTTTGTGATTAAATTCTTTTATAATAAAAGAGTGTGTTGTGATAGAGTTTTAAGAACTCATATCCTTACAGGATTAATTCCAAAAATGATTGATAGTAAAGAAAACTTTTATAAGTATGAATATGTAAAAGGAAATCTTTTAGCAGAAGACATAAATCTAAAAAGATTTTCTAATTTATTGGAATGGTCAAAAAAGAATCTTTGGATTCAAAAAAATGATGATGAATATGAAAAGAATGCACTTTCTTTCTATCAGGATAAAACTATTCTTCGGGTTGAAAAGTTCTTAGAAAAATACAATTTGGAGGATACTGAAGATTGTATTAATAGAATTATTATTCCCCCAATGAAAGAATTGCTCAATAGAGTTGATTTTTATTCAATAATGGGAAAGAGTCCAACAGGATTTCACGGTGATTTTATTTTAGATAATATCTTGGTAGATTGTGAAAAATTTACACTTATTGATTGGAGGCAAGATTTTAATGGTAGTATAGATAATGGGGATATGCATTATGATTTGGCAAAACTAAATCATAATCTAATTTTGAATCATGAAATTTTGAGTAATAATTACTTTTCAATCAATTTTGGAAAAGATATTACTTGTGATGTTCATGTTAAAAAATCTTTACTGGATTGTAAAAGTATATTGAAAGATTTTTGCAATTTGAATGATATTAATTATCAAGCAATTGAAATTTTAAGTTCAATCATTTGGATTAATATGGCACCGTTGCATGAACATCCTTTAGATATGTTTTTATATTATTTTGGAAAATACAATTTATTTTTAAATTTGGAGAAATTAAATGAATAATCCTGCTTATGTTCAGAGAGCTTTTGAAAATATTAATACTGACTATAAACATGTTTTAGAATTTGGTGTGTATAAAGGAACTACTATTAGTATCATTAAAGAAATATTTGGTGATAATTATCAATACTTTGGATTCGATTCTTTTGATGGATTGCCTGAGGATTGGGTAGGAACTTCTTGCAATAAGGGAGATTTTAGCACTAATGGTGAAATCCCTAACATTGAAGGAATTAAGTTTTATAAGGGATGGTTTGAAGATACAATTCATGATTATATGAAAGAAGCAGATACTATTGCATTACTGCACGTTGATTGTGATTTGTATTCATCTACTAAAACTATTTTTAATAACCTTCATCCATATATTAAAAAAGGAACTCTAATTGCCTTTGATGAGTGGTGTTATAATTTTAGTGAAAGTTGTAATGACCACGAACAAAAAGCATTTTATGAATATGTTGATGATTATAATGTTAAATTTAAATTCATTGATTATCCATGTCCTGAAGTTGAAAGAAAACTCTTAAAGATTCTATGAATTTTCCTAAGTATTACATCGGTCCAATGAGTAAGAATGTTGTTGATTGTGTGATTAAACATGGTCAGAAACATTCAATTGGACTAATTCCTTCCAGAAGACAAGTTGATTTTTCTGGTGGATATGTGAATGGTTGGAATACTGAGATATTTTCTTCTTACATCAAGAAAAAAAATTCTTCGATCTTACTTTGTCGTGATCATGGTGGAGCAGAACAGGGTCAAGTAAGTGATGATGGTAATAAGTCTTTTGAGACCGATGCTCAATACCTTGATCTAATTCATATAGATCCGTTTAGAGTTTCTGAAACCATTTATCAGGCAGCAGAAAAAACTGCAGATATGATTGAGAAAATCTTTGAGGTTAACCCAAATATAATGTATGAGGTTGGAACTGAAGAGGCAATCTTTAAATATCAACCAGAAGATTTAAACTGGATGCTTGGATATTTAAAAATTCGTTTAAGAATGGAATATTTTAATCAAATTAAATATGCGGTTGTTCAGTCAGGAACCAGATTGGACCTTGCGACTAGAACAAACATTGGAAACTATAATAATACCAGACTTCAAAATTTTATCGAAATTGTTAAAAATTTTGATTTAATGAGTAAGGAACACAATGGGGATTATCTGACAGATTCCTTTGATGTTGAAGTGAGATTTGCATCTGGACTCGATGCCATCAACATTGCTCCAGAATATGGGCAAATTGAATCGGAGTTTTATCTTGAAATGTGCAGTAAAGATAATGCTTTATTTGAACAATTATATGAAATATGCTATAATTCTGGTAAGTGGAAAAAATGGATACCTGATGTATCTCGGGTATCTAAAAGTCAAATTGTAATGACTTGTTGTCATTACAATTTATCAGATAAGAGTTTTATTGGCAATATAAAATCTCATTTTCCAAATGCAGATAAACTTATTCAAAAAAGAATTACATCTAAATTAAAATTATTAAATGAGCAAACAAAAGACTATTGCATTTGATCTGGATGACGTTCTTTGTTACCGTCCAAATCAATTTGAAGAATTGGGTCCATCAAAATACAGTTACTGCGTTCCTAATGATGAGATGATTAAATTGGCTAACTCTCTATATGATGAGGGTCATAAAATTGTCATATATACAGCACGAGGAATGTCACAATTCAATGGGAATGTAACTGAGATTTATAGTCAGTTATACACCAGAACTCTTAAACACTTAGATGAATGGGGTTTAAAATATCATCAACTTATAATGGGTAAGATTCATTATGATGTTCTTATTGATGATAAAGCATTAAACT
>Ga0209298_10000192_pt1 | contig 38110 bp, 26 predicted proteins | sample S_140806_EF_Meta_FD_187325 | JGI IMG/M metagenome (GOLD analysis project Ga0209298, IMG submission 187325) | Freshwater microbial communities from Lake Simoncouche, Canada to study carbon cycling - S_140806_EF_MetaG (SPAdes) (version 2) | ecosystem: Environmental > Aquatic > Freshwater > Lake ... | reverse complement strand
CCACCAAACTACCAAACCACCGCACCACCAAACTACAACACAAAACAACACCACCAAACAACAACAAACATTTGATCATCACAACATGCTGGTCGACAACATTACTCCTGGTAAAATGGTCTGCATGTTTGGCCCAAAGGGCTGTGGCAAAACGACATGCGCCAAGCAACTGTGCATGTTGAACCAGTTTGACAAAACGGTCGTGTTTACAATCTGTCCAGACCAGTGGTTGGGCTTCGAAACACACGATACCACAAAAATGACAGCTGCTGAGTTCGAGCAAGTGCTGCAATCGTTGATTGACGACCAAAAAGCAGGCTCAAACAGCTTGTTGGTGGTGTTTGACCAAGCATCAGACTTGCATTTCAAATCCAAGCAAGTGCATTTCTTGGCGTACAACTCCAGATGGTTCAGCACTGCAGTAATCTTTGTCGAACAAATGCCCAAGGCTGTGCCTTTTTATGTTCGTCACCAGGCCGACATTGTCATGTCTGGACGGTTTAACAGTGCCAAATCTGGTGGCAAAATCTACCGCGAATTCAGCCATTTGGAGTCGTTGTCTAACTTTCAGGCTGCACAGCCAGGCACGTTCGAGTTCATGGTTGCTGATTCCAAAACAGTTGAATACTACACACCTGGCTCCGAGCTGCATGCCAGGATGTAGACCAAAAAGCTGCATGTTATTCTAGCTAATTGTTTAAATGGTGATAGTCGATTCCAAACAAAAATAGTAGTTTAGTAAAAACCGACCAAATCTGGTTTCATCATGTTGCGCAACACTGGTCACGCATCGCCTAAACGAATCTCGCCAACTAGGCCGTCAAAGCGCAAAGTAAGATTTGCAAGTCAAGCACAATTCATACCAACACCAAACAGACCAAACAGACCAAACACAAACACACCAAATAAATTGGCAAAGCTGAGACAAACTGCCAGTTTGGGTCACAACCATGCCAACCATGCCAACCATGCCAACCATGCCAACCATGCCAACCATTCCAACCGTGCCAACCAATCGGTTCACCCAAACAGTAACATGACCGACATGGCCAACTTGGCTGAAAGACTGGCTGTTTACTTTTTGAAACAGTGCGACAACCAACCCGACAACTATTTGTTGCAAATGGCAGGCAGTTTGCCAGACTTTGCCAAGAACTTTGACGCCTGGAAGTTTGCTGTGCGGTGCAGCTGGTTGGACCACGTGTGCCTGGCGGCCTTGCTGGCCAACATCAAAGACTGCCACGTGGCCACCACACGCGTCATTGCCTATGCGGTGCAGCACCAAATGACTAGTCTGGACGGCCAGTTGGCCAAGCTTGCCAGCTTGGTCGAGCTGGATCAAACCAACATGCCCAACCCGCTTAGTGGCGGCGCTGGTCTTGGTTGGGCCGAAAGTACGAATCATTACTACGATGCTCGAGTTCCTACCATTAATCTTGCCAATCGCAACAATCACAGTGGCAGCGGTAATGTTGGTAGTGGCGGTAATGTTAGTGGTGGCAGTGGTGGCAGTGGTGGCAGTGGTGCCAGTGGCAGCGGCGGTGCCAGCGGTAATGTTGGTGGTAACGGCGGTGCCAGCGGTGCCAATCGTACGACTGGTAGTGGCAGTAATGTTAGTGGTGCCAGTAATGACGCCCGGACAAGTTTGTCCCGCATGATGAGATCTAAACAAGGCGTCAGCTTTGCAAGCAAACCATGTGACGGCTCACTGGCGCCTCACCAGCAACGTGCTGTCGCCTTGGGTGTCCGTCCCGATGTCGACAGGTTGCTGGTCGTCCATGCAACTGGCAGCGGCAAGACGCGCACCATGCACGAAATTATCGGCGATATTGCTAAAAATGCATACAACAAACGACCAGTGATTGTGCTGCTGCCAAACACGTTGCAGCAGAACTTTTACAAAGACCTCGGTTCAGAGAAAAACAAATGCGAGATTTCACAGTTCATCAGAAGAAAGTTGGACAGGCCAAGCTGGCACGACGTTGAGGATTTGTTGGCAATGAAGCGCAGTGTTAACAACAACACAAAGCATTTCAAACGGCACAAAACCAAGTTGGCTACGCTAGGCGACTACAAAAACGAGGTGCACTCAACATCGAGAGTCAACAATCTCAAAGCAATGCTAAAAGTACCAATAAGAGCCCTGACATTTGACAGCATTCTCAGCATTGCCAAACCATACGGTCATGATGTCGATGAGATGCTGATGCGTAACGACGCTTGCTTGACAGTCAAGCATCAGAACGAAGCCCTGTTTGGTGTAGAATACGAGTTGAATCTTGATGACCGCAAAACACGTGCTGTACGCAAAAACATATTCAACAACAAAATCGTGATGGTCGACGAAGCACACATGCTGTTTGAAAGCACAAAGTACGACTTGGTGGTCAAAATGCTGAAATATGCAAGAAATTCCAAAGTCATGTTTTTCACAGCAACGCCGTCCACCAACAGCCAAGATGAAAACAGTAGAAATGGTAGAAATGCAAGTCAGCAACATGACCAGGCACATCACAATGATCAAACCAATCAACCCAATCAAAACACTCCGCTGATCATCGACTGCTTGACCTACCGAAACCAGGCACCGCATGTGTCGTTCTTCTACACGTTCAACCAGCCGTACTATGTGTGCACCAAGCCCTACATTTCGGCAGTGCACACTCTGCCAAACCAGGTTCTGGACGACAACAACCTGGTGCTGGGCAAAGTAGTGTTTACCGTGCTGACCGACCAGAACGCCAAGCTGTACGACGCTGCCAAAACGACAGACGAGCAAATCAAGCATGCTGCTGCACAGTACGCCAAGAACGTCCAGTACATTGCCAAGCAAAGCCAGCAGGACTTTCTGCACAACAACAACAAGCTGGCCTGTCTTTTCAAGCTGCTGCTTGAAGACACCCGCAAGACGCTGGTTCTGTTTACCTATGGTCTCAGCTCGTTCACAATGTTTGTCAACACATACTACGCCTCGCAAGTCTGGAAACCAGGCGACCGCCAGGCCAAGACGTTTGGCTTTGCAGACCCGGCAAAGCAGAAGCGCGAATTGACCAACCAGCTGGTTGCGCGGTTCAACGCGCGAGACAACCTCACAGGCAGCCAGCTGCGCGTGCTGTGCGGCGACATTGACGAGCTGGGCACCGGCAAGGACTTTCCGACTTTGCAGCGCATCATTCTGGTGTCTGTTCCCAAAACAGCCGAGTTGTACTTTCAGGCAATCGGCCGCGGCATGCGCATGTGCGGCCAGGCCGACATGCAACCAGACCAGCGCGGGCTGAGCATCGAAATGCTGGTCGCCACGAAAAGCGAGTCGCGCCAGCTCGCCGACCTGGACGACCGACCGGACATGACCAAATTCGGCATGTCAAAGCTGAACAGCATCGACGGTCTGGGCAACAAAGTGCAGCACGCCGACAGTGACGACGACCTGACAGTCGACGAGCACATGCTCATCAGGCTGCGCCGGCTGGTCGTTGAGTACCGCGCCAAACTGGCAGTGTTTTGCAACATGGATTCTTTGGGACAACAAGCCCAGCTGGCCGACCAGTCTGACCAGTGTACCGACAACAACGACCAGCCAGCCGAGCAGCTGTGCACAGCCAACGACCACGACGTCGACCACGTCGTGCAGGCAGCCAAGCAGGCATTCCAGTACGACCCATACAACCAATACAACCAATACAACCAATACAACCAATACAACCAGAACGACCAATACAACCAATACAACCGGTCTGGTCAGTACGGTCAATACGGTCAGTATGCTGGCAGCAACAACTTGCCGCAGCAAAAGATGAACAGCGACAGCCAGGAAGCCAACATTGCCTCGGCCATGTTTGCCCAGCCAGTCGTGCCGATGTGCCAGCCATCCGAAGTAGCAGTGCTGAAGGCAGACCAGATTGTGCTTGGCTGCCAGACACGCGTTTTTGAGTGGCTCGACGAGAGCTTCCTGAAAGCCTTCGACGTCCGCTTCAACGAGTTCAAGTACGGCATTGCCTACATGGCAGACTACCGCAGCGACCACCTGGTGCGGCAAGGCTTGCAAGGCCAGGACACCACTGATGTGGACCTAATGCTGGCCAGCTGCGTGAAAAAGCTGAGAGACTTGGCAGTGCGCTACAACGCCGAGTTCGTCAACCAACTGACCGACAAGCTCGTTGTGATGTCGCGGTGCGACATGCACCACCTGGTGTGGCTCAAGCGGGTGTACATTGTGTTCATGCCGAATGTACCGATTGCCCGACCAGTCATTTATGCAAACCGAGTCGCCATTCTGAAAACACTTGGTGTGCAACTGACCAGCAGCGAGGCCCTGCGGCTTTACAACGCTTTGACCGAGCCGCGCAGCCACCGCGTGCGCTACCAGGACAACCAAGCACCAACAGTGCTGCCAGACGACATTGTGTCAATCACCACCAAGGTCAAGGTGCCGGGTTTAGTCGACCAGGCTGGGCGCCAACTGCCAGCAGTGCGCGCCCTGGCAGACAGCCGAGTCAGGCAACAAATCGTGCAGCAGTTTTTCGACATTCTGTCCAATCACTTCAACGTTGCAATCAGCAGCATCGAGTTGAAGAGCGTCGCAGCCGACTACCTGGTGATTACCGCGCACAATGTGCAAGGCAGCACTATTTTGGTCGAGAACTTTGAGCACATGCTGAACCACGACTTGCTGTTCATAGGCCAGAACGCCACAACGCCGATTGTAGTCAGCCAGCCCAGCAAGCTGGGCCAGGTTGCCATGCCAGACACCGACTACTGGCTGGGGCTGCATGCAGGCATCAACAAAACCAATTTGGTTGATTTTGTGCGCTACACAATCGGCACCAATATTGCCAACTTGCCGAACCAGAACTACCAAAATCAAAACTACCAAACCGACCAAAACTACCAAAACTACCAAACCGACCAAACCGAATCCACCAGTTTGGCATGGCCAGGCAGCCCGGCCAGCAGGCAGCGCATCAAAGGCGTCAACAACGGCCACGTGTGGCTGGTGCTGCGCCAAAACGAAAACGACCAGCCGGTGCTGGATGTGTACCGCGCAGCAACTGACCTGGCCATGCAGCCTGGCGCCAACGTGTATGCACACACCCGGGAGTTCATCCAGGCCAGCCAGCGCGGCGACAAGCTGTGTCTGGTCGACAACTTTTTGGTCAGCACTGAAGCATATGCGTCTGTGCGCGCTCTGGCAGAGACTGCTTCTGACGCCAACTGGGCATCGTTCTGGAAGGCCTGCCTGGCCGCCAAGCAAAAGCTTGAAAGCCAGCTGCAAACCAAGATCTTTCTGTACACCGAGAAGCAGCCTGTGCATGCCTGGCTGCGCCTGCTGTACTCGACGACCGACCCGGTGCTGTCCAGTCAGAAGCAGCTCGACCAGTACAACCAGTACAACCAGTCCAACCAAAACAACCAAAACAACCAGTACAACCAGTACGGCCAGCCCAGTTTGGCAACACGACCAGTTGGTCCAGTTGGTCCAGTTGGTCCAGTTGGTCCAGTTGGTCCAGTTGGGGTTGCGTCGGTTGGACCAGCCGGATTGGCTGAACCGGTTAGACCAGACAATGCGTACTATGCCAGCATGTCCCGACCCGGCCAGCCCAGGTCGCTGCAAGCCATGCCTGCTGACGCATCAATGCCGGTCGACATGCTGGCGCTGCTGATTGTCGACACCACATCCAACCGCGACCATAAAGCACTGGTTCATAAACAAAACGGAATTTACGAATTACCAGTGATAAAAATACCCCAGTATGAAAATCCGTACATCATTGCGACGAAGAGTGTCTACACATTTGTCAGAAATGCTATGGAATTCAAGCCTTATGATTTGGGCAAGTACGAGTTGCGCGGCAAGTGCTACCAGGTAATGCAGCTGAGCAACACCGACTACGGCGACTCTATCGTGGCGAGCAGTGCTTACCAAATGGTCAGTCTGTCGTGGCTTGCACGTTCTGGAAAGACAACTGGCATTTTGAAAGCAGTGCTAAGCAACATGCAAACTAATTAAACATCACTGGACTCACTGGAATCCGAGGTGGACTCGTCGAACCAGGCAATGATTTTGATGATTTGGCGCTTGGCGTTCTGGTCAGACTGGCCGAGCAGCTCTTCAAGCTTGTCCAGCAGGTTAGCGTCTTTGAACATGCTGCAAAAGTCCAGAAAACTTGGCATCTGGTGAGCACACAGTGCGTCGATGCACTCCAAGGTAGCAAACAGTTCTGTTTTGCCGAGCAAGCCGACTAGCTTGGCCGGCAGGTCGACCAGCCAGCTGAACAGCTGGGCTTTCTGGTCAGGTGCAGCAATGCACGTGCACAGGGCGTGCAGCACAGCCAGCAGCTCGCGCGTGATGTTGAATGCCTGGCAGTCCAGTTGGTCGACAATCCGCATGACAATGTGCTTCTCCAACAAGTGTCTGTGCTTTGATGCTGCGACCAAGTACAGCACGGCCGCGCAGTCCAGCTGGTCCAGCTGTGCAGCGCACTTTTCAACCAGTGCTTTGCTGACCAGCCGGTCCAACATGGCATTGTCTTGGCTGCACAGCTTGCTCACCAGCATCGTGCCGTCTGGCAAGCTGCACAGCTGTTCGAGCTGGCTGCCAGCCAAGCCGACGACCATCTGGCTGACCGAGCGCTCTTCGTGGTTGTCCAACACGTACATGCCAGCCAGCACGCACAGCAAGTTGACATGTTTGTGTGCAACTGCCAGCTGAGTCAGTTGGCGCAGCAGCTCGGCGCGCTGTTTAGTCAGCTTCAGCTGCTGGTAGCTAAGCAGGGTCAACAAATCGACAAAGCTGGATAAGTAACTTTGAATCGCCGGACCAGCCGAGCCAGCCGACCTAGCCGAACCAGCCGAACTAGCCAAACCAGCCGAACTAGCCAAACCAGCCGAGCCAGCCAAACCAACTGGGACGGTTGTCTGGTTCAGTTGGTACACTATGTTTGTCAAAACAAGATCAACACAGTATTTGTGCCTGACCAGTTGGGCAAGCACCACATCGTCGTCGGTGCAGCCAATGTTGTACAAACACCAGCAGGCGCGCTTGCGCAAACTGGCAGAGCTGTGCTGCATGCACACTACCAGTGCATCCAAAATGCTGGTTTGGTAGGTATGCTCGGCAACCTGTTGATTGGCAACCAGCTTGGCACAGCAATCGTCCGACACTGCCAAGTTGCCGAAAAACACAATCTGGTGGTTCAGCAGCGATTGGTCAAGTGTCATCGTCAAAGACTGTGCTAGGCGTTCAAGCATGGCCAAGTTGTCCACCAGCTTGACCAGCACGGCTCTGCTTTGCGCAGTTGACGACAACCTGGCCAGCTGCTTCCAGCCGTCTGCCCACTGCGGTGCAGACGGCTGACAAGCAAGTTTGAGCTGTGCAACACACTGCTGGCTCAAATCGGTCAGGTCAAGTTGAACATCCGAGTTGGCCAAACCAGCCGATCCAGTCAAGCCAGCCGAACCAGCCAAGTCGGACGATCCGGCCAAACCAGCCGGATCAACACAAATGGTCCGGCGGAGCTGCAAGTTTTTCATGCGCTTTTGCTTTCTGATTTGAATAGTTTGGTCGACGCGGGCGCGCTGATCGGCATGGCTGTTAAACGACTGCTTAACGGACATTATGCTACACAGTGGTTGTTTAGTGCAGTCTGCACAGTTGTCACACTTTGCACAATTTGAGCAGTTTAAATGTTGTTAACAATTATATACTTTCAAAACAACACTACATATGACGAGCAACCAGTCAAGTAAACAGCCAAACAACCCAACAACTAAACAGCCAAACAAACAAACAACCCAACAACCAAACCAACCAAACCAACCAAAACAACCAAACAACCAAAACAACCAAATCAACCAAATCAACCAATCATCACCAGCTTGGCCAGTAGCTCAAAGTCAATCTGCTTGGACTTCCAGCCCAACAAATCTTTCCAGAAAAAGCCAGGCATCTTGGCAAGCATAGCTGCCAGATTGGGCAGCTGGGCAGCCTTGCTTTGGTTGGCAAATGCCAGCTGGCTGGACACTGCTTTGCGGTCTTGGCAGTACAGCACAGCCTGCCACTTGTGGCTGGTGTGGTTTGGATGGGCATGTTTTGCGCGCTTAAAGTCGTGCACAGTCTCTTCGGTCTGTTTGGTCTGTTTGGTTTGGCTGGTCGACTTGTCCAGCCACAACACTGGCAACTGACCAGCCTGCTTGTTCGTGCTGACCAACTGCTTGGTCTGGACCAGCTCGGTGGGCCCAGCTTTGTGGTCCTGTCTGTCAAACAGTTTGGTCGTCTTGGCCTGTTTGGCCAACCACCTGGCTTGACTAGTTTGGTCGGAATAGTCAGAATGGTTGGAATTGTTTGAAACAACTTGGCTGGCGAGTTTGTACAGTCCGGGACTGACCAGCCAGCAAAACGTCGGCACATCAGTGGTTGCCAAGTACCGAAACACTGCTTTGCCAGCCATGATTTCCACCACCAGCGTTCTACACTCTTTCAACACCAAGTTGGCCGACAAGTCTGCACCCACATACTTGGCCACCAGCTTGTCGTGCTTGCCAGCCAGCTCTGTGGGCATTGCCAAACCTTGCAGCACCACATGGCGGTACGCCCAGTCGACATACTTTTCAAAGTCGGTCATGTCGGTGGGCCGACAGTGCTTGCTGAACCTGGCAAACGGGCTAGTTGGTTGGCTTGTAATCATGCAGGCATGCCGCCAAGCAGCAACAGCCGATTTGTACAGTTCAACTGCACTGCTCCGAACTGGCTCGGCACGTTTGGCACGCTTGGCATGTTTGGCAATACGATGTGTAACCCCACCGCGTAGTTCATTTGTATCTTTGAGTTGACGCTGGTTGCCATAAGCGGTGTCAATGTTGATGGTTTTTGTGTTTGCATAGTTTGCATCGTTTGCCGACGTATTGTGAATCAATTTGGCTCGCTTGAAGTCCTGCACAGCTCCACCCATCATAACACCTGGTGCCACCGGTGCAGACACCATATTAATCAAAAAATAATGCTCTTCAGTCTTAAACAGGCAAATACATTTAGCAGATTCCTTCTCCACTTCTTCACCGTCCACATCTTCAGTCGGCCACCAACCAATAACGGTATGCATGTCATTATCAAAGTCATAAACAAACATGTGTATGTTTGATTTAGACAAAACATAGGTCACAAACTCAATGACAGGTTGAACAGTACCCATTTTTTTGATAAACGTAGCATTGATTGCACCAATTGCCCATGCATATCGATTTTTTACATTGTCTGGCATATTTATGTTTGCAAAGCTTTGCTTGTACTCGTTGAATAATGTGTGTTTAATGTAGCCGCGTAGATATTTGGAGTGTATTTTGCGGTCTTCATCCAGCAAACGTGTTATGTACTGTTCGACTTCAATTGAGCCGACATTTTCAACGATGTATGTTGAAAAGTATTGTGCAACTATTTCAGCGTCTGTTAGTGGTCTCTTCAAAGCCAAACATAGTGCTGCCCAGAAAGATTGGTTGTTGTTTGGTGTTTCTGCCAACAGCCTCGCGTCGACCATTTGATTAACATTGTGGCGTACAGAGCTTGCGATCAAGCTGCCTGTTCGTTCAGTATACTGTATGTGACTAACTGGAGCCAAAGCATCCAAACTTTCTTGAATCGTCAGTGTTTGCACCGGTTGTGCTGGAACATCAACTGCCGGCGAATTGTTTGCTTCAACTGGTTCCTGACCATCATTACCAATTTGCTCGTTCCAAAATTTAAGCTGGTCCTGGTAATTCATGGTTGCAGCGTTTTCTGTAGACACTGTAATTTACAACATAACAACACTACGACTATTTTGGATTGCAACAAAACTGTTTGTATAAAAAACACACATCATGAAGCAAGTTGGTCGCAACAGGAAACTTGCCAAATCTAGACAGTCAAAAGCATCGAAACTACGCCGGCGGAAGTTGCTGCGCGGCGGTTCGTCGCCTGCTTCGTCAACAATCCCATCCACCACATCCATCACATCCAACAAACCCAGCATTGCGCGCCCGCAATATGACCGTTGGGAGCCAGGCCAGACGCCGCAAACCAAAACAGTAGTTTGCAACAACCAATTGATTTTGTCCCAACAAATGTACTACTACCGCCTGGGATACATGCAGCGCATTGCTGATCTAGTCAACACCAAAAACAGGCACAAAATGGCCAACCAAGAAATTACAGATTTAAACAACATTGTTGTAGGCATGGACAAGCGCTACAAGGACGCAATACTGGAACCAACCTACGTGCCGGTTTCGTCACACATGACCAAGATGCCGAAATCTGCCAGTCCAGCAATGTTGAACAGGACGTACAGAGAGGCATACTTGTAATGTTTGGCTAACCAATCTACCAGTCTGCCAGCTTGGTCTATATGTGGCTTTACCAGCTCTTGGCAGTATTACATCTGGCAGCCAACAAACCAGCCAGCAAATCTGCCAGCCAAAAAACCAGCCAGCCAACAAACCAACCAACTAACAAACCAGCAAGCAAGCAAGCCAACCAACCAACAAACCAGCTAGCCAAAACACCAACAAACCAGCAAGCTAGTAGGTTTGGCAAGTTGGCAAACACACTGTTTTAACTGTCGTTAATAATTACTCAACTTACAAAAACCAGTTCAATCAGTCATGATGCAGTTGGTTTGGTTGACTGTTTTTGTATGTCTAGTTTGCACAGTATGCTTGGCCTGGCTGGCATGGTCAGCCAGGCATCATAAACATCGCCTGGCGGCTAGTCGGGTGCTTGTCGGGCTGGCAGCTGTGCCAGTTACAAACCAGTTTCGTGCCGAACTATACAACAACATACCGTCTAGTATTTTTCCAAGGCTGCCTGCTGCACCAAGCAATCCAAGCAGTTTGTCCAAATCACAGATTTTTGGTGTTCCGCATGTGGTCTACCGCACATGGCCGGACCAGTCGTACCACAACATGCCCGGCCTCGTCCAGGCCGACAAAACCACCAAAATGGTGCTTGCCAGACACAGTCCAGACTGGCAGCACCTGGTGTTTGACAACCAGGCCTGCCAGGCATTCGTCGAGCAGCACTTTGCAGCTTGGCCGGCCATCATCTGGGCGTACAACGCGCTGAACTACGGCGTCATGAAGGCAGACTTTTGGCGTTACCTGGTAATCTACCAAAACGGAGGCATGTACCTCGACATGAAAAGCAGCATCACAGACTTGCCAACACACCTCAACTTTGACATCTGCGACAAGGCAGTCGTCATGGCCTGGCCGTTCCAAAAGCATCTGTTCAGAAAGCACGGCGAGTATGTCAACTGGATGGTCATGGCGCCTCCCAAGTCAGAGTTTCTGTGGCAAGTCGTCTGGCAAGTGGTGCGCAACGTCCAGGCAGTCTTGCACGACCCAGATGAAAACTTTTTAAAACTGGTGAGCTGGTTCGGCGAGCCCAACCCCAAGGCAAGCATTCTCTGCCTGACCGGCCCGATCATGTACACCTATGTGGCCAGAACATACAGCCAGCACGTCTATATGCACGACCATTTGTTGAACTGTTTCAAGTACGACCTGGCTGGCCATCATCACAAAGCAGTCCTGAAGAAAAGCCACTACAGCAAGCAAGCCAAAGCGCTGATAGTGTCAAACACATCGTGCCCCAGTTGGTAGCTACTCACGTGTCGAGTAATTTGCATGTTTGTGCATATAAACTAACAGTATAATATTATGTAGATTTATAAAACGTGCAAATGCCATCCCAAATGTCTCGACCAGCCTGTCGGCTGGTGGTCGCATTGGTTTGTGTGTTTTTAATCATAGTAATCGTACTCAGCATAGTCGTCACGTTGCGTCCTTGGAAGACTGTGGTGAAGCAGTTTGACGCAGAGCCAGACTTGGCTGTCGGTAATTCTGTTGTTGTACATGTCAACATGACCACTATTCCTGAACGTTTTGAATCTGACTGGTTTGCAGCCAACATGCGGCGCATGATGACTAGCATGCGCGGCAACTTTGTTTGGTGGTGCAACGTGCCGCCGTCGTTCGGCTCGACTGGCCAACTGTATGTCGTCACCCAAAAGGTCAAACAGCTGCTGGCCGACTTTCCCAACTTTCGACTGTTTTATACTGCTCAAGACTGGGGTCCCATCACGAAAATGCTTGGCGGGCTGCACAACCCAGACATCAAGTTGACGGACGCCATGCTGATTTGCGACGACGACGTGCAGTACTTGCCTGATTTCGTTCAAATCGCAGCTGCCCACTTTGCAAAAAACCCGAGCCGCGTGTATACATATTGTGGTTCCGGCGTCCTGGGTTTCCGTGGTTACTTGGTCCAGAAAATGATGTGTTTGGCTTTAACCAGCAACATGCCAGCCAGCTGCCGGCGCATCGACGACGACTTGTTGGACATGTACTTCCAAGGTCACACAACTGCCATCACGTACCACGGCAGCACCGAACCATGGTGCACCATCGACGGAACCGACTGGGGCGACTGGCATACCGAGCAGCACACTGCTCTTAGCCGTGACAACCGCCCACCAATGGTAGCAGCTTGCAAGCACGACTACAATTTGGCGAAAAAAGATATGCTGAGCAGCACATTTCTTGCGCTGGAGGCCGGTGCTGTTCACAAGCAACTGTGTCCTGCTGTGCTCAGTGACTACTATCCGACGCCGGCGGAGCTGTCTTGTTCACGCCTCGACGCGCCAGCTCAGCTTGGCAAAGTTCCAAAAATTATTTGGAGAACAGCTGCAGACGACAGCTGGAAAGTAACTTGTCGGTCAGCATTCGACAAGACTGCTAGCACAAATCCTGACTGGCAACAGCGTGTGTTGACTGACAAAGATGTGATGCAGTACATCCGCACGACTTACGCCTCTGTGCAACCTATCATTGACGTGGCAGAGCGCATCCAGCTAGGCGTGTTGCTGGCTGATTTGTGGCGCTTGCTGATTTTGTTTGACCAGGGCGGATTGTACCTGGACCTGAAGTGTCCAGCCGTGCAGCCAATCGAAAACCGACTGAGCTTGGCAACGAACAAGGCGTATGTTTGCCAGTGGAAAACATACCGTCCGCAAGCACACTTGTTCAAAGGCGGCGAGTTTGTCAACTGGGCCATCATGTCTGCTCCGCGCAACCCGGCCATATGGGCAGCTATATGCCAAGTTGTTGCCAACCTTCAAGCTTGTCAGCTGCATGAAGACCACCGGTTCATGCTTGTTGGTGAAGCCCACCACGAAACGTCCATGATGAAGAACCGGGTGTTGTGCACCACTGGGCCCATTGCGTTTACACATGCTGTACTTACGCGATCAGCCAACATTACAGTTGTGGCATCAAACATGAATGGTGCTGTTCGTTACACACCGCCCAAGATGAACGAGATGTTGGCCAAAACACCAAATCATTATTCAAAGTACACACGCCGGTTTTTGAACGCAAAACCAGGCCAGGCGTGCGTGCCCCGCATTCTGCATCTCAGCTGGAAGTCCCACCAGGCTGTACCACAAAAGGTATGGCAGAACATTGTAGAGTTTGTACCAACTGATTTTGATGTGCGTTTCTACTCGGACGACGACTGCGCAACCTACATGTCCCAACTCGACAAGCATGGCAAGATCGGCAGCATGTATGCTGCCATCGAAAACACTGCACACAAAGCTGATGCATTCAGGTACGCAATATTGTACCAGTATGGCGGCGTCTGGCTTGACATAAAGACTGTGTTGTTGCAACCAATCGATTCGTTTCTTGATATGACTGTTGAACTGACGACTGCAATTACCAGCACGTCGAAAGCTGTTTACCAAGGCGTTCTTGCATGTGCTCCTAATATGGCCATAATGTCACAGTGCCTGACAGACGCGCTCGAGCTTGGCAAACCACATCATGGCCGAAACTATTTAAGCAATATTCAGTTTTTGACCAAACAGCTAGAAAGCCAGCTTTCGGCCAAGTCCAATCAACCAAAGCAACAGCTGCAGGCCGGTCGGAATCAGGGCCTGCGATTCGACTTTGATCTGGCAATTGAAGACGTACAACCAGGCAACGCGCAGAACAAGGACAAATATGGTTTCGACTCAAACATTTATTCAAACAACAAAAAAGTAATTAAAACGCGGTACGACGACTTCCCATGGAAGTAAACTAAACATACGAATTGTTAAATTAAAGTATACTATTTTTAAAAAAAAAATTCAAGTATATATTGTCATCGCGAAACATGTCCACGCAGTTTGTATTTGGTTTGCTGGGAAAGTATATTCTATGTCGGGCAGACAGTCAAAAAAGTTGTTTTGGTGGCCAGCCATTCTGAACAAAACAACAAGTCTGGTGCAACCAACCCGCAGCCGCCATAACGTCACAACATCATATGTTGACCAACCCGCAGCCGCCATAACGTCACAACATCATATGCTGACCAACCCGCAACTGCCATAACGTCACAACATCATGTGCTGACCAACCCGCAACTGCGCAACTGCGCAATCACTGGTTTTTTAGCTATCATCAACTAATATAAAATTGTGAATTTGTGGTGAGCTTGCTGGCTTGGTGTCAACCTGCGTTTGAGTGCTTTTGTTAATTTGTGAGTTTATTAAAAAGCAAGCAAAGCATCAATGTCCGACACGCCAGTACAGTTGTGTGATTTGTGTGATTTGTGTGATTGCAACAAAGCTGGCAAGCGTACCAGACGTACCAGGCGTATCAATAGTGAATGTGACTTGCAGTATTTGAAGCTGTTCAAGTACAAGCTAGAGTGTGCATGTCAGGCAACCAGTTACAGCGACGAATTCATATCCGGCTGCGATAGCTTAAAGTGCCTTCAAAAAAGGTATGACCATTCTGGGAGATACGTCGTTGAACTGTATGAACGCAGCACTGATACAGAATCCTGGATTCATGTTGGTGCTTACCTGGGCGAAAGACTGACCTACGAAAAGCCTGCATGTGTCATAATCGAATGATGCAATTTGGTATTTTGGTAGCTTATCATATGTGCGTTTGACATTTTTTGCATAATGTGCAAATATCACCAAGCTGCTAAAAACATCAAACCAAACCAAACCAACCAAACCAACCAAACCAGCCAAACCAACCAAACCAACCAAACCAACCAAACCAACCAAACCAACCAAACAAACCAAAAATGAATCTGGATGGTCCGGACCAGCCAGAGCAGCAAGAGCCCGACATGATGGCCACTTTGATGCTAGAGTTTCTGGTGTCGTCCAGCAACTTTGTGAGGGCGCTGGCAGCATGCTACAACACGTGCCTCATCACGCAAGGTGTGTACCAGCAGTTTGTCGCCAAGGTTGGCCAGCTGCCCAAGCGCATCACCACCGACACCTTCAGTTTGTCGGCCGAGCAGTACAAGAACGGCTTGGAGCTGATCAACATCCTGGGTACTTTGCTGGACCACCAGATCGACAACAAGACAGTCTTTCAGTACATCATGGAGGAAGATGCACGCGTGCTGAAAGTAGTAGAGTCAAAAGTCAAGCTGTTTCAGCTGCTGCAGATTGCAGTGCGGGTCAACCAAATGACGCCACAGAACCGCAGCAAGACGTTTGCCCACTTGAAAAAGATAGTCAACCAAGCCAAAAACTACCTGATGACCAGCAACTTGCCTGCAATGGCCAGATCCAGGCCGGAAGACATGTTGCGGGCAATGACTGACCCGGCGGCACTGACTCAGATGGTTGAACAAACCATGAGCAACCCGCAAATGAGCAAGCAAATAAGCGAAATGATTCCCAAGTTAATGGCCAGCACAAACGGCATGGCAAGCATCGCCAACAACCCCAACATGAAACAGATGTTTGACCAAATTGCCAAGCAAATGCCGGGAATGGCAGGCCTTGCAGTGCAAGCATCTGGACCAGTTGGATCAGTTGGACCAGCTGGACTTGCCGGACCAGCTCAGCTGTCTAACATTTTTGGAGAGCCAGACTCGGACGGCACGCTGTGAGTTGCAACTAACCAAACCCAAACAGTCCAAACAGTCCAAACAGTCCAAACAACCCAAACAATCCAAACAATCCAAACATGCCAAACATGCCAAACAGTCCAAACAACTGACCAACCGAATGCACAAAATAAGTGAGTGTTGCCAAACTGTTGGCAACTAGTCTGGTCAGGAAGGAATACTTGGCGTTTGGAATCGCGACAAAGTAGTGGCCAACCAAGTGATGAGTAGGATCAGTTGGGTCAGTCCTGGCTTGAAAGACCAAGTATGCAAAGCTCTGGTTGACTAGGCACAGATTTGTGGTTGCTAGCTGGTCAAGTTGACAGGTTGGCAACCAGGCCAGGTCGATGCATGTCTGTGCAACCTGGTGACCCAGTCTGTCGTGGCAAACTGCGTCGTAGCAGACAGCGCCTTTCAGCAAGGCAAGTCGGAGGTCTGTGTATACGATTGTCACAAGCACCGGCTTGGCATAGCTGTGCAGCGACGAGTCGACATGTGTCATGTTTGTGTTAATATGTAAGCATAAACAAATCAACCAAATCAACCAAATCAACCAAATCACAATATGTTTTCCGACCATTCCAAATCTGGCCATTCAGTCCGACACAACAGTGTACGTGTCGAGCATGTTGGGAATGCTGGTCATGGACATGTTGGGCATGTTGGTCATGTTGTCCATGTTGGTCATGGCCATGTTGTCCATGTTGGTCATGGCAATGTTGTCCATGTTGGTCATGGCAATGTTGTCCATGTTGGTCATGGCAATGTTGTCCATGTCGGTGATGTTCATAGCATCGCGCAGCGACACGGCTCGCAAGGCGTGCCACATGCGGTTGCACAGCCACAGTGCAACCATCAGGTTGATGATCAGTTGGACCACAAAGTGCATGTTGGCAAAAAGTATTTGAAAAGCTAGATGTTTGGTAGTCAGTCTGGTTTGAATGACAGCTGCCAACAGATTGGCAAGTTTGGCCAATTGGCAGATTAGCAGGTTGGCAGAAAAGCAGATTGGCAGGTCGGTTTAGATTTGAATTGCTGTATTAAAACAGACTAGCAAACCAGACCAGCAAACTAGCAACCAAACATATGTGCAACCAACAACCAACAACCAACAACCAACGACCAACAACCAACAACCAACAACACAAAACCAACAACCAGCATTTGCCAGCGTTTGCCAGCCAGTCGACTTGGTCATGGATATTTTACAGCTGGCTCTGAGTGCACAATTCAAAACAAACAGAACACACCAGCCAACTGGCCAATCAAAAGTCGTGCTCGTGACAAAAGACAGAATGATTACTGTTGCTACCAAAGTGTATGAACAGTACAGTGCAGACAAGTGCAAAGAGTTTATGGACGATGTCAACAAAATGGCTTTGGAGGCTCGAAGGACTCGCTTGGCTAATCTTGATGCAAGGAACAGTACGACATCAATCGATCCGACCACACCAGTCGAACCGACCCATTTGACCGACCCAGTTGGACCAAACAATCTGGCCGGACCAATTCATCTGGCTGAACCAACGCATCTGGCCGAACCAGTTGGACCAAACCAACCAACTGGGGCTTCAACGTCGACCACGATGTGTGCTCAGTTGGTGCTGGATTCGGCAGATAGCACGTCGCTGCAAGCAGTTGAAGCTGCTTTAAAAAACCTGGTTGCAAAGATCAACAAACTGCAAGCCAGCACAACCAACCAACACAAACTGGCATCAAAACTGACAAAGCTCAACACCGAGCTGGCGAGACTACGCTTGCTGCACTGCAAGTTGACAAAGTTAGTTTGTAACTAAACCAGTGTACATCTTGTTGCGTCATGCAGGCTGTGTGTCCGAGTATACCTATGCCCAGCCGTCCATACGCGACATGGCGAGTGGCGCTGCGATTAGTTGGGATGCTGGTCTTTCAAAGTTGTACAATGTATACTGCCGGACAAAAAAGGCCAACGACGGTTCGGTCGCAAGGTGCATACCATAGTCTTGGTTGTCAACATCGTTGGTGATGCCAAAGTAGATTGCACCGACGTGGTAGACTGTGTCGTCGTCGTCTCGCAATTCACGTGCGTCTTGCGGAAAACTTTCGACGAGTTCAGTTTGAGCTGTCCACCATAAAAGCACATGTCTTTCTTCGACGCCAACCCACGTAGCGACCAACGTGCGGGCCGCTTCACATCTAACTCCGCCTTGCACCAAGTGGGGTTGCGTGTTTCCATTTTTGAACGTCCTGAACAGCATGGTTGGTTGGTTGGTTGGATGCGCAGTTGGTTGCGCAGTTGGTTGGTTGGTTGCGCAGTTGGTTGCGCAGTTGGTTGCCAAGTTCGACAGACTATGCTTTCCCAAGCATTATCTGTGTGTTCAGTCTGCCAACACGACATGATGACTGGCTCGTTGCAAGTTAATTTGCATGCAAGTTCATCATATGTTTTATTCCAGTCGACCAACATATGTTGTCTAGGTTAGTTTGGTTAGTTTGGTTATTTTGGCTAGTTTGGTTAGTTTGGTTAGTTTGGTTTGTCGATTGCAAACCTGGGATCACAACCAGAAACGTTTGAAAACACGTGTTTGGTGTTTAGTTTCCAAAACTTGGTCTTGCACCATGGAAAACCAAAACACATGCACACCCGGCACACCCGGCACACCCGGCAAAAGTACCAACACGGGCAACGCGTCTGGTGAACACGTTGAGCCGAACCAATTGGACAACCCAAGTGGTGTGCTGCAATTACACTCTCCAACGCAAGGCGATCTTTATGACAACGCAAAGCCCAAAGTGACAACATTCGGTCCTGCACCACAACAGCCGTGGCGCAGCACAAGTTGGGCAGATCTTGGTTATCATGTTGTGGGTGATTCTGTGACGACCCTTGCCAGCCGAGTCCGAGTTGTTCGGTTGGAGCATTGCTGCGAGCTACCTTGCTATGCCACGCCTGGCAGCAGCGGCATGGACTTGGCGTCGACCACCGATCTTGTGCTTTTGGCTGGGCAGCGCGCATTGATTCCAATCGGTATCTGCATCGAGCTACCGCGATTCTACGAGGCACAAATCCGGTCGCGATCAGGCCTGGCATCAAAGCATGGTGTAGTGGTGCTCAACTCGCCAGGCACCATCGACGAGGACTACCGCGGCGAAATCAGTGTGTGCCTTGCCAACCTTTCTGATCAACCATACAAGGTCTTGCGCGGCATGCGCATCGCCCAAATGGTCATTTCGACGTACCAGCCGGTCGTGCTTGACGTGGTCGACCAGCTGAGCAGCACTGTGCGCACAGGCGGTTTTGGATCCACGGGTGTGTGAGGTGCGAGGTGTCAGGTGTGTCAGGTGTGTGACGTGCGACGTGGTTCAGGTGTGTGAGGTGCAAGGTGTCAGGTGTGTGAGGATGTGCGACGTTTTTGCCATCATAGACATAGCTTTACATTAAAACATAAATGTCCAGAAAACAGGTTTCTAGTAGTTGGTTTGTTTGGTTGTGCATCAACCAGTCGAACCGACGTACCAACGTACCAACGTACCAACGTACCAACGTACCATCGTACTAACCGACAAACCAGCTCGTCGAGCCGGCTAGGTTGTAATATGACCACAAAGTTCAAGTCCTACGCACAGTGTGTTGAAGAGGGTAAACCATCCAGTAAATATGGATATTCTCGGCAGCGCGGATGGCATAAAATGAATCAACCAAGCCAAACTGGTGAAACCAACAACCCGGTAGATCAATTGGGTATTGCAAAAACAAAACCTTTAAAACCAACTGGTCCAACTGGTCCAAGTGGTCCAGCTGGTCCAACTGGTTCAACTGGTTCAACTGGTCCAACTGGTCCAACTGGTCAAACTGGTCCAGCTGGTCCAACTGGTCCAACTGGTTCAACTGGCCCAACTGATCACAATGGGTTAGCCGACAAAATTTCAAGATCCAGCTGGTGCGTAGTGTGCTAGCACGCAAACTTAACTAGCCTGACCAGCCTGACCAGTTTTGCCAGTTAAACTTGCGTCGGCAAAGCAGTTATTTGGCAAATTCTGTCAAGCACAGTTTGCTTGGCTCGCGACATGGCTTTTTAAGACATTGCCTTGCAAACAATTTGCGCCTGTCGCCTAGGCTTTACGTACGTTCACACACGACCAACAACGTAACAACGCCGCACCAGTGTGCATGTATTTGTTTTAGGCGAGGCATCATACATATGTATGCAACAAAAAAACTAGCGTTTTACGATCAAACCTCTTGTTTTGCAGCATATCTTGCAAACCTTGTGCGGTTTCATTATATCTTTTGCAAACGTGTTTTTTGATTCAAAATGTCTGAAGTAAGCAGCTTGCGCAGCGCATTGGACGGACTTCACTTGCAAATTTCACAAACAAGTCAACACCAAGGCAAGGCTGCCGCACCGTTTGCTAATTCCATTTCAAGCAAACAGACGTTTTGCATACAGACTGCTTATGGCGATTTAAACAGGAAGCCATTCGTCACATCTACTACGTGTTACGATGACTTTGACGACGCCATGACGGATTTTGACGTGTATGTCAAGCGCCAACACGATGAACAGCAAAAACGCGACTGGAACAACTTGTTCAACTCGCGTTCAGAGTTTTACCGCGGTTATGACGTTTACGCCATGTGTGGCATAAAGCAACCAGCCGAGCCAGTCCAGTCATCACACTAAACACAAAACATATGAGTTGTGATGAAGTTTAATTTGCTGTTAGAAAATCAAAGCCTAGAATTGTGTAGACTGTCATCATGCTTGTCTGGCAAATCGTTGCGTGGGCTGTGTTTGGAATGGCCACAGCTTGCATAGTAGCGCTGGTTGCGTCGTTCAGCAACTGCACCCAGTGTGAAAGCCGACAACACATTCAAGAGGAACCACAGCTGTACACTGCGTTGGTGGACAAGTAGACAGACAACCAAACACTTTCGACTTGCTCGGCATTATGCACCAGCCAACAACCGTGCAACCTGCGCGCAACACCACACCAAGTCGTCGAGCCAAACACGAGGATTGATTCGCAAAGCATGCTTGAATGGTCGTGCGAGTTGGGTGGGTTGGGTAAGTTGGGTGGGTTGGGTGGGTTGGGTGGGTTGGGTGGGTTGGGTGGGTTGGGTGGGTTGGGTGGGTTGGGTGGGTTGTGTGGCCATGCAAACTGACATTGCGTTTTAATTTACCAACCAACCGGACAACATATGCTGTGACTATTTTAATAGCAAGCATTAAAAAAAGCAGTTTGTACATTACATAACACGTCCACACGTCCACACGTACACACGTCCACACGTCCACACGTCCACACGTACACACGTCCACACGTACACACGTACACATTACAAAAAACAAACACAGCAAACACAGCAAACACAGCAATGCGCGTTGCTAGTTTGCTGACATGTTTGTTGGTTTTGGCTGGCATGTGTTTGGCCACGCCAACCAACCAGTACAACTACACAGTGGTGCGCCGAGCCAAGCCGACCAACCAGTACAAAGACACTTCGGTTGTCCGCCGAGCCAAGCCGACCGACCAGTACAAAGACACACCAGTGGTGCGCCAAGCCAAGCCAACTGACCAGTACAAAGACACACCAGTGGTGCGCCAAGCCAAGCCGACCGACCAGTACAAAGACACACCAGTAGTGCGCAAGTTCAAGCCGACCGACCAGTACAAAGACACACCAGTAGTGCGCAAGTCCAAGCCAACTGACCAGTACAAAGACACGTCGGTGGTGCGCCAGGCCAAGCCGACCGACCAGTACAGGGACGCGGTGGTCGTCCGCAAGGCCAAGCCGACCGACCAGTACAAGGACGCGGTGGTCGTCCGCAAGGCCAAGCCGACCGACCAGTACAGGGACGCGGTGGTCGTCCGCAAGGCCAAGCCGACCGACCAGTACAAGGACGCGGTGGTCGTCCGCCAGGCCATACAAATTTAAACCTGGTGATGGTATTGAATGCGTTTTGGCAAGTCTAAGTAACCCAGCGCGCCACGTTGACGTTTAGCAACGGTTAGTCGTCAGATCGGGCATAGTGCCCGATCTTTGTTGATGTGATGTTTGCACAAAATGGTCCCAGACTCGTTAATGGTGTTACACTTTAAAATGGTTGGTTAATTGGTTGGTTGCGCAGTTGTGCAGTTTGGGTTGCACAGTTGGTCATGCAACCACGTAGTCCTTGGCCGACTCGGATGCGCACATGTTGGTCATGAACTTGGTGCCCAAGTAATGGGCCCAAGTGTGTGCCTCATCATGTGTCTCGCAAACTAGCAAAACTGGAATCTTGCTGTCCAGAATGTGTTTTAGCTGGTTGCTGGCTGTCCAGTTGTCCAAAATTTTGTGGTATCTGGCATCATACACCACAACCAGCTTGGTCTTCCAGTACGACAAATCATCCAGCTGGTGCACACGCGTTGCGTCCAACAACGCCTCGATGGGTCGTGCATGCGGTTTGTGCTGTATGCACACGTATGCTCGGTTAGGCTTTTTGCACCACTGGTTAACCGCCTGGCCGATGCGCGTCATTTTTCCAGTTTCGTGTGTGCCATGCACCACCATGAACTTGGATGCATTGGTTTTGCCAACACCAGCCAGAAACTTTGTTGTTTCCTGCCTGACGGGCATCACTTGCTTGCAGACCATCTGAAACTTGCTTGGCAACCTGCATGCACGAAAAGCTTTTTCTGCCAAACTCATGTTTTGCTGGCTAGTTGGTTGCGCAGTTGGTTGTTTGGTTGTTTTAAACGGCCTGCGTTGCAAAGAACCACAACTGTGTTTGCTAAGAATTCAAAAACTGTTTCAAACTGCTTTGACACATGTTATACAACATATGTTAACCGACTGATTACTCAAATTGCGTAACAACTGGTTGGTTTGATTTGGTTGATTTGGTTTGGTTGGTTTGATTTGGTTGTTTTATGCCAGAACCAAATTTGTGCGCTGCCCCACCCCGGTGTTGTATGCATTGCTGAGCTTGGTCATCAAATCGTGTTGCTCTGTTGGCGTCGATGCACAACACACAAGCTGGCCAGGCACCGAGTCGGACCTGATGTAGTGTATTGCTTGCTCGGTGCTGCAAAGCAAAACAAGTTTGACCTTTTGGTCAACAATTTGTGCCATCTCATCAGTGTGGTAATCCGTGTTCCAAACGTGGTCGGCATGACAAACCATGACCAGCTTGGTCGTCCAGTTGGCCAGCTCTTCCACATGGCTGGTACTGGTAGCTTCCAGCAAGCTTTCTAGCCATGATGTCGCAAACCATTCGTTTGCCAGAATGCACCGGTGCGACTTTGCGGCTTGAATTGCTTCACCGACGCGCGTTCTTCGACCGGTGCGCGCATTGCCGTAGATGATGGCCACACCAGGTTGACTACTCTTCAAGTAGCTGCGAATGGTTTGCGTGACATGCGTCTGGGCACGTGTTGGAAACGCAGTTTGGCGCTTAACAAATGCTTTTTCGGCCAAACGAGCTGCCAGTTTGGACATTGCCTGGTTAATTGGTTTGGTTGGTGTGGTTGGTGTGGTTTGGTTTGGTTGGTTGGTTTGGTTGGTTTGAATCGACTAGTTAGGTTTGTAATTGTTACAATAAACTGTTACTCATATGTTGGTCGACAGCCGAATCACTGTGCGCATTGTGGTCGGACTTGGAAACCATCCGCAACGATGTCGACCAGTGCTTCGACAATCTGCCTATCGCTGGCAATGTTTTGCAGTGCTATGCAGGCCTTTTTAACAACCAGCCCAGACTGCCCAGACTGACCCATGTGGTGCTTGATGACATCAACCAGTGTTTGGAAACCACCTTTGTCCCAGCACTTTAGTCGGTTGTCCTCCCGGCACGGTGTGCTCGTAATGTTGCACAATGCTGTGCAGGCCTTTTCCAGCAGCACAGGCTCATCCATGTGTCGGCGAATGACGTCGAGCAGTGCTTCCACTCCGCGTGATAAGCCGCAATAGAACTGGTTGAAGTTGTGTTCATTGGTCATGTTGGCAAGTGCTGCACATGCGTCAATGAGCAAGTCGGTTGGTCCAGTCAAGTAGTTTTGAACAACGCCAACCACGGCCCGGACTGTATTGTGTTGGCACTTGGTTTGGTTGTTTAAAGTTGTGTTGCGCAATGCGCAACACGCCGCTTTGAGCAAAGCAGGCTGGTCGTGGTGCTGCACAATGACTTTGACAAGCGCGTCAATGCCTGCTTTGCCACACATCGCTTGGTTTTGGTGGATTTGTGTCAGGTTGCACAACGCTAAGCATGCATGTTCAAGCATACCAAGCTGTTCACATGCAACGTAGCGCTCGATGATGTCCACCAACGCTTCGACAAAGCCAGCATCGCCGTACTCGACTTGGTTGTCGCGGTTGTGCGTGGTGTTGGAAACCAACCAACATGCTTGTTCCAGCAAAACAGCGTCATTGCTGTGATGCTTAACAACGCAGGTTAGTTGTTGACGAATTGGTTGGTTTTTGACCAATTGGTTGCGCAGTTGGTTTTTTATATACAGTTATTATTATGATAGCACGACCACCAGGCGCCGTGCTGCCCGCGCAGTGTCGTTGGCGTAGCGGTTGGCCAGCTTGCCAGCAATGTCCGGCTGGCCCAGCTTGCTGGCATACTTGGCAATCTTGGCGTCCATCAAGCGCTGCTCCGAAATGGCGTTGTCAAACATCTGGCTGGCCTGGACTTGCAGCTGCTTAGCCAGCTGGCTGCGCAGCGTTGCCACGTCCTGGTTGACCTTCCAGTTCAGCAGCTGCACCAAGCCGTGCTTCTGGCAGTCGAGCTTGTCGCGCACAAAGTGCCACTCGGCAAAGTGGCTGGGCTGGGCTTTCTGCACTGCTTTGACCAGCCTGGCCATGACGTTGCGCAGCTGGCCAATCTTGGCTTGCTTCTGCTTGTCGAACTTGACGACCAGGTTACGCTTGGACTTGGCGGTGCTGTACATGCAGGCTGCTTGCAGCTGCCTGGCGCGCTTGCTCAGCTGCCTGATCTGCTGCTTGGCCAGCTCGGCGTGCTTGGTGTCGTTGCGCGCCAAGCAAGCCGTCAGGATCTGGCGCGTCTTGGCCAGCCTGGCAAAGCAGCGCTGCAGCCTGGCGTGCATGTCCGGCAAGCAGCCGTGCTGGACGCCCTGCCTGTCGCCTTGGTCCGGCTGGCCCGGCTGGTCCGGCTGGTTCAACTGGTCCAGCATGGCCGGCCAGTCCAGATCGCTTGGTTTCGAGCTGACAAACTGGTCAGTCATGTTGCCCAGACCCAAAAACGAGCTTCCGACCAGTTGGCGGTAAGCTTGCTGCACCAGGCGGTCGGCGTTGCGGCTGATGGACTGGTGCAGCCTGGCTTCCAGCGTCCGAATCTTGACGACCATCTGGCGAGCTGCCTCGATGCTTTCCAACAAGGCCTGGATGACAGTCTCGACCAGCTGGATGTATACCTGGGTGCGCAGCTTCATGTACTTGATCAGCCTTGCCAACACTTTTGGCTGGATGGCATTGGACTGGTTTGGTTGGTTTGCTTGCACCGAATTGGTCGGGTTGGCCGAATTGGTCGGGTTGGCCGAATTGGTCTGGTTGGCCGAATTGGTCAAGTTGGCCGAATTGGTCGGGTTGGCCGAATTGGTCTGGTTGGCCGAATTGGTTGGATCTTGCACTGAATCGGCAGAGTTGGCCTGGCAAGCCAGGTGAATTGCTCGCTCGTCGTCTTCTGTGAATGCTCGGCGCAGCTTGTTGATGCTGAGCACCATGCTGTTGGTGTCGGCCCGACCAAGCTGCTGGCGCGCCATGTTGGCCAAGCAGCCAACAAACCAGCGCTTGACGTCTGACAAATTAGAAGCATCAAACTGGTGCACTACTGGCGTTTCAAACTGAATCTGCATGTTAGGAATTCTGGCTTCCAGGTCTTGCAACTGGTCGAAAAACATCTGCATAGTTGAATTCTTTGCTGGCAAGTTGTCCAAGTTGAACAATCCAGCCAGCGAACCCAGCGAGCCATGTTGTTCTGGCAAAATCGCCTGGTGCAGCTGGTCCGGATTGGTCAAGTCGGCTGGTTCGGTTGGTTCGGTTAATTCGGTTTGTTTGGATGGTACGACAATCACGATTCTGTCTCGCTGGTCAGCCTGGTCGCCGTTGGGTTCACCAGGCTCATCCGGTTCATTGGATTCATCAGGTTCACCAGGTTCATCCGGTTCACCAGGTTCACCAGGTTCATCGGGTTTACTGGGTTTACTGGGTTTACTGGGTTTACTGGGTTTACTGGGTTCATCGTCAGGTTCGGAGGCTTCGCTGGGTTCGTCTGACTCGGATTTATCTACGTGTTTGTTGGGCTTGTCGGGCTTGTCGGGCTTGTCTCTTTTGAACTGGGATTGGTCAGATTGGTCAGATTGGTCACTATCTGATCCAGAATCGGTCTGGTCGGAATGGTGCTTGCGCTTTGCAGGCTTTTTGACCATTTGCAAGTCGCAATCAGACCAATCTGCAAAACTAGCCAACTAGCAAGCCAGCAAACCAGCAAACCAGCAAACCAGCAAACCAGCAAACCAGCAAAACCAGCAAAACCAGCCAAGCAAGCTGCTCTTTTACAATTCGTATGATTTTCCTGTTTGCTAAACTTGCACAATTAAACAAAGCATCTGTTTTGCATTTAATGCTGCTTGATCCAGACCTCTGTTGCACACTTTCCGTCGCAACCTTTGCCGGTATGAATTTTTTTCATTCGCAGCAAGTCAAACAGCTTGGCATACGAGTTGTCAAAGTCGTCGCGCTCGACCTGAATCATCTGCAAGCTGTCAAACAGTTTTGGATTCTTTTGGTACTCGCCCACCAAGCAGTTCTCGCAGTCGGCAACCAGCAGAGTCGGCAAACCGATCTTGGCAATGATCTGGTCTTGCTCACCAGCTTCCAAGATGTGACCAACAATGTGAAACTGGCAGCCAAGCTTGGCTTTGGTTGTTTTCAGTGCATCAAGACCGCCAAACATGCCGCGCTGGGGTTGAACCACTACGTGCTTGGTCTTGTCGGCCAGCTTTTCTTGGACGACTGCCGACACGCTGCCGCTGCCTCCGCCGAGTTCCAACACGACGGCGTCGCTCGGCGTAAACATCCTGGCAACACACCGCTCGCCCCATTCAGTGTCTTCCAAGTGCGGAAAGTTGTCGACTTGGCGACCACATACCTTTTTATGTTGGTCGCAAAACAAACATGCTTTGTGCAACACTATGATTAAACCAACCAAGCAGATTGCCAACACGACGACCAGCACGACCAGCAAGATGACTGACATGTGACCCACCAGTTGGTTTTTTATTAAACAGTTGCAAAATTAACATGTATATCAGCAAGTATACCTGTGCAACTCTGGGTTGCCAGATAGTGCGTCGGCGTGTAGTGTGATTGATTTATGTGCGGCGTTTGCCTTACTTTGCAACAAACTTGGCCAGCTGAAACAACTTTTTCACTGCAAAGCCAGCAGTGAATACGTAAGGCGTCATGCTGACAGACCACACGACTTTCGATTCGATACTTTTCCGACAACATTGCGCATCAGCGCGTCTGGAAGCCTGCGCCTTTCAACTGGAATGTTGTGCTGCTCTGCCACTTTGATGGCCGATAACATGCCGTCTAAAAACGTCAAAGTCGGTGTACACACAGACCTTTCTACAGCTTTGAATGCGAGCCAAGTTGGTGACTTTCAAGCGTCTTTTCGCGCCCAATCTGGCTACACACTGGACGTGCGTCGCCCAACTTTTTCGAATTCTACTTGTGCCAGCTCACCCAGTCGGCGCACCTCGTCCATGAACGCCTTGTTATCAACAACGCTTGGTGGTTGGCTTGATGACACGACGAATATTTTGTCGTGCATGACTAGCGTTACATTCGACCGGTGAACAGGCGACACAGCGCAAGTGGCGCGTTCTTGACGCAACATCTCTCTTGCCTGCTCGATAACATTCATGGTGCCAAACAAATCCAAACTATTTCTGTAAGTGGTATATATTTGCTTGCTGCCAACCAAGCGGTAATAACCAACTGGTATAAATGAAACATGATGTTTTAACATATAATATGCAACCTAGCCAGCAAATATCCATCCATCCCACCTGACCAACCTAGCCAAACTATCCCACCCGTCCCACATGGCCAACCTATCCCATCCCGCCTGGCCAACACATCCATCCCACCTGACCAACCTAACAATGCAGGCCTTTCGGCATTGCCAAAGCATGATGGTGGATGTCGCCGATCATGGCCAAGTGAGACGCAAACTTCAAGGCGTACTTGTCCCAGCTGGCTTGCGAAAATCGCTTGGTGTATGCCGGCGCGACAGTGGCAAGTCCGGCGTCACGAATGATGTAGAACAGCACCTGCCAGGCATAGTGCTGAATCGTCGGGTCTTTGCAGTCCGCGCAACAGTCCACCACGGCTTCAAGCAGCCCAGCATCAAGGAACATGCTCTGGTACTTGGACAGACCAGTCCGGATCGTCGTTTGGTCTGGTTGGTCTGTTGATGTTTGGTCCAGTTGGGCTGGTGTAAACCAAGCCTCAGCCGCCACCACGAGCATCGAGCAGCAACAATGAGCGTGGCTGCGCATCAGCTTGACCACCACGTCGTAGCCACCCATCTCTGCAAACGCTATCTGGGTTTTGTGGTTGACCACCAGGTTTGTTTGCGTCAACAAGTAGGCAAACTTGGCAAAATCTGCCTTGCATGCCATGGCTTGAAGCGTGTCCAGCACCGCAGCAATGCTTGCGCGTTGCAGGTCGCGGTCGGCGCGGCTCGCCATGGTTGCCAGAAAGCGCACACACTGGTACGCCACGTCCTGGTGGGCAGTGATGTCGCCGATCGGGAAGCGCGTCAACAGCTGCATGACTGGTTGGATGGCCTGGACGAACATGACGTCTGGGTTCATGACGCGCGGCGAGAATGGAACATCGCCTTTGACGTGTTGGTAGGGCTTCTGGGCATGCTTGGCCAGTTCGGCACACAGCTTGCACGCCAAGCTAGCATCTGGCTGGCTGGCCATGTCGGCCAACAGACTTGCCAACTTGGCGTTGTCCATGTCAGTGATCGCGTCAAAGTGGCCAGTGCCAGCGTCCACGTGGCCAGTGCCGGCGTTGTCCGTGCCAGTGCCAGCCATGTGGCCAGTGCCGGCGTCGTCTGTGGCCAAATTGGGCAACGCCTCGCTTTGCTGGTCAGCATGGTCAAGCTGGCTGCTCGGCTGCTCGGCTGGATCGGTTGGTTGTTCGTCATGCGAGTCGTGGTCGTTGTGGTTGGTGTGGTCGCCGTGGTTGGTGTGGTTGGTGTTGTCTGTGCAGCTAGCCTCGTCGGTTGCTGCAACAGTGGGACCAGGCAAAATGTCGTCACTGCTATGACCACCAAAGCTCGCATCGCTACATATGCTAGTCATTTTAGTTTTGCCAACCAACAGCGTTGCAACCAACCAACCAACCAACCAACCAACCAACCAACCAACCAACCAACCAACCCACCAACCCACCAACAGCGTTGCAACCAACCCAAAATTGGTCAACAACACTGCAAGTTGTGTTCGAACCAGAAAGCAAGTTGTGTTGAAATCAGAAACCAACAGTTGTGTTTGTGTTCAAACCAGAACACAACAACGACAGAACTTGCAGATTGGTCGGTTTGAAAACAATACAATGAACCATCATGGTTTCTTGCAAATTCAAAATCTTGTAAAACAGAATTTCAGCAAGTTTGCTAAGATTGGCAAGTCTAGCAGGCTTGGCGAACGTGCTAGTCGAGTCAACGGCTGGATGCGTGCCGCAATTGCCGACCAACAACGATACCGCTGCGGGCTGTGCAACCAACTGTTTGATGGCGGCTTTGAGATAGATCACAAAGTACCCCAAGTGCTTGGCGGCTCGTCTGAGCGCAGCAATTTGTGGGCACTGTGCCTAGCTTGCCACGCCAAAAAAACCATGCTTGAAAACAGCACACGCATCGACTTGCAGAACAAACAACCAACCAAAATAACCAAACCAACCAAAATACCAGTTTCACAATGTCTTGCCTGCCAGACGATTTACTCGACTGCGTTTAAACACGTGTGTTGTCTAACCAACCAATCCAACTATACTGTGCAATCTGGGCAGCAACGTGCAACCAATGCCAATGCAACCTTTGCAACCAATGCAACCAATGCCAATGCAACCTCTGCAACCAATGCAACCAATGCAACCAATGCAACCAATGCAACCAATGCAAGACACGTGGCTGCAAGCTCTACAATCTGAACTGGCGTGTAATCTTGGCAATTGGAGCAGGCTGCTTAGAGTACTGGCTGGTGCTTCGACGCTTGGCGCGGTTGGTTGCAATGATTTGCTGCTTGGACAGCTTTGACCAGGCCTTTTTAGGCAGGTAGCGCAGCTTTTGGTTGGACGGCTGGTGGTTCCAGGTCGTCCACTGCTGGCGAGTCCACTTTGCCAGGCTGTTTCGACTGTCTTTTTTCGTCAGGTATTTACCGCCTTGCTGTTTGTACAACAACACTACCAGCTGGGCTTTTCGAGCGCTCCATTGGCCTGGCTTGCCGCCTTTTGCATCTGACTTGACGCGCCTGACGATTCTTTCCCACAATGGTTGGTTTGACCGTGACGGCTTGGTCGATTTGGTCGATTTGGTCGATTTGGTCATGTTGGTCTTGGTCATCTTTTCTTTCATATGGTTAAATTACAGCAATCATGCATAGTTACAGGTTGGTTGCATGGTTTTGTTGGTCTGGCTTGGTTGGTTGGTTGGTTGGTTGGTTGGTTGGTTGGTCTAGTTGGTCTGGTTTGGTTGGTTGGTTGGTTGGTTGGTTGGTTGGTTGGTTGGTTTGTTTTCTGACATGCAAAACCTGCCTGGTAATGTGCCAGTTAAACATCACCAGTCGTTCAATGAACATCATGGCGTTTTGAAACGCAGAGCACCTCATTTCTTGCAGCTTTGCTTTGACAGCAAACAAGTCAATGACATGGCGCGCTGCCTGGTTTATGTCAGATGTTCCAACTTGCAGCAACTTGTCCAAGCTGTCCAACTGATTACGTAGAGACTTGGCCTGGTTGTATAGCTGCACCATGCGGTAGTGTATTCGCGCAGTTGGTTTCAGCACGACGTGGATCACCGACTGCTGGCAAATCGATTCCATCATGCAACTGTCGACCAACAGCCGGCCTGAATGCAGCAACACCAACTGACTGGGATGGACATGCTGGAACTCGGCGGCACAGGCTTTCATAGAATCAATGTCTTGTTTTTTGCACATCATCGACTGGCCGTCCAGACTGCGCAACACAATTGACATTGCTGGTTTCAGTGTCGTTATATTGCTGTGTTATCTTTCGGCTGGCTTGTTTTTGGATTCAAACTAGATTGGCGTGTTTGTTTGGACAATCATATGTAGCATAGTAGATTTTGTCAAACAAACCAACCATCATAACAACACCGAACCAAACCAACCAAATCAACCAAACCAACCTACCAAACCAAACCAACCAAGCCAAACCAACCAAACCAACCAGCCAACTTGTGCAACAAATTGATGCTGCTTTAAAAACAAGCATGCAGCAGTTTGTGTCGTGGGTGACCAGCGTCACCAGGCCCATACCAGTTGTGCAATGCTCAGAAAAATCAAAGTCGACCAAAACAGTCGCACAGACTGCACACACTGTCACACTATCACAACCAATCAAACCATACAAAGCTTACGAACCAGCCACACCGCCAACCGCGCTACATCAGCACGACTCGACGCTTGAATCGTCTAGTCTGGACAGTCATGAATTTTCGATCTTTGACGACCACATGGTTGACCATGCCGACCATGCCGACCAAACCGACCATGCCGACCAAACCGACCATGCCGACCATGCCGACCATGCCGACCATGCCGACCATGCCGACCATGTTAACCAAACTGATCACAACAACCAGAATCAAGTAAAACAAATTCACCGCTTCAACCAAAAAGTGTCCAAGCCAGTGTTGGTCAACAACAAAACTAGTCCAATTAGTCCAATTGGTTTAACTGGTCAAACCAGTCAGACCAGTCGGTCCAGACAAATCCAACCAGTTAGTCTGGCACCTGGTAGCTTCGTCGAGCAGCTACTGCCGAGCCAGCCAGCCTGGCAAGCCGACGACGCGGCCAACTGCTGCCAGCTCTGTTACACTGGCTTTACTTTTTTCAACCGGCGCCACCACTGCCGCATGTGCGGCCAGCTGGTTTGCCAGTCTTGCTCGGCCAAACACCAAACGATGCCTTACCTGGTAGAACAAAACAAACTGCTAGTCTTTCATACCTGCAACAACAACATCAGCCTGCTTTGCCACAGCTGTGCAGCCAAGCTGCCTGCCAACATGCAGGCCTACCGGCTGGTCGACCAGCTAAGCCTGGTGGCTGCCTGGCTGGGCGACCAACTGTTTACCAGCCTTGACAAGCTTGCACAAACCACCAAAACGTTCAACTATGCAGTCAAGCTGCTTCTCACCAAAATGGTGCAGCAACAATATGTGTTTTCCAATCCGTGGTGTACAACACGATTCAACTGTGCAAATGACGTTTTGAACCAATTGAACCAATTCAACCAATCAAACCATTCAAACCATTCAAACTATTCAAACCAGTGCCGCATTGCCAGACAAATAGTCTCGGCTGTTTGCCCGACCAACCACTTGTTCTACCAACTTGCAGCCAGCTACTACAACATTGAAACCAACCCAACAAAGCACGACTGTTTGGCGCTGCGCTGCCGCAGCCAGTGCGACCAACCCAGCCTGGCCCACCAAACTGAATTAATAACCAGCCAGATCTTTGCAGCCAAACTGTCGTTATTCAACGTCTATGCTGACCACGACGACCATGTTGACCACGACGACCATGCTGACCATGCTGACCGAACCGCGACATCCGACCCAGCCGCGACATCCGACCCAGCCGTGACATCCATCCCAACCGTGACATCCATCCCAACCGCGACATCCGACCCAGCTACGACATCTGGCCCAACCGCGTCATCCAACCCAACCACGACATCCGACCCAGCTACGACATCTAGCCCAACCACGACATCTAGCCCAACCACGACATCCGACCCAGCCGCGACATCTAGCCCAACCGCGACATCCGACCCAGCTACGACATCCAACCCAACCGTGAATGTTACCGATGAACAAAATAGCCAACACGACATGTTGGCTGAAACAACAACAACAAAACCAGTCAGTGTGTTGAAAGTACCAAATAAGCCGGATACATTTGTTGAAAGTGTCAAGACATTCCAGATGACCAGCCAGCGCGCGTGGTGGAGCAGTGCTGTTGCCGAGCTGCTGGTGCCCAGCTTGCTCTGCCTGGCCAAGCACGATGTCTACTATGCAAACTGGCTGGCCAAGCTGGCCAAGCAGTTTTACAGCCAGGCGTTCATGGGCAAGCTGCTCAGCTGGTATACCAGCTTTGACTTTGACGACTTGTCCATGCTGCATCTGCATGACAGCTTGCCGCCTGGCAACCCGGGCTTTGCGTCTCAAATCAAGCGTCTATTCCAGCCAGAAATGCTGGTCCAACTGACCAACCAGCTGGCGTTTTGGAAGCAGCTGTGTCAGACTGCTGCCAGGCACGACATGGCAGGCTTTGCCAGCTTGGCCGAGACTTGCCGCGCCAGCCAGGGCGTGGCTTTGCCAGGCTGGCCAGACATTGTGGTGGTGCGGCTGTGCGTGGACTCCAAGGACTTTCGCCAGGCGTCGTCGTGCGCCAGGCCGTACATCTTGCCGTGCTTGGTGAGGCGAAACAACGCCTACCAGCGCATGAACCTGCTGGTCAAGTACTGCCAGAACCTGGCGGCCGACGCGCTGTGCCAGTTGTTGGCCCAGATGGTGCCAGGCGACGACATGCTGACTTACCCGGTGGTGTGCACCAGCGCGACGTCGGGCATCATCGTCATGGTCAGCCAGGCAGTCGGTGTGGACCATCTGGACAAGACCGACTGGGCAGCCAGCCTGGCAGGCAACCAAACATTCGTTCGGTCCGTGGCGGCCCAGTCGGCGCTGTCTATGTTTGTCGGGCTGGGCGACCGCATCGACAGCAACATGATGGTCGACCAGATGTCCAAGCGGTTCTTTCACATTGATTTCGAGTACTTGCTGGGCAAGCAGCCGCCACTGAAAGAGTCGATCCGGCATGCTGGCAACATGGTCTCGTCTGTGCTGCCCAGACAGGCAAGCCGAACAAACTGTTCAAACCAGCACATCCAGCACAACCAGCAAAACCAGCACAACCGGCCGCACCAGCCAAGCCAGCCAAGCCAGCACAACCAACCGCGACATCCAAACCAGTTCAACCAGTTCAACCAGTTCAACCATTTCAACCAGACAACAAACCAGACAAACCAGCCAAACTGTGCGGTTAGTTCAATCCAGCCAGTCATTCCGGCCAACATTGTGCGGTTGATGAACGGCTACAAATCGCAGTTGTTTCGATGCGAGTTCGTGCCGGCCTTCAACCAAGTGTTTCAGCACTGCTGGGCCATTCGGCACTTGTTCTTCTACTCGACCAAGTGTCTGTGCTGCGTGCAGTCGACCACGCATGCTGGTCGGCCAAGCATTTCGCAGCATGCCAGTTTCTATGAAAGATTGTTTGGCAACATCAAGCGCGGCCAGCCAGTCTGTGCGTGGCAAGACCAAACCAACAAAACAATACAAACTGGCCAACCAGGCCAAACAGGCCAACCAGGTCGACCTGGCCAACCAGGCCAACCAGGCCAACCAGGCCAATCTGGCCGACTATCCCATTTTGTGTCGACAAACCATCTGGACGAGCCCGACCAGCCGGCCTGGCGCGTCGAGGCGCAGACCAGCAACTGGACAGACTACTTGCTGGCTAGCATTTCCGCACTGACACATTGATGTCATTGATGCACATGCAAACCACAAATGTGTGTGTTTTGTACAAGACAGGCAGTGCCGGCATGTTGTTGCCAGTTCGTTTGGTGCGTTTGGTTCGTTTGATGTAAAACAGAAAACCAACCATGTTACAAAAAAACGCAGCACAGTCAGCACAATGCAAACCAGTCCGTTCAAAGTTGCAAAGTTGAAGCATGAACCTGCCAGCTTGCCAAACCAACCGAGCCCTGCCAAACAAAGCCAAGTACTTGGTGCACCACACATGCCAGACATGCACGGTCTCGTCGCCCAGCTGAAACTGGCGTATCCAAACGACATGGTCGTCACAAACGACGTACTGGCGCGAGTCGATGTTGCCGAGCAGTACGAGTTGCCAGACTGGAAAGACTGGCCAGAACTTGAAAAGCTGCCAAGCTGCGACTGGCATTTCTGGACCTACGACCAGCAAGTCGCATGGCTGCTGCAGTTCAACACAGTTGCGCCCGACCGGGTCGACTGCCAATACCTCAACACCAGCCTGACGTATTGTGGCTACGACAGTGTGTTTTGCAGGTTCTGCCGAACTGAAATAGTTCAAGACTACTATCAGCACTGCATAATGTGTAGCGCCACAGCTTGCAAAGACTGTTGTTCAACCAGTTGTGCTGCACACCAATCCGACCAATCCGACCAATCCGACCAATCCGACCAAACCGACCAATCCGACCAAACCGACCAAACCGACCAAACCGACCAAACCGACCAAACCCACCAATCCAAGCATGTGTTCGAGCGCAGGTACGGCACAATGCTGGCACGATGCGATGTTTGTCAGAATTTGGCTTACAATTACCAGTACTCGAAAAAAGACGGAAAGCAGCAAGTCGACGTTTGCCTGAAATGCCAAGACACACCAGATGGCCAGCATCTGATCCAAACACACAACATGCTGCCTTGCGCAACGCCGCACTTGTCCAAGCACGACCTGCACGACCGGTTCGGCAGCCTGCTGGACTGGATCCCAGTCTGCAACGCAACAACAATTTCGACAAAGCAATGTGAATGTGACTACACTGATGATAGTGAACAAGACACTACTGGCATTTTGCTGCTCAACATCAACAAGTCCAGCAAGCTGTTTGGCAAATGCAGCATTTGGACAAACCAAAACAACTACATCTCGGTGAGCTTGCTCAACCACAACTTGAAGCATGTGTTGGCAGGCATGATCAAGCAGTACGAACAGTACCAGTTGTATTTAAAACTGGCTGACCAAATGAAACAGCCTGACCACTTGGTTAGGTACTATGCGCACGTTTGATACTGGTTATTACGTTTAACTCGTTACTATTTCTTTTTGCCAAACCGTTTCCAGGGAGATGGTTTTGATGTGGTTTTGGGTTTTTGGGATTGCAGTGCACCACTGCCACCACCGCCACCAGCGCCACCACTGCCACCACTGCCACCACCGCCACCACCGCCACCACTGCGACTGCCACTACCACCACCGCCACTGCCACTGCCGCCACCACTGCGACTGCCACTACCACCGCCACCACTGCCAATGCCGCCACCACTGCCACTGCCGCCACCACTGCCGCTGCCACCATCGCCACCACTGCCACTGCCGCCACCGCTACCACCACCGCTATGTTGTTGCACGAACAAATCGTAGTGACCGCCATCAGCGCTTCCAGTGTATAGCAAATTGATAGGTTTAGTCAACGTGTCATTGTTAGTTTGGTACAGTTCCCAACGTTTGTTGTCTTTGCGCAATCTAAAAATTGCTAGCTGTATGTCAAACAATCTGTTTAAAACTAAAGTTACAAAGTTCACAATCGGACCGGTTACGTATGCTGTAGTAAAGCCATTCGGGTCTATGGCCGCCAAAACAAGTTCATGCAAGTGCTTGTCCCGGTCGGCTTGGTTTACGCTAAGTGAGCCAACGTAGAGTCCCAGTGCATCTCTTTCAATCATGTCGCGATCCTCTTTGCTTATCGTATAGTTTAGCAATACAAGCTTTACTGCATCGCTGTTCTTGTTGTGCTTAAAGTATTTCCAAAACAGGTACCGTATGTGTTTGATGTTGGTTTCATTCACATTTTGACCAACTGCTTCGCACAAGCTGTTCCAAAAACAGAGACCGTTACCCAACACTGATGTTACCAGATTTTTGTTGCATAATTTGTTTCTTACATCGTACTGATTATAGTTAACAGGTATGCCATTCAGTACGTTATCGACGCTCGTCTTGTTCATCGGATGCCCATTATACGACTGAAACCACTTGTATGCTACGAATGTGGTCAAATTGGTCGAATCAAACGTGCTGTGCGTTATCAACGGCACAACTAACACGTTACACAACATACTGTTTCTAACTGTTTTAAAGTCTTTTGTAATTGGCAGAATCGCCTTAAGTCGTTGATCTATTTCGGTCACTTCGATGTTGATCTCAATGTTTGACTTTATCTTTACGTACAGACTTGGCAGGTGTTTATCCTCCTGTTGTAAAACTTCAAAACTGTACTTACTCAGCTGCCTAACTCGTTCACCGACCGACAAGTGTGTCAACGAATCGGTATGCCTCACAACATCTTTTTCATCGAAATCGTTTATGGTTGACCGACATTGCTGTACGAAATCCTCAACGTTGTTCAAGCTGGACAAATGCATGCATAGCCAGCCAGTCTTCATGTCACAACGCATAGTTACTGTTGTGGATGTATTACGACGACAAAATGCTGCGCATGCAACTGCTATTATGTGAGCCACGTTTGGTTTGCGCGCATCTGCGTCGAAGAACATGACGACTGCGTTATCACTGGTAGGCACTCTTGGTTCGTCTGTAGACTTGTTGAATGTCTGTACCGTTGCCACCACATTGTTGGTCGACCTGTTTGGTGGCGAGTTCGGCTCCACAGCGTTGTTTGGCTGCCCAACCATCTTGCAATGCACGATCTCTGTTTTACTGCTTGACAACACTGCGCGAATATACGCACCAACAACGTCGTATTTGATAATATTGGGTTCGTGGCACTGATTTGCAACATAGTCGGTCAACGGCTTTGTGGCACATGGTTTTTCATCCAAAACCTGAAAGCATGCCAGTACACAGCCAAGCAACGGCTGGTTGGTGGCTTTGGCTGCTTCAAATGCGTGTATGGCTTCATCAACAAGTGCATTATATTCGGGAGCAAGGTTTAGGCAGTGTTGCAGCATTTTGTTTATTTCGGACATCATGTCGTCATAACTTGCAAGCTCTGGACGAACGCCACCACCACCCGCGCCTGCACCACCACCACCACCACCACCGCCACCACCACCTCCACCACCG
>Ga0209298_10000189_pt1 | contig 38438 bp, 30 predicted proteins | sample S_140806_EF_Meta_FD_187325 | JGI IMG/M metagenome (GOLD analysis project Ga0209298, IMG submission 187325) | Freshwater microbial communities from Lake Simoncouche, Canada to study carbon cycling - S_140806_EF_MetaG (SPAdes) (version 2) | ecosystem: Environmental > Aquatic > Freshwater > Lake ... | reverse complement strand
ACATCGCCGAAACCTGGGCCACCACCCTGCTGGCCGCCGAGAGCATCGGCCGCTTCGAGCCGGTGGGGGAGAACGACACCTTCGACATGGAGTACTGGAGCCTGGAGCAGGCCAAGCTCGGCAAGGGCGCCGAGAAGCCCCTGGCCCGCACGGTGGTGGTGGTCACCGGCGGGGCCGGCGCGATCGGCGCAGCCACGGCGCGCGCCTTCGCCGCCCAGGGTGCCGATCTGGCCGTGCTCGACCTCGATGGCGAGGCGGCTGCGGCCGTGGCCCGGCGCTGCAGCTCCCGCGCCCTGGGCCTGGCCTGCAACGTGACCGATCCGCTCCAGGTGCAGGAAGCCTTCGCGGCGGTAGCGGCCCACTTCGGCGGCCTCGACATCGTGGTGAGCAATGCCGGCGCCGCCTGGGGTGGCCGCATCGCCGAACTCCCCGAGGCCGATCTGCGCGCCAGCTTCGAGCTCAATTTCTTCGCCCACCAGCATGTGGCCCAGGCCGCCTTGGCCTTGTTCCGCCTCCAGGACACCCTCCCCAGCCCCGCGGGTGCCGGCGAGGGGGTCAGCGGCCGTCTCGGCGGCCAGCTGCTCTTCAACGTGAGCAAGCAGGCCCTCAACCCCGGCCCCGGCTTCGGCGCCTACGGCACCAGCAAGGCCGCCCTGCTGGCCCTGGTGCGTCAATACGCCCTGGAGGAGGGCGGCGCCGGCATCCGGGTGAATGCGATCAATGCCGATCGGATCCGCTCCGGCCTCCTCACCGACACCATGATCCGCGAGCGTTCCGCCGCCCGGGGCCTCTCCGAGGCCGACTACATGGGCGGCAATCTGCTGGGCTCGGAGGTTCGCGCCGAAGATGTGGCCGAGGCCTTCGTGGCCCTGGCGCGCTTGGAGCGCACCACCGGCGCCTTGCTCACCGTGGATGGCGGCAACGTGGCGGCGATGGTGCGTTGAGCGTTTGGGGCTGGCAGTAGGCCCTTAAGTTGTTATCTCGACTTACTGACGATAACTTGAGTGGGATTGAGTTCGGTCCAGGTCTCCCGTCAGCGCAGGGGGCTGAGGGACGAGTGCGTATGTGTGGAGGGCGGGCCTTGAGGGGTGGGAGCCTTGAGGTTTGAGGAGAGAATCTTCATTACCTCTTGGTAGCGGACTTGATCGTTCTGTCCGAGGGAAAGATCGGCTGCGCGCAGGAGGAATGGCCGTGCTTGATCAGGTTTTCCAAGCGAGATGAGCGCCAGGCCGAGATATTGGCTGGCATCCGCCTGTTCGGGATTGAGGCTGGTGGAGCGCAGGAAATCAGCCACCGCATTTTCCAGGCGACCGAGGCGGAAGAAACAGATGCCGCGTACGGTGTAGGCAGGATAAAAGGTGCGATAGGCCGCCACCACGCGACTGGAATGATTTACGCAGTCACCAAACTTTCCAAGCGACAGTTGAATCGCAGACAGATTGTGAATGTTGGCCTGGCTGGGATCAACGCGAACCGCCCTTAGCAGATCCCGCTCCGCTTGGGCAAACTGGCCGGTGCGCTGGTAGGCAACGGCACGGTTGGTGAAGACCAGGCGATTATTGTCAATCTGCTCGGCATGATCAAAGTCTTGGAGTGCGGAGTTGTAATTCTGCATCTCGTTGAGCACAATGCCACGCAATAGGAAGGTGTAGGAGCGCACCCTTGGCTTCTGCAGCACCTCCAGCTGGTTGAGATCATTGAGGGCGAGTGGAAATTGATGCAGCACCATAAAAGCCTGGGCCCGGTTGTAGAGACCGTCTTGAACATCCTGGCCGGCGCTGATCATCTGCGTCCAGAGGGCGATCGCCGCGTTGATGTTGCCGGAGTTGAAAGCCTTCTGGGCCTGGATAGCCAACGGAACCGCCTCGGAGCGGGCAGGCCGTGCCATGTCCAGCAGGGAGGAGAGCAGCAACAGGGCGACCAGCGGCCAGCGGCGCAAAGGACCGATCGGAGCCTTGAAGCTACATGGCTGGGTACTAGAGGCGATAGCCCTCCTCGTGCTGATCACGGCACGGTCAACCACGGCGGGCTCCTAGGGTTGATTGAGCGGGGAGGTCGTCCGGCAGGCACCGAACTCCGGTCCCCAGGCCAATTTGGCGAACTGGCCCACGGCCGGATCACCCCTGATGATCAGGTTGTCCATGCTCACGTATTGCTGCCTGTTGTAGCGACGCATCAGCGCATTGAAGACACAGTCGCAGTAGCTGCGTTGCGGCGGGTCGTTGCCCTTGGTGATGCAGCCCTTCATGAACTGATCGCGCAACTGGTTGACGGAGGGGAGCTGGGGCGCTGGGTCGTTGGTGGGTTGACGTGATCTCTGGGGTTGCTGCAATGGCTGGGGTGCCTGGGCGCCAGCGGGCAACGGGGCGAGGCTACTGGCTGTGGGCAGCAGGGTGCCCAGCAGCAAAAAGGGTCCGAGGCAGGGGCGGAAGGACAAGGCCATCAAGCACAGGCAGGGCGGATCAAGAGGCCTTTAGAGAAGGGCCTTGGCCAACGATGTTCCGATCAACAGATCACTATGCGTTGCCGAAGTGGGAATGGGTCTATCACTTGGCTGTGGGAGAGCCCCATTGATAGAAGAGGCCGATGCGGCCGGCGACGCTGGGGGTGGAACCGAAACCGCTGTCGAGTGTGTTGGTGAAGGCGAGGGCGCCATTGACCCACGTGTGGTTGCCGATTTTGGCGGCGCAACCAGCGGCACCGGCCCAACCGGATCCGTAGCCACCAGCACCTACGCCGCAGCCGTAGCGCTGATTATCCGTGGTGAGATTAGGGATCGCGGAGAGGGCTGCAGCGATCGCACCCACGTTCTGGATCTGACTGTTGACGGTGCCCAGGGCGCTTTCGATGTTGTTAAGGCGGCCGTTGATTCTATCGAAACTGCTCAGGACGTCACCCACCGAGAAGCTGCTGGTTCCGAGATTGCCCTGGTTGTCCACCGTGGTGAAGCGTGTCTGACGCTCGGATGTGACCTGGTTGGCATCACCAGCAAAGGCACCATCCGTAGCCAGACCGGGCAGGGTGTAGACGGTGTTCAGACCCTGGCCGCGGGAGGCAATGATCACCTGATTAGGGCGTTCAGCCACGGTGTTGGCGCCAATGGCAACGCTGTTGTCGAAGCCGGCGGTAGCGCCGCTACCCAGAGCGATGCTGCTGGCACCGAGGGCACGAGAACTGTTGCCGGTGGCCGTGCTGCTTTCGCCGCTGGCCTGTGAGAGAACGCCGGTGGCGGTGCTGCTGAAGCCGGCGGCTTGCGAGCCCTGGCCGGTGGCGGTGCTGCCGTCGCCGCTGGCCTGCGCACCGACACCGGTGGCGGTGCTGTTGTTGCCGGTGGCCTGAGCGCCAGCGCCGGTTGCGGTGCTTGCGAAGCCGGAGGCCCGCGAGTCATGGCCAGCGGCAGTGCTCAATCCGCCGGCGGCTTGCGAGCCTTGGCCGGTGGCGGTGCTTTCGACGCCGCTGGCCTGCGCGCTAACACCGGTGGCGGTGCTGTTGTTGCCGGTGGCCTGAGCGCCAGCGCCGGTTGCGGTGCTTGCGAAGCCGGAGGCCCGCGAGTCATGGCCAGCGGCAGTGCTCAATCCGCCGGTGGCCTGTGAGCCCTGGCCGGTGGCGGTGCTTTCGACGCCGGTGGCCAGGGAGCCAACACCGGTGGCGGTGCTGTTGTTGCCGGTGGCTAGCGAGCTACTTCCGGTAGCGGTGCTGAGGGCACCGGTAGCCTGCGAGAAAACGCCGGTGGCGGTGCTGTTAACACCGGCGGCCTTTGAGCCAACACCTGTGGCGGTGCTGAGGAAACCGCTGGCCACTGAGTTAACGCCGGTGGCGGTGCTGTCGCTGCCGGTGGCCTGTGAAAGAACGCCTGTGGCGGTGCTGAGGGCGCCGGTGGCCTGTGAATTGTTCCCGGTGGCGGTGCCGAGGGCGCCGGTGGCCCGTGAGTAGGCGCCGGCGGCTGTGTTGCCGTTGCCGGTGGCCTGTGAGCCAACGCCGGTGGCGGTGCTGCTGTTGCCGGTGGCCTGTGATTGGTGGCCGGTGGCGGTGCTGTTGAGGCCGCTGGCTTGCGAGCCCTGGCCGGTGGCGGTGCTGCCGTCGTTGCTGGCCTGAGCACCGACACCGGTGGCGGTGCCCTGGAGGCCGGTGGCCAATGAGCCGTGGCCGGTGGCGGTGGTCTGGTCGCCGCTGGCCTGGGAGCCAACACCGGTGGCGGTACCCGCAGCGCCGCTGGCATTGGCGTTAACGCCGGTGGCGGTGCTGCCGACGCCGCTGGCCTGTGACTGGTGGCCGGTGGCGGTGCTGCTGAAGCCGCTGGCTTGCGAGCCCTGGCCGGTGGCGGTGCTGCCGTCGCCGCTGGCCTGCGCACCGACACCGGTGGCGGTGCCCTGGAGGCCGGAAGCCAATGAGCCGTGGCCGGTGGCGGTGGTCTGGTCGCCGCTGGCCTGGGAGCCAACACCGGTGGCGGTACCCGCAGCGCCGCTGGCATTGGCGTTAACGCCGGTGGCGGTGCTGCCGACGCCGCTGGCCTGTGACTGGTGGCCGGTGGCGGTGCTGCTGAAGCCGCTGGCTTGCGAGCCCTGGCCGGTGGCGGTGCTGCCGTCGCCGGTGGCCTGGGAGCTGGCACCGGTGGCGGTGGAGTTACCACCGGAAGCAACAGCACCAATCCCCGTTGCGGTGTCGCCGGCAGCAAGAGCTGGGGTGAAAGCGCCGGCGGCGGTGGTGAGCGCCACGGCATGGGCCAGGAACAGCAGGCAGGCCATGGCCGAAAGCTTGCTGGTCCTGGTGCCGCTCGGCAGGGAGGCCAGGAAGCCACTTGGCTTGGCTTGCTGCGTGCCCGCATGGAAAGCAATAGAAATTCGGAGTTGGGTCATATCTTATTAATTCAACTTTATCACCCTGGTTAGCATAAAAACGCCTATCGAATGCATGCCCATAATCTGCAGCGTCTGCGCAGCAGTCAGTCATCGAGGGGTGCAATTAGGCGATTCTGCCCCATGCAAAGATCCTGCCGGATCGCCCGATCCACCAAGGGCGAGGAGGCTGTTGCACGTAGATCCCCGAACTGAAAATGGGGACATTTTCGCTGAGGAGATTCAATCCGTAATCGAACTGAGAAAGAGGTGCATCGATTCTGGGGCGATGGTTCGCTCAAATTAGCTGTACTGGAGTCGATCTCAGGCTTTTGGTTGGCATGAAGTTAAGGGCGCCGGTGAGAGCTACCTGAAACCGAATTTGGCGTTGGCGTGGGGTCGGTCGGGTCTTCTAGCCCTTCAGTCCCTGGTCAACTTGCCTGGCTGGCTGAGGAGGAGAAGCGCTGCGCCAGGATCAGGGCCAGGCCGATCCAGAGCAGCACTAGAATCAGGCAAAGACCAGCCCAGAGGGGCAGCCCCAGCCGAGTCACGGCCAGGGGGGCGACCACGGTGATCAGCCCTCCGGCGATCAGGGGCTGGAGCAGCAGTTGTTTGATTGAGAAGGCCGGCAGGGCATCGGCCTGGTCGTCGGGGTCGGCCATGCGCAGCAGCAGCAGGCCGCTGGCCGCCACGCCGGTGCCCTGGCCGAATTCCAGGATGCCTCGCTCAAACCATGGGACGGGCAGGATCCGCGGGCCCAGCAGCAGCACCACCGCCAGGTTCCACACCAGGCCCGCCAGTGCCAGCGCGGTGAGGGGAATCCAGTCGTGGGCGAGCAGCGAGAGGTCGAGGCAGGCGGTGGCGGCGGTGATCAGCAGATCGGCGGCGAGGGTTGCCACCAGCCCCTGAATCGGAGCCGAGGCCACCGAGGCGTTGCCGCTGCGCTCCAGCACCAGCCGCACCAGCAGCGAGCCGATGATCGCCAGGGGAAACACAGGTAGGGCCTCGATCACGGCGGCAAAGCCCCCGCCCAGAGCATTGGCCCCCCAGCGCAACCCCTCGAGGGCCAGCCAGCCGATCCCCACCGCGATCCCAGGCAGCGCCAGGTTCACGGCCCAGGCAGCCAGGCTGTAGCTCAGGAGGCCAGTTCCGCTGCCTTCTGGGTTCGTGGATTCAGAAAGGTCGGCAGGGTCAGCAGGGGCAGGCCATGGGCCGGCAGGATCCGTCAGCGATCCCCCTGCCCCGTCGCCGCAGGAGGGGGCCGCGGAGGCCGCGTTCATGCCAGGGTCGGGCCCGCTCTTTGTTGCCACCACCGACAATTCGGGCGCCACCACCTGCAGCCAGCCGACACGACGGGCCACCACCACCACGATGCCGCCGACCAGAGTGGAGCTGAGCAGCCCCACCGTGGCCATGGCCAGGCCCAGCGCTTCGCCACCCGGAAAGCCGAGCCGCGCATAGGTGGGTCCCATGGCGGCGGCGGAACCGTGGCCCCCTTCGTAGGCCACCTCGATCAGGCAGGCCATCAGCGGATGCACCCCCGCCAGGCGGCCCTGCAGGGCCATCACCACCAAGGCCGCCACCAGGTACTGGCCGAAGGCCAGGGTGAGGGCGAGTAGCACCTGGGCGGAGAGGGGTCGCCAGAGCCCCCCCGGCCGGGGCAGGGGTTTGCCCACCAGCAGGGTGCCGAAGACAAGGGTGAGCAGGATCAGCGGCAGCTCCTGCCACACCGCCAGAACCCCGTGTGGAATGAGGGGCAGGGGTCCGGAGGGGGCCAGGAGCAGGCCGATCACCCCGGCCAGCAGTGCCTCCGGCACACCCCAGTTGCGGCTGCCCAGGATCCTCCCCAGGCCGGTGCCCAGGGCCAGTACCAGCGTCAGCACCGCCAGGGCCAGGCCCCAGCTGGCCGCCGGCGCCAGGGCTGCGGTGGCCGCAGGGCTGAGGGGAAGGAGCAAGGCGGGTGGGATCACGCCCTGAATCCTGCACCCCCGCGGGGGCCGGGCCCGTGCCCTTCGCTGCCGTCAGGGCAGGTCGAGATGGCGGCGGAAGAAGGCTTCGGTGGCCTCCAGCACCCGTTCCTGCACGGCCCGGTCGCGGAAGCCATGGCCCTCACCGGGGAAGAGATGCACCTCCACCGGGATCCCCCGTTCCCCCAGGGCCAGGGCCATGCGCTCGGTCTGATCCGGCGGCACCACCGCATCCTCCAGGCCCTGGAAGAAGATCACCGGCACCGTGATGCGCTCGGCGTGCAGCAAGGGGGAGCGCTCCCGGTAGGTGGCCGCCGCCTCCGGCCACGGCCCGACCAGGCCATCGAGGTAGCGCGCCTCGAAGCGGTGGGTGTGGCGCGCCATGCCCTCCAGGTCGGCCACGGCGTAGCGGCAGGCACCGGCCCGAAACACCCCGCCGCCGCAGAGGGCCGCCAGCACGGTGAAGCCGGCGGCGCTGCCCCCCTCGATCGCGATCCGCCGCCCATCGGCCCGCCCCGCCGCTATCAGGGCCGCCGCCGCCGCCGCGCAGTCGGCCCCATCCACCACGCCCCACTGCCCATCGAGCCGTTCGCGGTAGGTCCGGCCGAAGCCCGTGGAGCCGCCGTAGTTCACATCCACCACCCCCCAGCCGCGGCTGGTCCAGAACTGGATGGCCAGGTTCAGCCCCGTTCGGGCCATCCCCGTGGGTCCGCTGTGGCCCTTCACCAGCAGAGGGACGCCGGGATGGCTGCCGCCGCGGGGGGGGTAGTACCAGGCCTGGGTGGGCCGGCCGCCATGGCCCTCGAACCAAAGGGGCTCGGGGCGGCTGATTGCCTCCGCCGCGAGGGGGCTGGCGGCGGCGGGGGTATGGCGCCAGCGGCCGCTGGCGGTGTCGAGCTCCAGCAGGCCGGCTGGATCGGAGGGGGAGGCGGCGAGGGCCACCAGGCGGCCCCGCTCGGCCACCACGGCGGCCAGATCATCGAAGCGAAGGTCGTAGGGCTGCCAGCGGAAAGCGCCGCCCCCCGCCACCACCAGCCGGCCCAGGCGCCAGCGACCCTCGAAGCAGGCGGCCGCCACCAGCGCCTCGCCATCCCAGGCGGTGGTGGCCATGCCATACACCCACTGGGGCATGCCGAATTCGGCTTGGAGCGGCAGCAGGGGCTGCCAGGTGGGTTCCTTGCCGGCGCCCAGGGCCTCGGCGGCTTCAAGCCGCTCGAGGTTCCACCAGCCGCTGCGATCGCAGCTCACCACCAGATCGGCCGGCTGGCCCTCCCGGGGAATCCAGAGGGGCTGGAACACCGAAACGGCCGGACCCTCTCCCGGCAGGGTGCCGGCGATCGGACGGCAGTCTTCGAGGCAGCCCTCCGGCGTGAGCCGCCCCAGCCAGAGCTGGCTTCGCTCCCAGGGCATTGAGGGCCGCTGCCACTCGATCCAGGCCAGGTGGCTGCCGGATGGGCTGAGCACGGCGTAGCCACAGAAATCGGCGGGCTGTCGCAGCAGCTGCGGCTCCCCGCCCGCCAGGGGCACGCTCACCAGGGCCTCCTGCTCGCCGCTTTCGAGCACGCCGATCCAGCGGCCGCGGGCCGGGTCGATCAGGCCATCGGCGAAGCGGCGCTCCGGATCGGGCTCGGTGAGCCGCAGGCTCGGGCCTCCCGCCATCGCCTTCGGGTCGGTTGCCGGGGCTGCGGCGGCGCCGGACTCCAGCGGCGGCAGATCCAGGCGCCAGAGGCAGCGGTCGCTGTCATCGATCCACACCACCACCGCGGCCCCGACATGGGCTCCCGCCGGCATGCCGCCCACCGCATAGGCGCCGCCGCCATAGGCATGGATGCGGCTGCGCACATCGGCGCCGGCGGGGGTGATCTCCTGCCCGGGCGGCGCGCTGGCGCTGTGGCTGGCGGCGAGTTCCACCGGCCCAGCTGGTCGCATCAGCAGGCGAGTGCGGCCGCCATCCTCCGGCCGTCGCTCCAGCCAGAACAGCCTTCCCCCCTGTAGCCGCGGCTCGGACCAGAGCGGGATGGCTCCCACCACCTGCGACGCCGCCAACGGGCCATGCCCCACCACCGAATGCTCCCGCCCATGGCTTCTACAATCTCTAGCAACGTTTCAGGAACCGCCCGTTGGCGCGCAGCTTCGCCCAGATGGCCCGGTCGGCCGAGCAGGGCAACCGCACGGTGCACGTGCCTAAGGAGCCTCTGGCCGAATCGCCCCTGCCGATTCACACCCTCGGCGCCCGCGAGCTGCGCACCGCCGCCAGGCGGATCAGCAAGGTGGATGAGGAGTTGCGCGATCTCGTCCGCGACATGCTGCGCAGCATGTACACCGCCCGGGGCATCGGTTTGGCCGCACCCCAGGTCGGGGTGCAGAAGCAGTTGTTGGTGATCGACCTCGACCTCGAGGAGGCGGCCACGCCGCCGCTGGTGCTGATCAATCCGGAGATCACCGCCGCCAGCGCCTCCTTGAACACCTATGAGGAGGGCTGCCTGAGCATTCCCAAGGTGTATCTCGAGGTGGTGCGCCCCTCCACGGTGGAGGTGAGCTTCCGCGACGACCAGGGCCGGCCGCGGCGGATCAAGGCTGATGGCCTGCTGGCACGCTGCATTCAGCACGAGATGGATCATCTCAACGGCGTGCTGTTCGTCGATCGCGTCACCGACGAGCTGAGCCTCAATGAGGAGCTGCGGCAGCACGGCTTCGAGCGCCACCACGTCGAGTCGATCCGCTGACATGCCGATGAAACCCCTGTCGGGCCTCTTCCTCGCCCTGGCCTGCGTGCTCGGCATCGCGGCCACGGGCTCTGTATTCGAGTTGGCTTATGGCGATCCCGATCTTGGCGTCACCACCACCCGCTTGATCCTGGGTGCTTGCCTGCCCGGCACCTTGGTGGCCCTGCTGCTGGCGATCCGCATCAACCGCCCGGCGGCCTAAGGGCCGCGAAGGCCGCAACCACGCAGCGGTTCAACCACGATCCCGCTGCTCGACAGCGCTCGACTGGCTCAGGCGGACCCTGCTCGAGTCCCGGCGACTCGGCCTCCCGTGCCCAAGACTCGACAGCCGGTCCTGTCGAGCCTTTCCGGCCGGCCGCAGGAGGGGCCACCCCAACGCTGGGGCTGCAGGGCTCCTGCATACGATTCGACCTTGCCGCCATCCGCCGTGAGGTTCCCCGTGCGTCTTCCCTTCCCCCGCCGGATCGCTACAGCTGCGCAACGGGCCGCGGCGGTTGCCCTGCTCAGCCTCCTGGCCGGTGGGGCATTCGGACCCGCCACCCTGCCCGCGCGGGCCCAGTCCTCGGAGCCGAGTGCCTTCGCCAGGCCGGCGCCTTCGCTGTTCGGCATGGCTGATCTCGATGCCCAGAAGTTTCTGGTGGTGGCGGCGCCGATCGGCAGCAGCAGCCGCTCCCAGCTCAATATCTATGAACAGGTGAACGGCCGGCGCCCTTGCTTCGCGGTGGCAACCGGCCGCCCGGCGGTGGTGAATCCCTTGCTCAGCACCTTTGATTTCAGCGGCATCTGCGGCCGCTATATCGATGCCAACGGTTACTCGGTGCGGGTCGGCAACACCGATCTGGCCACGGTGTACCGCTTGAGCGTGGTGAATCAGGACAGCGACATCCTGCTGATGGCCCTGCCCACCCGTCCCGGGGTCGGTCCGGAGATGGTGGTAGGCCGCACCCTCGGCAGTGGCACCGGTTTCCTGAAGTTGGAGCTCGAACCTGGCTGGAGGTTGGCGCGCCGCACGTTCCGCGGCCGTTCCCTGGGCCATGTGTACCTCTACCGCGACAGCTGGCCGGCGCTCTCCACCAGCAGCTCCCCTGGCCCGGGCTCCGAGGCGGTTCCCGCAGCCGGCCGCTCAAACCCCGCGGCTCCCTCCTCACCACCGCCAGCAGTGCGCTGAGGGTCGGTTGCTAAGCTGGAAAGCTGTTTGCGTCTGCGCAGCGTTTCATGACCCAGGTCACCGTCGGCGAAAACGAAGGGATCGAATCCGCCCTGCGTCGCTTCAAGCGCCAGGTGTCCAAGGCCGGCATCTTTGCCGATCTGAAGCGGCTGCGGCACCACGAGACGCCCACCGAGAAGTACAAGCGCAAGGCCCAGCAGCGCCGCCGCCGCCGCTGAGCCAGCGGACCACTCCGGTTCCGTCCCTCAGCCTGGCTGGGGTTGATGGTTGATGGCCTGTTCATCCCGAATCGTCCAGGGAGTCCCTGGGCCAGTTCGGCCTGTGGCTGACCCAGGCGATCAATCACGCCTTCGGCAATCCCCGGGTGGAAGGGACATATCTTCCCCCCTCTGGTGGATGTGCAGCCCTTCCGCGACCGGCCCCGGCGCCGCTCCCGCTGAGCTCGGCCTCCGTGGCCATCCCCAAGCCATCGAAGCTGCGGTAGGTGAGGGCCTCGGCCACCGCAGCCGGTCCCACCCGCTCCTGCTGCTCCAGATCGCTGATCGTGCGGGCCACCCGCAGCAGGCGTGCGCCCGACCGCGCCGAAAGGTGCCGTTGGCGGATGGCCTGCTCCCAGAGGGTCAGGGCCGCGGCATCGAGTCGAAGTGCCTGGGCCAAGGATGCCGCCGGCAGTTCTGCGTTGCTGCAGCCGCCGGGGTTGCGGGCGGCGGAGCGTTTCCTTGCCACCAGAACCCGCTCGGCCACTGCGCGGCTTCCTTCGGGAGCCCCAGGGGCCTTGCCCTCTGTCTCCGTTGATCTGCTGTCCTGCCGGTAGGCCCCCGCTAGGTCGTGGGGGTCGCAGCGGCGCATCACCACCTGTAGATCGATGCGGTCCAGCAACGGCCCGGAGAGCCGGCCCCAGTAGCGCCGCCGTTCCGCTTCGCCACAGCGGCAGGGGCGCTCCGGGTCGCCCCACCAGCCGCAGGGGCAGGGATTGGTGGCGCCCACCAAGGTGATGCGGCAGGGGAAGCGGCAGCGCTGACGGGTGCGGCTGATCCACACCTCTCCCTCCTCAAGGGGCTGGCGCAACTGATCGAGCACGGCGCGGCGGAACTCGGCCAGCTCATCGAGGAACAGCACGCCATTGTGGGCCAGGCTGAGCTCCCCCGGTCGCGGCAGCGTGCCGCCGCCGATCAGGGCAGCGGCCGAGCAGCTGTGGTGGGGGCTTCGGAAGGGACGCCTGCGGATCAGGCCGGCTCCCTCCGCCAACAGACCCGCCACGGAGTGGAGCTGGGTGAGTTCCAGGGCCTCCCGGTGCTCCAGGGGCGGCAGCAGCGACAGCAGCCGGCGGGCCAGCATCGTTTTACCGGTGCCCGGGGGGCCGACCAGCAGCAGGTGATGGTCGCCAGCGGCGGCGATCTCCAAGGCCCGCCGGCCGTGCTGCTGCCCCCGCACCTCGGCGAGATCGAGGCTGTCGCTGCTCGTGGCAGCAGCCAGGGCCCTGCCGCAGGGCTGGGGCGGTGGTGGCTCGGCCAGCAGGGGGTCGGCCAGCACCGCCATGGCTTCCTTCAGGGTGCCAGCTGCCCACACCGTGAGGCCCTCCACCAGGCGGGCCTCGGCCGCATTGGCGCTGGCCACCAACAGGGCCCGGACCCCCTGGCTCCGGGCCGCCAGGGCGAGCGCCAGCACCCCCCGCACCGACCTGAGGCTGCCGTCGAGGCCCAGTTCGGCGGCGCTCCAGACGCCCTCCAGCTGCTCCAGGGGGAGCTGGCCGCTGGCACCGAGCAGCCCCAGGGCGATCGGCAGGTCGAAGGCGGGCCCCTCCTTGCGCAGGTCCGCGGGTGCCAGGCTCACGACCACCCGCGTCAGGGGAACTTTCAGGCCGCTGTTGCGCAGGGCGCCACGCACCCGCTCGCGGGATTCCTGCACGGCGGCGTCGGCGAGGCCCACCATCAGGAGGCCCGGCAGACCCGGGCCGATGTCCACCTCCACCGTCACCGGCAGGACCTCGAGGCCCCGCAGGCCCCCACTTCCACATCGTGCCAACATCAGTTCAGGGGGTGGGATCAGGACTCAATGGATCAGGGGTGAAACGATCACGTCAGGCCGGCCCGGCCGGACCCAGGGATCTTGCCGATTGCAGAGGCTGCTGGTTTCGGTGGGCCCGCTCGTCGGGGCTGGTCTTCGGGTTTTGGCCTGCGGCTCTGGTCTTCAGGGCGATGCCAGGCTCTTGTGCTCCCGCGCCGGTCGGTCGGTGAGAGGCAGGTGCCGTCCCCCTGTCATGCGTCCCCCCGTCAGGCGACCCTCAGTCACGCGTCGCGCCGTCACCGATGGCCCGCCGCCCCTGGCTCCGTCAGTCGTCGCCCGATGACTCGTCGCGCCATCACGCATCGCGCCGACCGTCTGCCTCTCTGTCCACCTGTTGCCCAACACACCCGTTCCTCAGCTCACCCCACCAGTTCCACCCTCTGTCCCACCCTCTCCTGAGGCCCCGATGAGCAACCTTGAGGCCATGTCCCCCGACCCCTCCCAGCCTGCGGATTCCGCATCCACCAGCCCCGCCGGGCTTGCGGCCGATCCCCCGGACCCCGGTGCCGCTGACCCGGCCGCCATCGCCAGCGGTGCGGCTGCGAACGACACAATCTTCGGCCGCATCCTGCGGGGCGAGATTCCCTGTGATGCGGTGTATGCCGACGACCTCTGCCTGGCCTTCCGCGATGTGAATCCCCAGGCGCCGGTGCATGTGCTGGTGATTCCCCGCGAGGCCCTGGTGAACCTGGGCGACGCCGGCCGGCAGCATCGCGAGCTGCTGGGCCACCTGCTGCTGGTGGCGGCCAAGGTGGCCCGGCAGGAGGGTCTGGAGGGCTGGCGCACCGTGATCAACAGCGGCGCCGAGGCGGGTCAGACCGTGTTCCACCTGCATGTGCATGTGATCGGCGGGCGGCCCCTGTCCTGGCCGCCGGGCTAAGGAGCTGCTGAAATGCCCAAGAACGCCAACCACTTGGAGACCAACCCCTGCGGGCTCGTCAGGGCTGGGTCCAGCCTCCGGTCGGGATAGGGATGAGCCAGCCACCGGCTCCAGATCCAAGGGCCAAGGCAGCTTCGCGGCAGGCTTGCACGGCGGAGGCCGAGTGTGAAGGCCTGGCCTGTGGCCAGCGCCGTTATCGGAGCCGTTGTCAGAGCTTGCCTGCGGCCATTCCGCACTGCGCGTCTGTAGCCCGTCGCCACCGGGGCCAGCGGCGGCAGCCAACCCATGACAGGCGGCTTCGCCCTCTCCGGATCAGGAAGCATCCCGCCTGACACCGCCACCGCCCCACCAGCGGCGACAATGCCGGTCATACGCCTGCAAGCCCCCCTTGAACCCCTTGAAGGCCCTCCGTGAGCAGCTGGGCAAGCTGCAGCGCCTGGCCCAGCCCTACTTCCTGCCCCTCGATGCCAACGGCCAGGCGGCCAGCGGTACCCAGTTTCTGCTGCTCATCCTGGCCCTGGTGGCCGTGGTGGTGGGGGTCACCCTGCTGCTGCTCACGGCGGCCGTGGGCGTGAGCGGCGCCCTGATTCCCGAGCTCCAGAGCCGCTTTTTGCCCGGCGTTCCCCAACAGGTGGCGTCTCTCTGGAAGGGGCCGGTCGGGCCGGTGATCCTGGGCCTGGCGACGGCTGGTGCTGGGGTCTTCTGGTGGTTCCGCGGCCGCCTGCGCCAGGGGCGCTGGCTGCCGTGGCTGCTGCTGGGGGTGATCATCCTGCTGATCCTGGTGATCAACGGCATCAATGTGGGCATCAGTTTCGTTTACCGCAATGTTGATAACACCCTGGTGGCCTACGACAAGGACGGCTTCTGGAAAACAGTGGGCATCTATGCCTTCTGCCTGGTGCTTGCCCTACCGTTTCGGGCGATCCAGAGCTACCTGATCCCCAAGTTGGGTTTGATGTGGCGCGAATGGCTGAGCAGCCGGCTGCTGCAGCGCTACATGAGCAACCGGGCTTACTACGTGCTCAACCCCAATGACGAAAGCCTGGAGGAGATCGATAACCCCGACCAACGGATCTCCCAAGACACCGCCAGCTTCACGGCGACCAGCCTGAACGTGACGGTGGAGATCCTCTCGGCGCTGCTGACGTTCTTCAGCTTCATCATCGTGCTGCTGAACATCAGTCGCACCCTGGCCCTCTGGCTGTTGATCTACTCGGTGGCTGGCACGGCAGTGGTGGTCTTTGCCAGCCGCAAGCTGGTGAATCTGAATTATCAGCAACTCAAGCTGGAAGCTGATTTCCGATACGGGCTTGTTCATATCCGCGATAACGCCGAATCGATCGCCTTCTACCGCGGTGAACAGCAGGAAACCCATGAAGGTGAGCGCCGCCTCGGCGGCGCGATCCGCAATTCCAACCGCCTGATCATCTGGGAGGCCCTGATCAATGTGTTCCAGCGCGCCTACGATTATTTCTCCCGCTTTCTTCCCTGGCTGGTGATCGCGGAGAGCTACTTCCACAAGCAGGTGGATTTCGGCGTGTTTGGTCAGGCCAGCATCGCCTTCTCCCAGGTATACTACTCGGTGAGCTACATCGTGAATAACATCGACCAGCTCGCGGCTTTTTCCGCCTCGATCAGCCGCCTGGAGGGTTTCCAGAGCAAGGTGGATGGCATCGCCGCCCAGCGATTGGTTTCTGATGGGAAGGCCCCGGCCCCGCTTGGCGCCGCCCGCGGCGCCGAGTCGATCCTGGTGAGCCACGTGGATCTGGTGCCTCCCCGCACCGATCGCACCCTGATCCGCGACCTCAGCCTCACGGTGGCTCCGCGGCAGCGCCTGCTGGTGGTGGGTCCCTCGGGTTGCGGCAAAACCTCGTTCCTGCGGCTGGTGAGCGGCCTGTGGGAGCCGGCCGCCGGCACCGTGCAGCGCCCGCCGGTGGGTGAGCTGATGTTCATCCCCCAGAAGCCCTACATGCTGCTGGGCAGCCTCAGGGAGCAGCTCTGCTATCCCCAGCCCCCCGAGCGCTTCGGCGACGACCAGCTTCGCCATGTGCTTGAGGAGGTGCGCCTGCCGGAGCTGGTGCAGCGCTATCCCGACCTCGACATCAAGCAGGACTGGCCCCGCCTGCTTTCGCTGGGTGAGCAACAGCGCCTGGGCTTCGCGCGCCTGCTGCTCAATGCCCCCCGCTTCGCGGTGCTTGATGAGGCCACCAGCGCCCTCGATGTGACCACCGAGAAGGTGCTCTATGAGCTGTTGGTGCAGCGGGATGTCGCCTTCGTGAGCGTGGGACACCGCCCCACCCTGGTCGACTACCACGACACCGTGCTGGAGCTCGATGGCATCGGCGGGTGGCGCCTGCTGCCGGCCACCGGCTATAGCTTTGTCCGACCCACCTGATCCGATGCCCGACTCCGCATCTCCGGTTGAGCCCAAGGCGGGCGGCGATGCCGCTGCCACCCCCGCCCCCGCCGAATCCGGCCGCGCTGGTGAGGCCAGGGCCACCAGCGCCACCACCGGCGATGTGCCGGCCTTTGGCTGGAGCGGCTACGCCGAGCGGGTCAACGGCCGTTTCGCCATGCTCGGCTTCGCAGCGGTGCTGCTGATCGAGGCCCTCAGCCGCGACACCTTCCTGCACTGGGCGGGGCTGGTGCCTTGAGGGTTGAGCTGATGGCCCTGGATCTTCCCTGGGACCACGATCAGCCGACCCACACCTGTGGCGGACCCTGCTAGGAGTTGCGTGAGGCCATGACTCCCGTTAGTGAACGTCCTCTCGTTCGGGATCGTCACTCCACTGGGCAAGCCACAGGCGGCGCCAAGTGCCACGGCAATCCTGGCGGAGCCTCCGATGGCTGAAATACCAGAGCCGGTTGAGAGCAAAGCTGGTCTGGTTGAACCGGAACAGGGCCGGATCACTGGCAATCGTGGCGCTCTGGAGGGGATTGAGATCCAGCATGGCCTGATGCGCAAAGCCCGCATCGATCTCCTCCACCTCGGGATTGGCGCGGATCCTGTCGCGATAGTCGAGATCCTCGCCATAGGCCGGATGGAAGTTGGGATCAAAAAGGCCTAACCGGTCCCAGCACAGGGCGGTGAGCAGGAAGGCGGAAAAGCCGGCGGGGCTGGGCAACAACTGGAGCACCTGGGGACGGGTCGCATCCATCCGTGATAAGGAAGATTTGAGAACGTCTGGCGCGAAGCGCACGTCGTTGTTGGCCAGGAGAGCGATCCGCGCCTCTGGAAAGCTGGAGAGGATCAGGTTCCAACTGGCGGCAACACCGAGATTGCGGAAAGGCCTGGCCACGTGAACGTGATTCACAAGCGGATGGCCGAGCTGGCAGAGAGCCTCCAAATAGCGCTGCACCTCGGTGGGGGCTCTTGGGCTCTCCTTGCCGGCATTGGCCTGGGGCAACACACTGTTGTCCACGATTGCCAGGTGATCCACCGGGTGATCGAGGCTTTCGAGCAACTGTGCCAGCAGATCGGGGCGATTCAGGATGGGAATACCCAGCAGGGGCAGAAAATCCTGAGATTCTGGCTGGGGAGCGCACCGCTCCAGGATCTGCCAGAACCGTTCAATCAAAAAGTGGTCATTGGTGTGTTCAACCACCAAGGCGAGGGAGCGCCACAACCCAGGTTGGCGCAGATCACGCCGGGTGGGCTGCTGAGGAAGAGAATTGGCCCACAGTTGCAGCCACTGATGGACCAGAGATCGAGCTTGCTGAAGATCTCCCCGGCTAATCGATTCAGCAATATGCTGATCGAAGCCAGGGAAATCTAACATGCAATTTAATGATATAAGTTAAGAGGCTCTATCAGGAAAAGGTCTTCTTGTCATTGGGGTCATTGACGTTGATCCAGTTGTTGTCAGCAGAATTGTAATTGTATTGAGTGGTGCCAATGAGTAGAATGTCACTGTTGTCAGCACCAGTTATAACAAGGCCGTTGATGGAAGCACCCTGAGATAGGTTGACTATGTCAACCACGTTGTCACCGCCAAGATTGACGGTTGTACCGTTAATAGCGCCACCGAAGACAATTTGATCGCTACCGGAGCCGAGATTAAAATTGTCTCCAGTTGATGCATAATTAATATTTACTTTGTCATTGCCGGCACCCATGTTCGCAGTGTTGAGGGCACTGGAGCCGATGAGTAGAGTGTCGTTTTTAACGACATCACCGAAATTGAGATTTGAAGTGGTAACACTGGGTGTGGTGGCATCGTCAACGCCAACTAATCTCACATTAAGGCCTGAGGCGACTGAATCTTCTCCAATCAGAGTCAGGTCTTTTACAGTAGTATCTCCGAAGTTTTGCAGAAGGTATCCAGCGGATTTAACCCCCTCAGCTTTAGTGGTGGTACCGGTTACGACGAGGCCAGTTGGCGGATTGTCCGAAGGCCTGCTCGGGGCCTCGATGACATAAGAAGCTTGATTGAAGGTAATTGTCTGTCCCATTGTGATTTAGGAGTGTGAAGCAACCTTACCACACTGCATCGGATCCAGCGCAGATCACCATGGAATTCGCCCCAAAGTCAGAGAATGACAACGAGCAAAGCAGTCGTTTGGAAAAAATTTGCCAACTCGAAGCCGCGGCCGCAACGCCGGCTGCGTGGATGGAAGTGGCAGAGCAATACAAAGTGGCCTGTTGTCTGTATCCAAGACAACACAAGTATGTGGTGAACCGGGGCAATGCCCTCTGGCTAGCCGATTGCCCTATGGAGGCCCTGGCTTGCTATCAGGTGGCCCTGCAGATGCAACCACATAGTGAACTGGCCTATCGGGGGCTGGCAAACGTTCTCACGGACTTGGGCAAGTACGAGGCCGCCGACCGTGCCTATGCATTAGGCCTCAGGTTGAGCCCTGACCCCGAGACGAACTGGAATCGGAGCCAGTTACTGATCGGTCTGGAGCGTTATCAGGAAGGCTATGGGCTGGCCGAATGCCGCTGGGAACTGAATGACGTTCAGCCCTGGCGTGGACCGATCGATCGCTGGCCTGGCCCGAGCGCCGATGTCGGGTGTGGAACGGGGACTGCCCTCGGGAATGGATCAGGAAGGCCCCTGCTGGTGTGGAGTGAACAGGGTCTCGGCGATACCGTGCAACACCTGCGCTGGCTCGGACCGCTGCAGGCGATACGGGGCTCGGGTGCGCAGCCGCTGGTGCTGGAGGTGGAGGCCTGCCTGGTACGCCTGCTGCAGCAGGCCCTTCCCGATCTGGACCTCGGCACGCGCGTGGTCGCCAAATCCAGCCATGGGCCGATGGCCTGGGAGGGAGAGCACATCTCACTCTTGAGCCTGCCTTGGTTGCTGGGAGGGGCTCCGGTGCCGGAGCGGCCCTCCTGGCTGCAGGCGGACCATTGGTGTGGGCCAAGGCGCAGACCCGTGGGCAAACCCCGCATCGGGCTCGTTTGGGCAGCGGGTAAGAAACTGGAGAATCCTGTGACGGCCCGGGAGTACTGGCGGCGCAGCCTGGATGGTGCGGCCCTGGGTCGGTTGATCGAGGGGCTGCTGCAGCGGGGGGCCGAGTGTGTGCCGCTCCAGTTCGGTGAGGATCGCGATCAGGCGGCCCCCTGGAGCGATCGGCTGGCGGAGCCCCTGAGTTCAACCGCCGACTTTGCGGCCACCGCCGATCGGGTGGCTGAACTCGATCTGGTGATCAGCGTGGACACGGCCATGGCCCATCTGGTGGGAGCCATGGGGCGGCCTCTCTGGCTCCTGCTGCCGTTCAGTGCCGCACCGCGCTGGGGCGCTCAAGGGCACACCACCGCCTGGTACAGGAGCATGCGGCTGTTTCGACAGTCGCGCCCTGGCGATTGGCAGAGCGCCGTGGATCAAATCTTGGAAGCGAGCACAGCCTGGCGCCACTCCCAAGCCTGATTGGAGCATCGCCAGGTCGCCCCCCGCGATCGCTGGTGGCGAAGTGAGGTCTTCACAAAGCCCGTAAGATCAGACGCACCGGCGATTTAAGCCTCGATGTCGATTTGGAGTCGTCTCTTTGCTCGCTCGCGACCCAGCCAGGGAGGGTGGCCCCCGATTGATTCGCTGGTGGAGGAGCCGCGCCAGTCGGCGACGAGGCTGGGGGCCATTCCCCAGATCACGCCCTGGTCCACCAGCCGGCTTTCCTCGATCCTGCAGACCTTCCAGAGCAATCCCACCATCCATTTCTCGCAGGAGGCGCGCCTGGCGCGGCAATGCCTTTCGCAGTTCTGGCTGCAGGCACCGGTGGATCAGCTCGAAAGTTTTTACACCTCCGGCGTAGGGGAATGTTTCCGGCTGCTGCTGGCCTCCGGCTTGGCCCAGCTGGACCTGACCCGCGAGGAACAGGTGTGGAAGGACACCCTGGCCGATCGCTTGGCTCAGGCTTTCTCGCGGCCGGAAACCACCAATGTGTTGCTGGCCCTGATGCCCTATTACCCCCCGGGCAAGATGCGGGTGGCCGATCCGATGACCCAGATCCCCGCCTGGCTTCTGCAGGATTACGCGCGCCTGTTCGACCCCGAGTTGCTGCAACGCATCTGGCAACCAGCAGGTCTGCTGGCCCCGGCGGGCCAGGCCTATGGCCCCGCACCGCGGCTGGGCCTCACCAATCCGGTACCCGCGGCTCCGGCTGCGCCGGCGGCCAATCCATTGCCTCGCTTGAGTCGGCAGCGGGGGGCGGAGGCGCTGGCGGCGGTGCAGGAGGTGGATTTCCAGCGGCGCATGAGTGGCCTGATCAATCTCTTTGTGATCGATCCGACGGACGCCAACGTGGTGGAGAACCTAATCGAGTTGCGGCGGTTGCTGGGGCAGATCTGGCTGGATGCCCAGCCCTCGCAATTGCAGGCGCTCTACACCAGCGCTGGATTCGGCAGGCTGTATCGCGAACTTCTATCTAGTGGATTCTCACGGCTCAACCTGATCGATCAGGATCGCTACCTGCGCAATCAGCTGGCGGTACTGGTGGCCGACATGAGCCAGCCCGGATCGATCAGTGCGCTGATGGCGGCGCTGCCCTTCTATCCGCCCGGCAAGATCGCCTTCGGCGGTGGGGAACAGCACATGCCGGGATGGCTGGTGCAGGAAATCGGCACGATCTATGGCCAGGCCCAACCCGCGGAGGCGGCAACAGCCGCAGTGGCGCAGCCCTGAAGGAAAAACCCGGGTAACCGTTCAGGGGGCGAGACGGCTAGGAGCGAACATCGGCCCTCCTGAAACCCTTGACTGCAGCTTGATTCCCGGTTGCATCTCAGGCAGAGACCTTCTGTGATGAGCGCACCCCCGGCCGGGATTCCAGAAGCGGCTTGGCTGTCGTGGCCACCCGATGCCAAACAATTCATCCTGGCCCAGCAGTCAAGAGATCGGCCGCAGCTCGCGCGACTCCTCCAAACCACCCTCCAGCGACGGCCCTGGGTTTAAGCCACCGGAGCGGCGCATGGACAGTGGCCGCAAACGCGGCGGTCAGCCCGGTCATCCTGGAACCGGGCCTGAGCTGCTGCCAATCGAGCGGGTGGATGAGGTGGTTGAGCACCACCCCGATGCCTGCCGCCACTGCGGCACCCTGCTGCAGGGAGAGGATCGAGCACCGGCTGCACCGACTGGTGTGCCCCTGCTGCTCCACCAGCACCTGCGCAACGCTGCCGGATGATCTGGAGGCCAGCCGTTACGGCCCCCGGCTCAGTGCCCAGGTGGGCCTGCTCGGCAGTGTCTTCCCCTTGAGTTTCAGCAAGACCCAGGCGCTGCTCGATCAGCTGCTGGGGGTGGAGATCAGCCGTGGAGCGATTGCCACGATCCGCGAGCGGATCAGCGCCACGCTGGAGCAGCCCATGCAGGAGGCCCTGGCCTTTGCCCGTCAGCAGCCGGTGGCCTACGTGGATGAAACCGGCGCCCCCACCGGCAATGGAGACGGCAACAATCCCACGGGAAAGCGGGGCTGGCAGTGGGTCATGGTGACAGCCGCAGTGACGGCGTTCTTCCAAGGCCTGAGTCGATCGCCGGCCGCCGCCATCGAGCTGCTGGGGAGCGCCTTTGGCGGGATTGTGGTGAGCGATCGCTTCTCGGCTTACAACCAATTGCCCGCTCAGCAACGCCAGCTGTGCTGGGTGCACCTGATCCGCGACCTCAACGCCATCGCCGAACGCCCGGGCGCCAGCACTGAGTTCGGAGCAGAGCTGCTGGGCCTGCAGCAGCAGCTTTTTACCCACTGGCACCACTACAAGGACGGCACGATCGACAGGCCCGCCTTGCAACACCGCAGCCGCCTGCTCACGGTCACCACCACGCTCAGGCAACAGGGACGCGATGTCTGGCCGTTCCAGGAGCAGGCCTGGATTGCCCATCGTCGCGGTGGGGTGATGCCGTCACTGCTGCCGGATCCCTGATTCAGCTGTCACCGGATGCTGTGTCTCTGCTCACTTCCTGTTGAGCAATCAGGCTGGCATGCGCGCGTAGGAGCGTCCCGACCCCTGAACGGGTACAAACTCGGAGCGGTTTGGGCCTACCTAGTGGTGGAATTCCTTCCAGGCCAGCCACCAGGCCAGCAGGGTGACGGCGGGCAGCAGAAGCAGGGGCATCACCGCCAGGGAGATCAGGGATCCGGCGCCAAAAACATTGAGAAGCACACACAACAGCAGATAGACCACCGCCACCGCCGCCACCACATTCCAGCGGCGGATCAGGCGTTGGCGTAAACGCCGCTTCCAGGACTGCCATTGCAGGCCCCTGCGCTTGTCGGTGGGAACGTGGCTCCACCAGGCGTGGTCGCCGGGGCCTGGGGGCGTGGCCATCAGCGCAGGCGCTCGAGATTGCGGCGCTGGTTCTCCACGAAGTTCATGATGATGTTGATGAACTTGCGCTCGCGCAGCTTGATGTCGGCGGTGAGGCTCATGCCGGCCTGGAGGGGCACCTGCTTGGTGATCAGTTTGATGTTCTGCCGTTCGAGGCGCAACATGGCGGGGTAATAGAGGCCGCTGGCTTCGGTGCCCAGCACGCGCTTCTGCTCATCGGCGTTGAGGGCATCGGAGCCCACGCTGATCACCTTGGCGGGGATGTAGCCGAAATCGCTGGCCTGGTAGGTGTCGATCGAAAGGTCGGCTTTCAGCCCGGGGCGTACGTAGCCCACGGCCTGGTTCGGGATCCAGACCCGGGCCTGCAGAGCATCAAGGGGCACCACCTTGAGCAGGGGTTTGCTGCCGGTATCGGCGCTCAGCCCGGTGCCCTGGGCCACCACGCTGCCAGGCCGCACCTCGATGTCGAACACCACGCCATCGACGGGGGAGGTGAGCAGGCCGTACTGAATCTGTTGTTTGGCGAGGCGGATGTCGCTATCGGACTGTTCAATCTGGTTGAGATTCCCCTCGATCTTGCTGCGCAGTTCTACGCTGGTCACGGCGCTGGCGTTGGCGAGCAAGGCCTGGAGGCGGGCGATCTCGCGCTGATCCTGGGCCACGCTGTTGCGGGCCTGCTCCTGCTGCTGGCGAGCCTGGATCAGCTGCACCTCGCTGGCGGCACCCTGTGCCACGAGGGAGGCGTAGCGGTCAGCGATGTTGCGGTAGGTCTCGAGGTCCTTCTGGCTGCCGGCCAGTTGCACCTGCGCCTTGAGCAGCTGCTGGCGGGCGGTTTCAATGCGGGTGGCCAGCTCCTCGGACTGGCTGGCGAGCTGGCGGCGCTGGTTGGCGCTAAGGCGGGCGGAGGCGGCGGCATCGCCGAGGGTGGCCTGGGCGATCTGGTTTTCGTTGAGGAGGCGCTGGCGAATGCCGGTGGCGGTGGAGAGCTTGCTGCGGGGTTCGCGCAGGTCGAAGCGCACCAGGGAGTCTCCCTTGCGCACCTGCTGACCCTCTTTCACCAAAACTGCTTCCACCACCCCGGGGGCGGGCGTGTCGATCCTCTGGGTGTTGCTGCCGGGTTCGAGCTTGCCCCGCACGGCGATGGTTTCGGCGAGGGGGGCAGTGAAGGCCCACACAGCCACGCAGGCCACGCTGCCCACGGCGGTCCACACCAGGAGGGTGGCGCTGCGCTGGCTGCGGTTCAGAAGGATGGTCTGGTTGAAGCTCCAGGGCTTGGTGGGGCCGGGTGTGGTGCGGCTGATCGAGGCCTGAAAAGGATTTGTGAGGGCGTCTTTGGCGGGCTCGGGGGGCTGGCTGGGAGGTGGACTGGGGGCCTGGCCAAACACCTGGGGCTGCTCGGGGCTGCCGCTGCTTGCGGAACCGACCAGATCAACCGAGCGGAGCGGTTGGGGCGGCTGGTAGGGCTGGCGGTGGCGGAGGCGATCGAGCAGGCGCTCGTAAAAGCCGGTCAGGCCGTTGGAGTTTCGCCGCATCAGCCCATCTCCTCCTGGCTCTGGCTGCGATGGAGGGCGTAATACCAACCGCGCAGATCGAGGAGCTGTTGATGGTTGCCCACCTCCATCACGGCGCCCTGATTCATGAGAACAATGAAATCAGCAGGGCGCACGGTGGAGAGCCGGTGGGTGATGAAGAACACGGTGCGGCCTCGGAACGCTTCAAAAAGGTTGATGCACACCTGGCGCTCAGTGCTGGCATCGAGGGCACTGGTGGCTTCATCAAGGATCAGCATACGGGGATTCTGCAGCACCGCCCTGGCCAGGGCCAGGCGCTGCCGCTGTCCACCAGAGAGGCCCGCGCCCCGCTCTCCCACCTTGGAGTTGTAGCCCTGGGGGAGGTCCATGATGAAATCGTGGGCACAGGCAATGCGGGCCGCCCGCATCATCTCTTTCACGGTGGCATCGGGCTTTACGAGCAGTAGATTCTCGCGTACCGTGCCATCGAAGAGTACGGAATCCTGCGGCACTACGCCGATTTGGCGGCGGAGGGAATAGAGCTCCACCTTGCCAATATCGAGGCCATCGATCAACACCGTGCCCTCGGCGGGCCGATAGAAGCGGGGCAGCAGCTTGAGCAGGGTCGATTTGCCACTGCCAGAACCTCCCACCAGGCCCACGAAGGAACCGGTTGGAATCTCGAGATTCACCCCCTGCAAAACCATCGGGGTGGTGTCGGTGAAGCGGAAGGTCACATCGAGAAAGCTGACCTGGCCTTGGAGGGGCGGCATGGGGATGTTCTGGGCCTCGGCCAGGGTCTGCTCGGTGGAACGATCCACCACATCGCCTAAGACCTGGAGCTGGCGGCTGGCTAACTGGAAGCTCTGCCAGGTCGATACCAGGCTCACCATGGGACCGGTGACCTGGCCGGAGAGGATGCGAAAGGCGAAGAATTCACCCATATTAATACGATTCTCAATCAACAGCCACACGCCGAAGGCAGTCACAAAGGTTTGATTGATGTTGCCGATGAACTCGGAGAGATTGGTGACCGATTCCTGGGTGATCTTGAGCTTGAAATCTTCACCAATGTACGAGGAATAGCGGTTTTCGAATTCCCAGAGAGTCTTTAGTTCTGCGTTCTGGGATTTGATCGTCTGAATGGCGGAGATCGATTCATTCAGGAAGCTAAAGGTGCGCACGGATGCCGCTATGGACAAGCGGATTTGCTCGCGCACGATCGGGGTGCTCACCAGGCTCAGGATCAGCAGCAGCGGCAGGGAGGTGGCCAGGCTCACCAGGGTGAGTAGGGGGCTGATCAGCAGCAGCACAAGCAGAAACACCAGGCTGAACAGGAGGTCGATCAAGGTGGTGATCGACCTCCCCAGCAAGAATTCACGCAGACGATCCAGCTGGTTGAGGTAGAACATCACCTGGCCCACCGGACGGCTGTCGAAGAAGCCCTGGGGCAGGCGGAGCAGCTGATCGAGGATCGTGCCCTTGGTGGCCTGATCAATGCGGTTGGCCGTGTCGGTGAAGATGAAGCTGCGCAGGGTCTTGAGGATGCCCTCCACTAGGGCGGCCAGGAGGATCAGGGCGCAGATGCTGAGCAGGGCGCCGATGCTGCGGCTGGGCACCACCTGCTGGAGCAGCACCATGATGCCGAGGGCGGGTATGAGCTTGAGCAGGTTGGCCACGAAGGAGGCCACGGCCACCTCGATCAGGGCGCGGCGATGGCCCTGTAGGTAGGGGAGATACCAGCCCCAGCTGAAGCGGCGCTCCTTGGCATCGGCCTTGCGTTCCAACAACAGCAGTTCCACCTCGCCCTGGTCGTCGCTGAGCAGGTCGGAGATGGGCACCACGAGGGGGCCCATCTCCGCTTCGAGGATGTGGGCATTGCCCTGGGAATCGATGCCATCGAGCAGGCCGAAGCGGCCGTTCTGCTCCAGCACCACCGGCAGCGGCACGCGGTTGAGGCGATCGAGGGGGATGCGGCTGAGCAGCACCTTGAGCCCGAGGCCATCGAGGATCTGGCCGAGATTGATCAGGTTGAGCTGCTGCTGGCGCTGGAGGATGGCATCGATCTGATCGTTGATCGCATCGCGGTTGACGGGCAGGCCGAAATAATCGGCGAGGGCGCGGATGATCGCCAGGGGGATGTCGCGCGGGCCGTTGGCCGGGGTGAGACTGAGCTGGCCCTGGGGGCGGTGAGAGCGGGGGTTGGAGGTCTCTGGTGAGGGGCTGTATTCATCGGCCTCGAGCACCTCGGCGATCACGGAGGTGTTTGCGCCGGCCTGGGGTCCTGAGGCTGGTGGTTCCGGTTCGGCGGGGGCCGTGAGGCCGATCAGCCGCAGCCAGGGGGCGCCGGGGGCCAGGGGGGCCAATGGGGGAGCTGGATTGGGCCAGGGTTCGGCGAAGGGCCCGCCGCTGCTGCAGAACCAGCGGTAGCCGGTGGGAAGCCCGAGGCCGGTTTCGGGGCCGGGCACCTGGCTGCGCACCGTGGAGCTGGCCAGGGGTTCGGGCCAGGCCTCGAGCTGGCTGAGGGCCCAGGGGTGGTAAGGCGCCAAGGCCAGGAGCAGGGCGTGGAGTTCGGGGGCCGCCAGGCGGTGCTGGAAGGCGGCGGTGAGGGCGGGATGGCCCTCGAGGAGCTCGCGAAACCGGTCGGCGGGGAGGAGCAGGGCCTCCACTTCGGTGGAGGCGCGCAGATGTTCACAGGGCTGCTGGCGCAGCAGGGAAACCCAGCCGGCGATGGCGCCGGGCCCGAGCCGCTCGATGGTGCGCAGGCCTTGGCCGCGGGGCGCCGGCGCCAGGCTGCGCAGCTGGCCGGAGCGGATCAGCAGCACCCCCTGCGGCAAGGCCTCGGGCAGCAGTACGGTCTGGCCAAGGCGGAAACGACAGGGCTCGAGCAGAGGTTCGAGTAGGTGAATCAGCTCGGGCGGCAGCTGATCGAAGGGGGAAAAGCCGTGGAGCAGGGTGCTCGGGGAGGACGCGGTCATCGGCGGGTCGGCAGGGCTTCGGTGGCGGCGGGCAGGGGCGGCAGGGCCGGCAGGGGCTCTCCGGCGATCAAGAGGTTCACGCGCTCCTTCAGCCAGGCCTCGAAGAGCTCCTCGAGCATGCGCTGGGCGGTGGGCTCATCGAGGCGGGCCGGCAGGTGCTCCTCAAGACGCACCACGATCCAGAAGCGGTCCACCTGGAAGGGCGGCCAGAGCTGGCCGGACTGGCCCACCCGCAGGCGGGAGGAGATCTCGGGGTGGGCGGTGAGGAGGGGCATGGGGCCGATCACGCCTTGGCTGTGGCGTTCGCGGCCCTCGGCATGGGCGGTGGCCAGGGCGGCGAAGCTGGCCTCACCCTCCTGGATCCGCTGGTGCAGTTCGGCGGCCAGGTCTGCATCGCTGACGCGAAGCAGGGAATACACCACCTGATCGAGTTCGGGTTTGCGGCGCAGGAAGTGGATCTCCACTTCCTCGCCCCAGCGGTGGCGGCGGAAGCGATCGAGCCGCTCGGCCTGGCAGGCCAGCTGGGTCACATCTTCGGGAAGGAGGCGCTGGCGGGCGAGCCAGGGCTGCAGATCCTCCGGGCTGGACACCCCGTGGTGCTCACGCCACTGGCTCTCTAGCTCAAGCTGGCGCTCGGGGGCGAGCGGGATGGCGCGGAGCAGTTCGTCGAGCACCCAGGCCCTGGCCAGGGCGGGGGCTACACCTTGCTGGCGCACGAGCCGGTTGATCTCACTCAGGGTGATCCAGGGAAGGCCGTGGCCCAGCTCCACGAGGGGCTGTTCGGGAACCCCACTGAGCGGCTCGGGTAAATTGACGCGGCCGAACGGGGTCTGTTCCATCATTGTTTCCTAGACTCGGGCAGCTGAGTCGGCAGTTGCAGGCGTTGGAGAGCATCGGCCATCAGGCTGAGGCCCCGCTCGCGGCTCCAGGTGTCGCGGGCATAGCGAAAAGAGGCCTCGCTCATCGACCGCCAAAGGGTCTGGTCAGCGTAAAGGGCTTCAATGGCTTCCAACCAGTCCTGATCGCGGCGGGCGATCCAGATTTCGCGGCGGTCCCGCAGGCCGGTGGCCTCGGCGGCCAAGGGGCTGAGCACCTGGGGGATGCCATGGGCGGCGGCGGCCGCCACCTTGCCCTTGAGGCCGGCGCCGCTGCGTAAGGGGGCGATGAATAGGCGGTGGCTGTTGTAGAGGGTGGCCGGATCGGCGATCCAGCCCTCCACCCTCACGCCGGGAATGGCGCCCCAGGTGGATTGGAGGGTGGAGGGCATGCCACTGCCATAAAGGTGGAGTTGCAGCTCCGGCAGACGCTCGCGCAACTGGGGCCAGAGCTGCTCCAGGAAGGCCTCCACGGCTTCGCAGTTGGGGGGATGGCCATAACTGCCGAGAAAGGCCAGCCCCTCACGGCCCTCGAGGGGCGCTGGCCGGTCCGGCCCCTGCACCACCCAGGGGCAGGTGGCGGTGGGGGCGGCGGCGAGGGTTTCGACCTCGATCACGGCCTGCTCCACATCCGAATAGCTGAAGGTGAGGTGCACCTGGCGGATCACGGCCAGTTCCTGCTGCTGCACCTGGCGCACCTGCTCCAGGGCCCGTTCGGCCGCCTCACCCTCCAGCCCCTGGGCGCGGGCGGCCCGCAGCTGGCGCAGGTGGTGAAGATCGGCATTGCAGAACAGCAGACGGGCCTGGGGCGCATGGCGGCTGATCAGGGGGAGGGCCTGCTCGGCCACGGTGTAGCGGGTGATGTAGATCAGATCGAACTCGGCCCCCCGCTCCCGCAACAGCTGCTCGAGGGAGAGCACGAAGGGGGCATGGATCACTTCGATGCCGCGGCGTTGCAGGGCTTCGCTGTAGCGGCCAAGCCAGGCGAGGTTGGAGGGGAAGAAGGTGACCTTCCAGCCGAGGGCCTGGACCAGCTCCATCTCCACTACAGCGGCATGGCCACCCGCATCGCGATCCGGTCGGGGCGTGTCGTGATCAAGGAAGAGGGCACGTCCGAGGATGCCGCGATCTTTGATGCGATCCGCTTCGGCGAAGCTCGGATCGCCGGAGGGTTCGAACGCCTCGGCCCATTTGTGGCGAAAGAGGGGGGCGTTGATCTCCTGGTAGCGCTTGAGGCCTTCGGTGGCGGCGGTGTCGCTGCCGTTGCTCACCCCCTCATGGTGTATCACGCGGGCCAGGGGGGTGTAGCGCACCGTGGCTCCGGCCTGGCGAACTTTGAAGGCCAGATCGGTGTCCTCGTAGTAGGCCGGTGAGAATTCTGGGCTGAAGCCCCCCACCTGGCGCCAGAGTTCGGCGCGGATCGCCAGGGCGGCGCCGCTCGCGTAATCCACTTGGCGGGCATAGGCGAAGCGGGGCTCATAGGGGCTGCCGCCGCGCCCGTAGTTCCAGGGTTCGCCATTGGCCCACACGATGCCGCCCGCCTCTTGGAGGCGGCCATCGGTCATCACCAGCTGAGCGCCCACCAGGCCGGTGTCGGACCACTGCTGAAAGGGGGCGAGCAGCTCCTCGAGCCAGTGGGCGCAGGGTTCGGTGTCGTTGTTGAGCAGCACCACGAAGGCGCCGCGGGCCACGGCCACGCCGCTACAACAGGCCTGGTTGAAGCCTCGGGCAAAATCGTGGCGTACCACCTGCACGCCGGGAGCCTCGGCGGCCAGCCACTGCGCGGTGGCGTCGGGGGAGCCGTCATCCACCACGATCACCTCGTAGGGGATGGCGGTGGGGGCGTAGGCGATCGCCGCCAGGCAGCGTCGGGTGATGGCGTACTGACCATGCACCGGGATCACGATCGATACCTCGGGCTGATCGCTGAGCGGCAGCTGAAGGGGCTGGCGGGGCAGGGGCTCGCCTAAGGGGCCCGGTTCGCAGCCTTCGGGTAGGGCCCGGCCTTCGCCATCGCGGCGTAGGGGCTGGCTGAGTAGGCGCTGCCAGAGGGGGAGCTGGGCCGGTAGGGGCTGGCCGCTGCGATCGGCCTGGTCTAGCCAAGCCAGCAGGCTGCGTTGGCGCTCGCGGGCCAGGGGGGAGAGCTGGTCGGGGAAGGGGGCCTGGCCGTACTCGAGCAGGGCGGGCCAGGGAGTGAGCTGGAAGGGCACCACCTCGAGCCGCTCATCAATCAGTTCACCCGGCTCGGTTTCGAGCTGGAGGTGATGGATGGCGCCATCACAACAGTGAGCCGGGATGGTGAGCTGGAAGGGCCATTCGCCGCGGGGAAGCGGCTCAGGCAGGGGAATGGGCAGCGGCTCCTTTCCATCGATGCGGAGCTGCAGGGGCGTGTCGCCACTGCCCCAGCCGGCGAGCAGGGTGCCCTCCAGGCTGGTGAGCCGCGCGCGGTGGCCGAGGCCGGTGCGACAGAGGTCCTGGAGGGTGGCGTAGCCCTCGCTGCCGAGGCGCAGGGGGCTGCCGCTGAGCTCCTGGGGGTCGGGCGTGAAGGCGAAGGCGCGCACCACTAGGCCGGAGGAGGGCGGCGGCAGCTCCACGCCGGAGTGGCCGTGGAAGTGGAAGCCGCAATCGCGGCGGCGTTCCACGATCGGCAGGTCGGGCCGGGGGCGCTGGGCGGGCAGATCGGCAAGCACCCAGCTGCGGCCGGGATGGAGCAGATCCTCGAGGGTGAGCTGCACGCGCAGAGCCTCGGGGCCGGCAGGGTCGCTCTCCAGGTTCACGCCGTTCTCACCAGCCGCTAAGGGCGGGGCGGCTGATGGGGGCCAGAGACAGGCCCAGCCTGCGAGGCCCCCCGTGCGCACAAAGCCTTCAAACTGGCCGACCAGGGGACCGCGGCGGAAGGGCAGAAGTGCTTCAGGAGGCTCGGCGGACACGCATGCCGTGTGCATCCCGCCCATCATGCCGGAGGTTGGCGGAATAGCTTGATAATGGGAGCTCCTGTGCTCTGCGGCCCTGAGCCCCCCATCCCCCGCCACTGGAATCGGCAGCGAAGCGAGCCCACCGGAAGCCGGCCTGTGGTTGTCGCTGGAGAAGCTGCGGGAGCTGCCGCTCTCGCGCGAGGCCCGGCTGGCGCTGCTGGACGATCTGCAAGCTTCGCCGCTGCCCGGCACTCCCCTGCCCCAAGTGCTCGGGGAGATGGCCGAACTGCGGCTACGGGCCTGCGAGGAGGCCTATCAAGGCCAGGTCTGGAGCGAGGCGCTGGAGCACCACGATGGGCTGCTGGAGCTGGTGGGCCGGCTGGTGGCCCTGGCTCCCGAGCACCGGGATAGCTTCTGGGGCCGCTACGGCGAATTGCTGGCCTTTCTCACCGTGGCGGTGCACGGGGAGGTGACGCTGCAAACCACCGATGCCACGGAGCGGGCCCGCCGGGCCGAACTGGCCTGGCAGATGGCGCAACGGCTGCGGCGGGCCGGCGATCTGCCGATCCAGCCGCCCGACTGGCTCGCCGTGCATGAAGAGCAGCTGGTGCAGAACGGTGTGTTGCTCTGCTCCGATCTGCTGGCCATCGAACAACCGTCGGCGAATCCCCCCTGGGTAGAAATGCATCAGCAGGCGTTGGACCTGGTGCTGCACCTGCAGTGCCTGCTGGATCCCACGCCGGAGTGGCTCGAGCCGATGCTCCGCAACCTGATCGAGCGCCAGGTGAGCGCCGTGCTGGCGATGGATCCCCCCGAGCCGGAGCCGCTGGCCGGGCTTCTGGCCAACCTGGAGCAGCTGTCGGTTGGCGAGGATCGGGTCGAAGCATTTGCGCTGGCGCTGACCCGCGCCCGCCTGAGCCTGGATCTGCTCGCACCGGAGTTGCAGCTCTCCGCCCAGCCTGCCGGCCCACTGTCGCCTTCGCCTTCGGCGGCGGATGCCACCGCGGCACCGCCGGAGGCCTCCGAAGCCGCTCCCGCCCCGAGGGTGCCGGCCGTCGCGGAGGAGCCCGGGGTGGCGGAGCTGGTGTGGCTGGAGGATGGTGAGAAAGAAGGCGCGCCGCTGCAGCTGGACCTCCGCCCGCTGCATGAGGTGGCGTTCGAGCAGATCGACGAGGCCCTCGATGACTTTTGCTGGCATCTGCCCAAGGGAAGCCGGGCGCTGCCGGCGGCCACGGCCCTGAGCCGGGCGCTGGAGCCCCGCTGGCGCGCGGGGCTGCGGCTGGAGGCCCCGGCCTTCGAGCGCCTGGCCTACCTGGCGGCGAGCTGGCAGCGGCGCCTGGCCGAGCGCCTGGAACCGCTGCCCCAGCACGATTGGCGCTATGGGCTGCTGGTGGAGTTGGCGGCCGGCGAACTCGATGTGCTGCAACCCCTGCTGGCGGCGCCGCAGCAGCTGGAGCCGGTGATGGCGCAGCTGCGGCGTGAGCATCACCAGGAATCCCTGTGGCAGCAACGTCAGGAGGTGCCCTGGATGCAGTGCCCACCGCCCCTCGAGGCTCTGCGGCGGCTCCATGTGGAGGAGGGCTTCTACGCCCGCAGCCATCCGCCGATGGAGAGCCTGCACAGCTGGGGTCGGGAGGTGGCTCTGGCCCTGGCCGAAGCCGAACTCTGGACCGATGACGCGGGCTGCCTGGGCCGCTGGCTGGCCGTGGCGCAGGAGCTGGTGCTGTCGCAGCAGGGCCCGGTGCCGGAGCTGGGGCGGCCGCCGCTCCCTGAACAGCTGCTGGGGGAGCTGGGCGGCCTGGAGGTTGTGTACGTGGGGGATGGGGCGGCGGCGGTGCAGGGGGCGCACCGGGCTGGCCGTTGTTTCCGGGGGCAGCCATTCGGGCTACGGGTGATCGAAGGGCCGCAAAGCCTCTGGCCGGCGCGCCCCTCGGGAGGCTTCGAGCAAAGCCTGGCCGTGCTGCTGGAAAATGTGGATGCGTTATATCGGCTGCGCCCCTTCGATGTGCTGCTGGCGGACTGCGGCGCCTACCGCCTGCCCCTGCTGAGGGCGGTGCACCAGCGTTACGGCGTGGCGGCGATGAGCAGCGGCCGACCGATGGCCCGGTGGCTGGGAGCCTGAAAGGGTCAGCCCTGGTGCACCGAAAGGGTGTGACAGCTTGGTGAGGCGCTCGATGCCTCGATACTGATCTGCAGCAATACCCCCATCAGATCCAGACGGCTGGGCAAATTGAGCTGGAAGGACTCTGATCGCACCTGCAGGGATGGGGATTCCAGAGCCGGTTGCCGGTCCAGCCAAACCCAGGTGCGGATGGCCAGGGTCTGGGCCGATGCACAGGAGATTTGGATCGGGGAGGCCGCGGAGGTATCTGGGAACCAAACGACGAGGGGATAGCCCGCCAGCAGCGTGAATTCGCCAGTGCTTGCTTGGTGGGAATCCGCCAGGATTGAGTCCAGAGCGGTGGAAGGAAAGCGAGGATCCGGGAAACGGGGCTGCAGGCTGAGGCCAAAATCGGGATGGGGCAAGCCGGCGAAGCCCGGGTCTCCGCGCAGATAGAGCAGTAGGGCTTCCTCGGAGCTGATCTCTTTGGCCGCGATCAACGTCCTGAGGGTGGTAAGCACAGGGTCTGTGGGGCGGTCTTTCAGGGCCAGGCATTTGTAGAAGCTCATCTTGCCGATCTGGCCTTGGGTTGAGCGACAGCCGGTGAGATGGAGGGTGTCGCCGAGGGGCTGGGGAAAGAGCTGGGCTGGGTCGGTGGGATTCTGGGCCACGCCCACCAGCCAGAGGTAATCAAGATGCTGGGCTGGGTTGATCCGATCGCGGCGGAAGATGATGTGCTTTTGGGGAAGGGTTCCGGGGGAAGTGGAACGGTGGTGGGGATCGCTGCCGAGCAATCCTCCCGCATAGAGATTCTGAATCCGGTGGCTGCCAACTCCATAGCCGGAGCTCCAGAAAACCTCAACCATATTGCGATCGAGCCGGAAGAATTCATCCGTGTCGACCATAATGATCACATCTTCCTCAATGGCGGCGTAGGCCTCGATGCGCTTGGCCGCCTCGTCCGTCCAGCTTCCCTGACGATAGACCACCCGCCGATCTGCCAGCAGTTGCTGGCCTACAGGAGATTCAGCAAGAGGCACGGCTGCTGCCTCGCCCAGCCCTAATTGATCGCGGTATTGATAGGGACCATCCCAGATGTAGATGCGGTCGTAGATGTCGAGGCCACCGCTGCGAAGCTGCCAGGCAAGCATCTCGAGATCGTCGTAGTAGTTGATCAGGGCGGCGAGCCTGGGCTGGCGCTGGGTAGCAATAAGGGGCCTGTTCTGATCATCATGAACCTCTTGCTGAAGATTCGACAACAAGCTTTTGGCTTGCTCGAATTTGGGATGCTGGCGATTGTGCTGGATAATCCAGGGATGGCGTTGATAGAAATGGATCGACTCTTTGAGCTGTTGCTCGATCGTGAAGGTTTCACCCTGGCGTTGCCCCCAGGAATTGGCCCAGGGTGCGAGATCGAGAGCCTGATGCACCCAGGGATGAATCGGAATCGAGAGGGCGCCAAGGTGTTCATAGCGCTCATAAAGATCGCCTTGAAGCGGCTGCTGGGGTGCGATTCGCTGCACCAAGCGGCGAAGTATCTGATCGAGACTCGCCTGGGTTGGGTGGTTGATGCTATGCATCAATGGCATCCGTTGATGGTTCTGGTCGATCCAATCCGACATGGCGATGTCGCAATCCTGCTCCCTGAGCTGCAGCTCCTGAATCGATAGCCGATGCGCTTGGCGGATGTGGTTGGACAGGTCTGCGGTTGGGGGCTGCAGGAGGACTTCAACGGGGAGCCCATCGGCGGCGGCGGCCATGGCCAGAAAGTCGTGGTAGCTGCCCAGGGGCGATTCCGATTCCAGAGCTGCTAACTGGCCATCGGGATCGAGGGCATAGGCGATGAAGGGATAGAGGCCTTCATAGTGAAGGTTTGGGAGAATAATGGCTTGCGCTGCCGGTGGCAGATGGCTGCGCAAAGTGGCGGTATCAAGGCCGATGTCGTTTCGGTAGCCCGGTTGGATGCGATGCACCACGAGGAGATCGGCGGAAGTGAGCCGCTGGTGCAGCTTTGCCACGTCGTCCTCTGTGGCCAGGTGCACCGAAGGGCAGAAGTGAATGGGGGCCTGGGGCAGGGCCTTTCGCAGAGCGAGCATCAGGGGATGGCACTGGCAATTGCCGACCACAACAATGCGTGGATCTTCTGAAAGTCTGGGATTCGATACACGGTTGAGCAGGGATGCTCGCACCACCGGTGCCCAGTCGACCGGATCGGCATGCAGCTGCTCCATGCGCGACAACAGCCTCAAGGCATCAGAAACCCAGATCCCGGCCTCACGATCACCGGCCATCAGAAGTTCATGGATCCAGATGCAGCCGTAGCGGCAGCATTGCTCCTCATGGATCACGAGCCAATCCGGCAGCACCCCTTTGAGAGCAGCCAGGTTGCTCAGCAGGTTGGCACCAGCCAAGGCGTAGCGCACGGCCACGGGTTTATCGGATTCGGCAATCTCGAGCATGTGGGCATGGCAAGAGAGCGCCATGGCCTGGATCTCGGCTGGGCTTGTACCTGCGGCCTGCACATTGGCGGCCTGAGTGAGCAGATCCTCAGATGCCATTGACTGCCGTAAATCCTGAATGCATAATAACCGACTCCGGATCAGCTCGAAGGCTTACTGTTTTGCTCTAAACTCTATAGCCTCACTCACTCCGGCCGCGAGCTGACGAGCCAAGAGCATGGGCAATCAGGCCTCCTCCCTGGGCGATTGGCAGGCGGTGATCGCCGCTCACCCCCTCGAAAGTCATGACCCGCAGGCATGGCTGCAGTACGGCTTTGCCTTGCTGCAGACGATTCAACCAGGGCTAGATGCGCCCAAGCAGCAGCAGCAGGCGGCTCTGGCGTTTGTGCAGGCACAGAAGGAAGGAGCTCCAGCAGACTTGGTGTCCAAGGCGCAAGGGCAGGCGGCCTCAATCAGTTTGGCCCAGGCCTTGCTGCTGGCAGGTTTTCGCGAGCAGGGGCTCAGGCTGCTGGAGCAGCAACTGCCCTTGTCGATGAACACCGAGGAGCGTCCGGCGCGAGCCCGGGTGCTTGCCGGTCAACTGTTGGTGAAGGCGGGGGCCTGGAAGGAGGCGGAATCGCTCCACGCCGAAGCCCTGCGCGCCATTGATCCGGCCCAACTGGCCCCCGACTCTCCCATGAGCTCAGCCTTGCCTTGAGTCATGGGTCGCTGGCGACGCCTCCCGCGCAGGCGGCCGAGGGACATGACCATTGGCAGAGTCTGACCCGCTCCCAGCTGGGGCAAGACCTGTGGGTGCTTGAGCAACTGGGTTGGAAACGCAATGGCTTTTTCGTTGAGTTTGGCGCGACTGTCAGCCGACATCGAAAACTGGGCCAGCGCCGACACCAAAAGTGAGCCACCCAGAAGCGATGGGGGAGCCGTTGCCGGCCGCGTCAGCGGCGGGCCATGGCTCTTCCTTGCAAGGGTCATCGGCGGCGCAGAGACGATCGACAGCGGGTGTGGGCTTTGGGCTGGCCAAGGCGAGCAGCACCCATACAGCAGGTGGGTTGGTCGCGCTGGAGGGCGGGATGGAAACCCCAGAGGAGGTGGCGGAGATGCGCCAGCTGCTGGAGCGGGGCTGGAGCCGGCGGCGGATTGCGACGGAGCTGGGCCTCTCTCGTCAAACGGTGAGCCGATACCTGGCCCTGGGGGAGTGGCAGCCGTACAGCACGGCCCATCGCGCCGGCCAGCTCGACGGCCACAGCGAGTGGCTGCAGCAACAGTTCGAGCAGCACCACGGCAACGCCGAGGTGCTGCGGCAGGAGCTGTTGAAACAGAAGGGGATCAGGGTGAGCCAGCGGACGGTGGAGCGTGCGGTGCAGCCCTGGCGGGAGGCGCTGCGACAGAGCGCTCAGGCGACGGTGCGCTACGAGACGCGGCCCGGAAAGCAGCTGCAGGCCGACTTTGGTGAGCTGTGGGTGCCGATCGGTGGGGTCCAGACCAAGGTGCACTTCTGCCTGCTGACCCTGGGGTACTCCAGGCGGCAGTTGATTCGGGTGTACCGGCATCAGCAGCAGCGCCATTGGCTGCAGGCGCTGGAGGAGGCCTTCCGCTTTTGGGGAGGGATTCCAGAGGAGGTTCTGGTCGATAACGCCAAGGCGCTGATCACCCTCAACAACCCCAAAACGGGTGAGCTGGTGGTCAATCCCACCTTTGCCGCCTTTGCCCGCCACTGGGGGTTCACCCCAAAGGCCTGCTGGCCGCACCGGCCGCAGACCAAGGGGAAGGACGAGCGTGGCGTGGGGTACGTCAAACGCAGTGGCCTTGCCGGACACCGCTTTGACACCTGGGGCCAGATGGAAAGCCATCTGGAATGGTGGAACCGGGAGATCGCCGATGTGCGCATCCACGGCACCACGGGCGAGCAGCCGCTGGTGCGGTTTCAGCGGGATGAGGCCAGGGCGCTGCTGGCGCTGAATGGCAAGCCGTCGTATCTGGCGGAGCAGGAGTTCAGCCGTCGTGTCGCCAAGGATTGCTGCGTTCAGGTGGAGGGCAACTGGTACAGCGTGCCGGTGGCGTTGGTGGGCCAGAACGTGACGGTGCAGGTCCGCGATCAGCAGGTGGTGATCCGCCAGGCTGGCCGAATCGTGGCGCGCCATAGCCGCCAGGCGGCGAACCATCGGATCCGCCAGGTGATCGCTGGCCACTGGGCCGGTCTGGTGCCGCAGAGGGTGATCGAGGCCGCCCAGGCTGATGGTCTGGCGGAGGTGGTGACGCTGGATGCGGTGCGCCGCTCGTCGCTGGCGCGGCCCCTGAGCGACTACGCGGCGGCAGCAGCGGAGGTGGGCTGATGGCGCGGACCAGCCAACAGACGCCAGCGCCTTCCCCGGCTGGCCTCGTTGCTGCCGAGCCGGCCGATATCCAGCGGCTGGTGGAGGACCTCGACGGGATGCTCAACCGGCTGCGGCTGGGGGCGATCCGCGAGCAGCTGGACGGACTGCTGGAGGAGGCCGCCAGGCGGCAGTTGAATCTGCGCGAGGCCCTTGCCTGGCTCTGCGCTGCCGAGGTGGCGAGCAAGGAACAACGGCGACTGTCGATGGCGATGACGATTGCCCACTTCCCGTTCGTGCGGACGCTGGAGGGATTCGAGTTCGAGGCCCAGCCCTCGATCGATCCGGGCAAGATCCGTGATCTGGCCACCTGCCGCTGGGTCGCCAATGGCGACAACGTGGTGCTGCTCGGCCCACCGGGAGTCGGCAAGACGCACCTGGAGGTGGCGCTGGGCCGCGAGGCAGTGGCCCGTGGTTACACGGTGCAGTTCACCACGGCGATGGAGCTGCTCGGCAGCTTGGTGAAAGGACAACAGCAGGGGACGCTGGAGATGCGGCTGGCGCAGTACGCCAAGCCGAAACTGCTGATCATCGATGAACTGGGCTATCTGCCGCTCGAACCAGCGGCAGGGCACCTGTTCTTCCAGTTGATCTCCCGCCGCTATGAGCAGGGCAGCGTGCTGATCAGCTCCAACCGCCCGGTCGAGGAGTGGGATGAAGTGTTCGGCGCTCAGGTGGTGGCGGCGGCGATCCTCGATCGGTTGCTGCACCACAGCCACGTGGTGACGATCCGCGGCGACAGCTACCGGCTGAGGGAGAAGCGCAGATCTGGACTGTTCCGCCCGCAGGCGGGCGGCTCCTCCTCAGCTGGCATCGGCGGCTTACCGCC
>Ga0209298_10000188_pt1 | contig 38637 bp, 55 predicted proteins | sample S_140806_EF_Meta_FD_187325 | JGI IMG/M metagenome (GOLD analysis project Ga0209298, IMG submission 187325) | Freshwater microbial communities from Lake Simoncouche, Canada to study carbon cycling - S_140806_EF_MetaG (SPAdes) (version 2) | ecosystem: Environmental > Aquatic > Freshwater > Lake ... | reverse complement strand
GGGTCAATTCAGGCACGGCTTGGGGCATGGGTGGGGCTTCCGGGGGTGGCATTACCTCGGGCAACGCCAACAGTGCAGGCGGCGACGGGCGCTCTGCGGTTAACGGCCTCGCAAACACCGGAGGCATTGCCGGGGTGGCGGGTGTTTCGCCGGGCGCGCAAGGAACAGACGCGGAGGCGGCTACGGCCCAGGTTGGCGGCTTTCACCCGGCCCCGTCCGGTGGCGGTGGTGGCTCTGGAGATATGGGCGGCGGGCGCGGAGGCAACGGCGGCGGCTATGGCGGCGCTGGTGGGGGTGGCGGAGCCTCCCTGACAGGCACGGCAAGCGGCAAGGGCGGCGACGGAGCGAACGGCGCGGCCCTGATCATCACCTATTTCGGAGGCTGAGATGGCTATTCCAACAGTCTCGACGCTCGGCAGCTATCCCACCGCCCGGTTTGGCGCTATCGGGCAATCCTTGGCGGCGTTCCTATACTACGGCCCTGCGGGATACGCATTCAAAACCAAGTTTGCCGAGATCATGCGCGGCTCGGGCAATTCCGCGACGGTAGACGGTGGGATCGAGATTGGCCCCTATGCCATCGGCGGCAGTTACGCGAGCAAAGCGAACCGGGACGCAGCGGCGTCGGCATCATCGTATCACTATGACGATACGGGAGGCACACCTCTAGGCTACAGCGCCGACGGCACTTGCTTCGACGCGCGCGCTAGCATGTTGGCCCGCGACGCCTCGAACAAGGTCGTCCATTTGCTTGCAGACCAAGGGCAGGCCGACAGTGCTGCGACATCCGGCACGATTAACCAGGGGACCCTTACAGTCGTTCAGGGCGCCACCAATTGGTATAACGCCTGGAACAGCCTGATCCCCGGTTATCGGGAGTATCTGAACAACTCGACCACGGGCAAAATCGCCTGGGCGATGCTGGGCCGGTCGCTGTCGAACACCGATACGATGGCCTATGAGCGCATCCGGCAGAAGCAACTCGCGCTGATTACGGCCAACTCGTCGGCCATGTTCAAGGCGCTGGAAACCTGGGACCTGGAGCTGGGCGACAGCGTCCATCCCTCAATCGTCGGCCAGACCATCTACGGCTACCGCCTTGCGGAGATGGTCGCGAAGACCTGCTACGGCGTCACGTCCTACAACAACACGGCGGGCGCCCCGGTCACGATCTATGCCGGGCCAACCATCGCCTCGGTGAGCAAGGCAGGGGATAACGTCACCATCACCGTTACCCTCGCTCAAGAGGGCGCCGATACCATCGACATGCCGTCCCTTTCCGGCCCGCCTCCCTGCGGTTTCGCCTTCTGGGATGCGTCGGCCAACATGGACGCGGTGTTTTCCAGCAGCAGCCCGCCACCTGTTCAACGACCAATGAATAGCTGGGCATGGAACAGCACCACGAAGGCCCTGACGTTCACCCTTGCGACCCCGATCACCGGGACCATCGCAATGGCGTTCCCTTTTGACAACGTCGCTGACTTCAACCCGGACGCGGTGATCTGCGGCACGACCTCTGACAAACCCCTTCAAAGCTGGGCGCGATAATGGCAACCACGAACTACGGATGGGCGGTCCCGGTCGTCAACGGCTCGGCCGATACCTGGGGCACAACCCTGAACGCCACCCTGGAGGCGATAGACGGGCGGGTGTTCACTATGGCCGCAAAGGCCGGGGCGACCCTGACCGGGGTGTTCATTGGCGTGACGCCAGTTGCGGGGGCCTCGGGATATGCCTCCTATCGCCTGCCGCATGGCACGGCGCCGACAACCAACCTGACCAACGGGGACCTGTGGTCAACGACGGGCGGGCTGTTCTTCCGGCGCAACGGGGCAACCAAGACGCTGGCAGAGCTGGAAGGGGCGGCCTTCACGGGGGCCTGTTCGTTTGCCTCTACGGTGGCCCTGGCGGCCGATCCGACGACGGCGCTACAGGCTGCAACCAAGCAATATGTGGACAACCTCGCAACCGGCCTGAAGATCAAGGCTGCGGCAACGCGGGCGACAACGGCCAACATCACCCTGAGCGGTGAACAGACTATCGACGGGACCTTGACCTCGGCGTCACGGATTCTGGTTCGCTCGCAGACGGCCCCGGCTGAAAACGGGATTTACACGACCGGCGCCGGCGCATGGACGCGCACGACGGACATGGACGCATGGGACGCGGAAGTGCCGGGCGCTCTGGTTTACGTCTCCAGCGGGTCCACACTTGCGGGCAAGCGATATTACTGCACCTCCGCAGCCGGCGGAACGCTGAACACCACGGCGATTACATGGGTCGAGTATGACTCAACGACGGTTTACACCGGATCGGGCGGGATCACCCTCGGGGGCTCCAATTTCACCCTGACCGACATGGCGCAAAGCACCATCAAAGGCCGGGCTGCATCGTCTGGAACGGGCGCGCCGGTTGATCTGACGGCGACCCAGGCAACGGCCATTCTCAACGCAATGGTGGGCGACAGCGGGTCAGGCGGAACCAAGGGGCTGGTGCCGGCTCCTGCGACGGGGGATGCAACCAAGGTTCTGACCGGCGCGGGGACGTTCGCAGGCTATGCCGTGTCGGCCTATGGATATGGCCTGTCTTCCGGATCAACGATGTCGTTTGGGGCTGCAAAGGGCATCACGTCCTTTTCCAAGTCATCGAACGGCAAGTGGATTCTGACGCTGGATAGTGCGCGGGCCGATGCAAACTGGGTGGTTAATCCCACGCCGGTCTATTCCGGCTCGGTGCTGATCGCCTCGGAAGACCCCGGCATCATCACCAAGTCAACGACCCAGGTGGGGATTCAGTTTCGAACTGCCGGCAATACGTTGCAGGACCCGTCCGGCATCAATATCTCGGTCTTCGGCTGATGTGGGTTGACCTCGCCATTCCATCCGGGGTGCGGGCAGCGGGCACGGAACGGGAAAGCCGGGGCGCGTGGCTGGACGCCTCGCTCGTGCGCTGGGACCCCGATCTACAGCCCATTGGCGGGTGGGTGGTCAAAAGCACGTCGGCCGTCACTGGAGCGGCTAGGGCGGTTCTGTCCTGGCGCGACAACGGCGGCTCGACCTGGACGGCGATCGGCACGGCTTCTGGCTTATACGTCATGACGGCCTCGGGCGTGATCCACAACATCACCCCGGCTGGTTTTACCGCAGGGCGAGACACGGCCCTTGTCGGCGGGGGATATGGGACGGGGCTCTATGGTGCAGGCTTATACGGCACGGTTCGCACCGGATCGTCTGACATCACGCCTGCGTCTGTATGGACCCTGGCGCTGTGGAATGACCGGCTGGTCGGCTGCATGGAAGACGACGGCAAAATCTATCAGTGGGACCTGGACCCAGCTTTTCCGGCTGACCTGATCGACGAGGCGCCCACGGGCTGTTCGGGAATCGTGGTGACGGAAGACGCCATCCTGATGGCCTTTCAGAACCGCTCCCCGGTCTGGTCGAACCAGGGCGACAACACCGACTGGATTCCGACGTCTCTAAATCAGGCAGGCGAACTGGCGCTCAACACCGATGGCGTCATCATGTGCGCGCGGAAGGTCAAGGGCCAAATCCTGATCTTCACCACGGAAGACCTGTGGGCGGCGTCCTATCAGGGGCTCCCTGCTGTTTATGGCTTCCAGAAGGCGGGCGATAGCTGCGGGCCGGTGTCCAAGGGGTCGCCTGTTGCCTATGGAACCGGCAACTGCGTCTGGATGGCTGACAACAGCTTCTATCTCTACAACGGGTTCACTCAACCAGTCCCCTGCGCGGTGCAGGACAAGGTGTTTTCGGATATAAACAGCGACCAGATCAGCAAGGTCTCGGGCTGGCACAACAGCCAGTTTAACGAGGTCTGGTGGCACTATCCGTCGTCGGGGGCGACTGAGAACGACCGCTATGTGTCGTGGAACTATTCGACGAATGACTGGAACGTCGGGTCTCTAGCGCGCCTCTGCGGGGATGGGTCCAACAACCCCTATCTGATGGCTGCCGATGGCTACGTCTATTCCCACGAAACCGGATCGGCTTATGGGGGTGTTTATCCCTACGCCAAGACCGGACCCTTCGAATGGCCCGGTGAAATGGGCTTCGGCGGCAAGCGGGTGCAGCTTTCGGGATTGATCCCCGACGAAAAGACGCAAGGCCAGTCGCGGGTCACGTTCTACCTGCGAGAGTTCCCCAACCTGACGGAAACGACAAAGGGTCCCTACACCATCTCTGGCGCCCCGGTGGACTTCCTCTGGCAAGCCCGGCAGGTGGAAATGAAGGTTGAGTTCCTGAGTGGTTCCGCAAGATGGGGCCTGCCTCGGATAGACGCCAAGCCGGTGTCCAGCCGGTGAAACTGAACCTTCCGCAACCGTCCAGGCAATACAGCCCCGACGACCAGGCGCAGCTTCGCCGGGAACTGGCCAAGCAGTTGGACCGGGTGCTGGTCGGCGGACAAGACTGCGAGATCGGCGACGGACGGGTGATCCTGACCTCTGCCGGCGGGTCGCGATTTGTCCTGACCGTGGCGGATGACGGAACCCTGAGCGCGGTGGCGCTGTGAGTTGGCAAGAGACCCTCGCGCGGGCGGTTTCGGACGGGTCGGACCTGTCGGAAGTCGAGGCGGCGATTGTCAAAGGCGAGGCCATGCTCTGGCTGGATCAGCAATCGGCGGCGGTCACGCAATACGTCAAGGTCATGGATCTGATCCTGGCGGCCGGCGACATGGCCGAACTGATGGCCATGCTTGAACAGGCCGAGGCCAAGGCCCGACTGGATGGAATTGACCGCATCGTCTGCACTGGCCGCAAGGGCTGGGGCCGGGCGCTGCCTGGATACAAAGAACTGACTGTCTATGTGAAGGAGCTAACCTGATGCCCCTGTCCCTCGGGTTTGGCAAGGAAAAGCAATCGTCCAACAATCGGACGAGCTACACGCCCAACGCCCAAACGATGGCCCTGTTCAATCCGACTTTCCAGCAGGCGTCAAACCTGTTGCAGGGGCAGGCGACGCCCTACGCGGGACAGTTGGGGGCGGGGACGTCCCAGATGCAACAGCAGGCCTATGACAGCTTCCAGCCGGGGCAGGGCTCCACGGCAACCGGCAACGCCGTCGGCGCGGTGCAGCAGGGCATGGGATACCGGCCGCAGAACATCGACGTTGGCCAGATCAGCCAGACCGATCTTTCGCAATACATGGACCCCTACCAACAGCAGGTCATTGACAACTCCCTGGCTGACATCAACCGTTCACGCGGTCAGCAAATCAACGCCGACAGCGCGGCCTTTGCCAGAGGCGGTGCATGGGGTGGAAGCCGTCAAGGGGTGGCCGACAGCCTGAGCAATGAAGCGGCGCTGAGACAAGCGGCGACCACCTCGGCGGGCCTTCGCTCGCAGGGCTATCAGAACGCCCAGCAAATGGCCGGACAGGACATCCAGAGCCGATACGCAAGGGATGCCTTCAATCAGCAGATGGGCCTCCAGGGCGCGCAATTCGGGCTCCAAGGGGCTGGTCTGTTGGGTCAGCTTGGTCAGCAACAGCAGCAGATGGGCTTGGCCGACACGAACGCCCAGATGCAGATGGGCAACCAGCAGCAGGCGACCCAACAGAACATCAACGACCAGCAATATCAGGAGTTCCTGCGGCAATATCAGGACCCGTTCCTGCGGTCGCAGGGGCTGACCGGATTGCTCGGCGCAATCGGCAACCTCTACGCCGGCGCCACCCAACGCGGGACCGGATCGCAGACGGGCTATAGCGCGTCTGCTGGTTATCAAGGGGCTCAATGATGCCAAACATGCCAAACATGCAATACGGCGCACAGCCCTACTCGCGGTTCATGCAGGGGCCAACGCCGCAGACCGCGCCGGGCCTGTTCGGGTTTCCGCAGCAGCAGCCAATGGGTCAACAGGGCGAGCCTGGGCAAGAGCAACCGCAACAGCGGCCTGACTACGGGGCGGGGTTTGTGAACAACTACATGGGCCGGAACCCTAGCTGGATGGGCGTTCCGCAATCGCAGCCTATGGGCGGTTCGCCTATGGGCCAAGGCGGCGGCGGTCAAAGCAATCTGCTGTCGCCTGAGACGTTTATGAAGCTCATGCAGATGTTCGGGGGTGGGTGATGGATATTCGCCAACTGCTTTCCCAAGGCTATCAAGCCGCTGATCGGTTCCTGCCTTTTGACGGCGTGCTTGATCCAATGCTTGCGCCTCCTCCGCGCCGGCAGATGCCGCAGGACGTGGGGGCTATGCCCAACATGCAGAGCCGCTTTGTGCCGCAGATGCCGCAGGGCATGGGCGCAGCGCCCAACATGCAAAGCCGGTTTGCGCCGCAACAGGCGTCTGCAATGCCCCAAACGGCTGCGCCACAACAGGCGTCTAATCCGTTTGCCATGCCTGTTCCTAGAAAGGGCGGTGGATTTGGCCGAACCATAATGGAATTTGTTGACCCGTCATTTAACCGGCGGGCTGACGAGCGGGCGGCGTCATTGGCCAGCCAGGATCGACAGGCCCAAATCTTTTCCATGATTTACCCGGTTATCAAGGACAACCCGCGCGAGGTCGCGGCGCTTATCCTGAACCCGGAAGAGTATGGCAAAAAGCTGACCGAACGGTTCGGCGCGACAAAGCTGGGGCAAGGGGAGCAACTGCTGTTTGGCGACCAGTCGGTCGCCTACAACCCGGCCTCGCTTGAAGTTGGCGATCAGGTCGTCCAAACCCAGCAGGGCGGCGGCGCGGCTCCCGTTTACACGCGGCCTCCGACATTTTCGGAAACGACGTTGCGGCGACAGCAGGAGTTTGAACAGAGCAAGCCGCAGATTGTTACCACCAGCCCCGGTCAAGATGTGGTTGCGGTCAGTCCTGGCACGCCTGGGGCTGCGCCTCCTGCTGATGCGTTGTTCGAAAGCCTGATCAAAACGGAAAGCGGCGGGCGTCCTGGCATTTTGGGGCCAATGACCGATTACGGCCAAGCGCAGGGCCTCACGCAAATGCTGCCGGAAACGGCGCAAGCGATGGCACAAAAGCTAGGCGTTCCGTGGAAGCCGGAGCTAATGACCGGCACGTCACCGGAAGCGGCGGACTACCAGCGCAGGCTTGGCCGCGCCTATTTTGATGAGGGGATGCAGAAATACGGCGGCGATCCGGTCAAGGCCTTGATGTATTACCACGGCGGACCCAATGAGGCGCTGTGGGGGCCTAAGACGCAGGATTATGCCCAAAGCGTCCTGCGAGGGGCCTCGGGACCAAGCGCGAAGGTTGTTGCCAGTGGCGGAGCCAAGGCGCAATACAGGCCCGCAACGCGTGAGGAAAAGGTAAGTTTTGGCGTCAATCCAAACCTTCCTTATAAAATTAGTCCAGACGGCGACATTACGCCTATTGAGACGCCCGCCACCAAGCCCCTGCCTGTCGGCATCCAAAAGGCAGAGGATGACGATTATTCAGCCATCGACGGCCACCAAGTCATTGCCGATCAGTTAGGAGGGTTTATTAACCAACTCAAAACTGGCGCGCTCAACCTCGGTCCGGTTCGCAACGAGGTGGCTAAAGCCAGAACCTATATGGGGCAAGCTACTGCTGAGGACCGAAACTATAATTCTTTCGTCTCCGGCATGAAAAAGATGCGGGATGACTCCCTAGCGTTGAATAACGGCACTCAGACTGAGGGCGACGCTATTCGGGCATGGGAGCAACTATTCGCCAACATGAACGACGAGGGCGTCGTTATGCAGCGGCTTAATGAAATTCAAACCATTAATGCTAGGGCGGTGCGTTTCAGGCAGCAGCAGATTGACCGGCGGCGCATTCGCAATGGCGCTGAACCTGTGTTCGGCACGGCCCCCGCAGCTCCTGCGCCGCCGCCCAAGAAACCGCCGCCTGCGACGGGTGAATTCAAAGTGCGGGGGGTCAAATAATGCCCATCTACAGCATTGAAGTCCCGGACGGCCGCACGGTAGACATTGAGGCAAACGACGAGGCGACCGCCCTGAACGGAGCCAAGCAATGGTATGCCAGCCAACCGGCCAAGCCCGCCAAGCGCGTTCCCGCACCTCCGACAGCAGCCGACGCCAAAGGGCAGAAGGTTGTTGACCTGGGGAACCTCGGCCCGCCGACATCACCAAAGGCGCGGCAAGCCGTTGCCAAGCTGCCTGTTGGTGCGTTTTATCGCGACTATCAGGGTAACGTTAGGCGCAACGACAACGGCCCACGCTTTATGACGGACCCCAAGGCGGGTAATCCGGTGGTCCCTATCGGCGGCGCGAGCGATGCCGGGCGGGGCTATCTGCGCGGCCTGGGTGAGGGTGTTCAGGGCATCCTCGACCCTGACAACATGGTTTCCATCCTCGGCGGCTTTGTCGGGGCCAAACCCAGGGCCGACAACCAGTTCAGCTTGCTGGATGTGATCCAGTCGGCGGCCTATGGCGGTCGGGCGCTGGGCCGTGGCATGGCGGGCGATGCGTCCGGGGCTCAACGGGACATGGCTTCCGCCAGGGCCAATACCGGGCAGGGGCGGAACCTTCCGCAAGGCGGCGGATACGTTCCGCAGACTGGATTGGGCCGCGCGGGACAAGTGGCGGGCATGATGACGCCTAACGCACTGTCTCCAGGGTCTGCGGTGGCGCGGGCTGCAAACGTCATTCTACCCACGGCGGGAACAATGGCGGGCGGTGAAATTGGCCAAGCGGTCGGCGGCGATACAGGCCGGGCGGTGGGTGAGGTTGTCGGCGGCGTGGCTGGTGGTGTTGCTGCTGGGATTCGCACTGCACCGGCTAGGCCACGGGCGGCCACAACGCCGCAGGCGAGGCTTCAGGCCGAGGGGATTGAATTGACGCCCGGCAGGCTTTTAGGCGGGGATTTGGCGCGAGGCGTTGAAGACAAGTTAACGTCCGTTCCGTTTCTGGGCGATTCGATCCGCAACGCTCAACGCCGCTCGTTTGAAGGATTCAACAGGGCGCTTGCAAACCGCGTTCTGGAGCCGCTTGGCGAAACCCTGCCGGACAACATCCCGCAGGGCCGCGAAACCGTCGCGTATCTTCAGCAGCGCCTCGGGGATGAATATGACAACATCCTTGGCCGGGTGACGGTCCAGCGCGACCCGCAACTTGACGCCGACATCATGCAAGTGATGCAAGAGGCTCAAGTGTTGCCAGATGGCGCGCAAGGCCAGCTTCAGCGCGTGATTGACCAGATTGTTAACCGGCGACTTGCGCCGGGCCAGCCGTTAACGGGCCGGGAATTTAAGCTGGTGCAAAGCGAGGTAGGCAATCTTGCCTCGCAATATTCCGGCTCTGCGGTGGCGAGTGAACAGCAGCTAGGCCAATATCTTCGCCGCATTGACAATGCGTTGCTTGACGTAGTCAGGCGGACAAATCCGAACGAAGCGGCGGCCATCCAGGCAGTCGATCATGGTTATTCAAACTTGACCGTCATTGAGCGCGCCGCGGCAAAGACGCCAGACGGAACCATTAGCCCGGCGCAAGCTCGCAGGGCGATGGTTCAAGCCGATCAATCGGTGAGAAAGCGCGCCTCGGCTGCTGGTCGCGGGCGGATGCAAGATTTGATTGGTGATGCGGAATCCCTCTTGCCAGCCACCATTCCAGACAGCGGCACGGCTGGGCGGCTTGGGACGCTTGGCCTGTTTGGCGGTTCCGGCGCACTGGCGTCAGCGACTTCAAATCCGCTTGTGCTGGTTCCTGCGGCAGTGGCTGGGGCAGGGATGGGGGCTTATTCACGGCCCGGCATTCGGGCGATGAATGCGTTGTCACAGATACAAGCGCCAAGGGTCACCTACGCGCCGAGAAACGCGCTGGTTCCGGCTATGAGCGGGCTACAGCAAATACAACAGCAGCAGCGGTTGCCAAGATAGTGAACCATCCGATTGGCGGGAAGATGACGCCGTATCTGCGCCACCAGGGCAACCGCTTCCACGTCTGAAACTCGGCCTCGGTCCACTCCTCCGTCCCCTTAGGGCGCGGTTTTCCGGTCTCTGGGTCGATCACCCGGAATTGGCCTTCTGTCTCCATGACCTCACCATAGGGCAGCACATGCACATGAATCAACCGGGCTTGCTCTGATGGCCATGCAGCCCCGCGACCCCTACGGGCGGAACCATGAAGACCTGGAGGCTTTCCGCGCCGAGGTTCGCAAGACGCTTGGCGAGATGAAGAGCCAGCATGAGGCGTTGCTGACCGCAATCGGAAAACCCGCTGAAGACGGCAAGGGCATGGGCGGATCGGGCCTGGTCGGCGAGGTGCTGCGCCTGAAAGCGGACGTCAAGGGGCTTCTGGACCTCAAGACGAAGGGCATGGGGTTCATCGGGGCCATCGTGATGTTTGGCGCGCTGATTATCCTTGGCTTCAAGGGGTGGGTTGCGGGCCTGCTCCCCCATCCGCCGGCGCCGCCATGAGCCGGATCTGGTCGGCCATGCTCGCAGCCGGGTCGCTCCGGTTCTGGTCGCAGCTTGGCGCGGGGATGGCCCTGACTCTGGTGTTCGTCGGCTACGGGCTGGTGATCTGGCGCGGGCCTTGGGCGGCGGCGAGACAGCAACAGCAGCTTGACCTGCTCGGCCAAGGCCAGATCGCGGCGGCGCTGATGGTGCTGGTCGCCCTGGTCTGCATCACCGGAATGAAGCTGGGGCTATCCGCCGGGAAAGACGGCGTGAAGGCCGATGTCGAGCGGGATGACGAGCCGCCGACTGTGACCACGACAACGACGACGGAGATCAAGCCGTAATGTGGACCTACCACCAATCCAGCGGCCGGCTGTTCCACGATGGCGCTCCAGTCGCCACCGGCTACAGCGGATTCGGGCGCGGCAAGAACAGCCCGTCCATGCAAGCGGCCAGGGGCGTCGGACCGATTCCGCGCGGCCGGTGGAAGATTGTCGAACTCTACAACAGCCAGAACGTCGGGCCGTATGCCCTGAAGCTGTTCGCGGCCGATGCCACCCCGGACGACACCCACGATGAGACGGGCAGGGGGGCCTTTCGTATCCACGGGGATTCGATCCGCAACCCCGGAACGGCCTCGCATGGCTGCATCATTCTCCCGCGAGCCGTTCGGGAGCAAATCTGGAAAAGCGGCGACCGTGACCTGGAGGTGGTTGAATGACCTGTTCCGAAGATACGCTGTTGATCCTGTCCGACGCCATCAAGCGCCTGGCCGGGGTCAGCCTGAATCAGACCGACCTGACCGCAGAGCTGGAGCGGATCGGGCAGACCTATTCGCCTCCGACCCAGACCCCGGCGCAAATCCCGCGCGACGTTTGGGTAGGAAACCTGAAGGTGGCCAAGTGAGCGCCGCTGAAGTCGGCGCCATGTTTCTCGTGGCAATGGCGATTGTAGTCGGCCTGCTAGGCGACTGGGCGTGGAGCCGCAGAAACCCGAGGCCCAAATGACCGCCGCCCTGTTCCTCATCAAACGATACTGGCCGTTGCTGATCTTTGTCGGCGTGTTGGCCTTCGCCGGGGTCCAGACCCTGCGCCTGAAGGCCTCCGACGCCAGCCTTCACGCCTCCCGCCTCGAAACCGCCCGCGAGACGGCCAGGGCGCGCGCATGGGAGGCATCCTATCGCCAAGCCGACGCTCTACGCCGGGAAGAGCAGGGAAGGGCTCAACGGGCCGTTTCTGAGGCTGGGGCGCAATGTGACGCCCGCGTCTCTGCTGCCCGCCGATCGGCATCCGCAATTCAGACCATCATTCAGAAGGTGCCTACCTATGATTCGACTGGCTGCCCTGTCCGTAGCGTCATTGGCTCTCGCGAGTTGTCAGACGCTCTCGCCCCCCGCTGATGTTCCGGCGCCCATCGCACCCGATCCCCGGCTCTGTCAGCCCGTCAAGCCAGAACCTCCGGTGCAGGGTGGTCTCGTTGCGCCTGTCACTGACCAAGAGCGGGCCGATCTGGCGGCGTTCCTGACCGGCGAGGCGGCGGCAAGGGACTGGGGCCGGCAAGGGTGGATGCGAGCGGCCATAGCCCTGAAGGCCTGCCCGTGAACCGGGGAGGCGCGCCTCCCATGTCGCGGGAGTTGGCCGAACAGACTATCGAAGTCTGCCACGAAATTCTAGCAGAAGGTATCAAGGGCTACAGCGAAGAAGCCGCCCGGCGCTTTGGCCTCTCCATCCCGACGATCCGCAATCGCCTTCGGTCGGCCAAGGCGAACCACGGCTTGGAAGTGGACGAAAGCCACTATCGACCCAAGAGAGCGCCGGCTGCTTTTACCGTCGATCCATTGCCCGGCGATGGCGAACCGGACGCAGAAACCCTGATTGCTCAACTGACCGAGCGCCATTCCAAGCGCGCGGTTCACGCTGAGGCCGCCAAGCTGCAAACGGTCCGGGTCAACATCGACGGGCCAATCGCAGTGGCCTTCTTTGGCGACCCCCACATCGACGATCCGGGCTGCGCCTGGGGCGACCTGTCCAGGGACGTGGCTGTCTGCCGGGATACGCCGGGGTTCATGGCGGTGAACATTGGCGACTCGACCAACAACTGGGTCGGTCGCCTGATGGGGCTCTATGCCAATCAGGAAGTCACGTCCCGGCAAGCCCTGACCCTGATCGAGTGGCTTCTGTCCGAATTGCCCTGGCTGGTCACCGTCGGCGGCAATCACGACACCTGGAACACGCAGAAGGGCGATGTCTCCGAGGTGATCCACCGGCTCAAGAAGATGCCGGGGCTCTATGAAAACGTCGGCGCCAGGATGCGGGTGGTTCTGCCGTCCGGCGCTGAGTTCACGATGAATTGCCGGCACGACTTCCCCGGCGGGTCTCAATTCAACCCGGCTCACGCTTTGGTCAGGGAAACCCTGTTCGGGTTCCGTGACAACATCTTGGCCTGCGGGCATCGCCACAACTCGGGCTATATCCCGATTTGGCACAACGACCCAGCCCGGCTCTGTCATGGGTTCCGCGTCGGGACCTACAAGGACTTTGACCACTACGCCAAAGAGAAGGGATTCAAGGAATCCAACTGGGCGAGGTCTATGGCTGCGGTGATCGACCCTGCGTTTTCCAACGATCCGGTCAGATTCATCAAGCCGTTCTTCTCCCTGGAGGAGGCCGCCGACTATCTGAAATGGAAGCGGCGTCTGTTTGAAAGCGGGCGGGCGGCCTGATTATAGCCCGGTGAATAACTCGCTATGACGCCCGGCTGACCTGTCATCCGCCGGATCGCTGATCGCCCCTCACCTAACACAAGGCCGGCAGCGTAAGGCTGGCCTTTCACCCTTGAAGGCTTCGGCCTCGGGTCACGAAAAACCCCGCCAGTTGTGACGCTGGCGGAGTTTCTGTTGACGGTTCTTCGCGGGATCGTTCAAAACATTAACATGTTCCTCGGATATGTCAAAAAATCCCGGCTTTTTTGACATATCGCGCCGCCAATATCAGAAGCCCCTCGGTTCACGCCGGGGGGCTTTTTCTATGCCAGCCACGTCGCCCGGTCGCCCTCGCTCATTGACAGCAAGAGCCGAATGGCGAACGCAGCCGGGCCGCTTGGTCCCTCGGCGGCATAGGTCTGGGCGGTGCGGGCCGACACGCCCAGCAGCTTGCCGGCGCCAACCTGGGTAAGGCCCAGCGCCTTGAGGGCGGCGCGATATTCGTCGGCGGTCATATCTTCTCCGGTGGGTCGAGGGCCTCGAGGCGCCGGGCCAGTTCCTCGAGGACAAAGGCCCGAACATAATGGCCCTCGTCCATGCACTTGCGGACATGCGGCAAGGCATATCCTTCTAAGAGCTTCTGAGTGGAAAGCCCCTGCCAATATGACAGGGGCTCTTTGGCCCTCACCATTCCGCACCGAACTTTCCAGCCTCGCAAGCCGCTTCGAACCGTCCGTCAGTCCAGAAAGTTTGCAGTTCGGCCTTGACCGCTTCCGGGGTCATGGCGCGGGCTTCGGCCAGCAATTTCCGCGCTTGCTTTATGCTGTAGGCCTCCCAAAGGCCAGTCGTCATCGACAGGCAAGACTGAGCGCGCGGGGCGATGATGTAGCGGTCATAATCTTGAAAGATGGTCAGTTCGGTCATTGGTCTGTTTCCCATCGCCCCGTGGAACCATTCCCCGCAAGCGATGACTTAACCTAGCAGATATTGCGTATGGCGCAACAGGAAAATATAGCTGTGTTTCGTCATTTCACCGAATCAACAGGCCAGATGCGCTCAGCGACGGCGCTATTGAGTGACAGCCAAAACTGTTTGTCAGCCCTCAGGCTGTCGTCATCGGGGTCAGGAGGCCCCATCTCGGCCTCTTCCATAACCATTTCCGCATTGCTGGCGAGCATTTCGTTTGTCGCTCCCAAGAGCCGTTCAAACGATGCTTCGCGGCCATATGGCCCAGGTCCCCACGCGGGCAGTTCAACGCACCATTCTAGCGTTTCGATGGCGTCTTGATGAATTGCAGCGGCTTCAGGCCCGGCTGATTTAAGCGCGGCCCTGTGCCATGCAATCAGGTCTGCAATGCTCATCCCTTCACCTCCACAGGAGGGGCGGGGCGGCTCACTCTCCACCCCCTTCCTTGAGGGCGGCGCGGAGGTCTTTGAAGGCCTCATGAAAGCGCAACAGGGCAGACATCTCGGACCACTCAATCAAAACCATACCCGCCGCCCTCAGCCGTGCGTTCTCGGCACGGAGGCGGGTGAGTTCGGCGGCGATGTTGTTGGCATAGCCTTCAGCCACGAACCGATAGGCTGGCAGTTGTATAATCCTGTGGGCCGCGAGCATTATTTCGTCCAGATAGCCCTCGACCAGATCGTCGGGCTCCTCCTGCAACACGTCGCGGATGATGATGGCCGCGACACGTCGTTGCAGGCCTTCAATGTCTGGTATGGTCATCCCTCATCCTCCAAGGGGGTGAGGTCGGAAAGCGGGGCTGCCCCATATGTGTCCCGCGCGTTTCTGACAAACGCCCATCTGCCGTCGATGGCCTTGATCTGCACCTCAGTGCCCATGATGGTCCTAGCCCTCCCCCCAACCCGCAGGACAGGAGCGGGGGGGAGCCAGGGGAGGTCTTTGATGTTGTCGAAAAAGACCGGCTCGGTCATGCCGTTGGGCCATGTAATGGCGGCGCACATCGGATCGTCCATCAGGCCCTCATAGGTCAACTCCACCGTCACCTTGCTCCCCGACTTGATGGGCGCTTCGACCGGGGCGGGGGCTTGATCTTCAGCCATCACGCATCTCCTTTCGACGGAACTTCGACCACAACAATTCTGCCGGGGGGAACCCGCTCGGCCAGTTCCGAAAGCGGCTCCCGGTATTCATGTTGGTCCGCCGTCATCTTTGGAACGCCCAGCGTGGGGCCGTATCTTTCAAGCCAGCGGTCGCGCCATTCCTGCCAGTTGTCACGATTGACCTGCGCGGCCTCGTCGATGGCCATCTGAAGGCTGGGATGACATTTGACCATTACCGGCACGGCCTCGCGGCCAATGCGCGGTATCTGGTGGGTGTAGACGCTTTCGCCGGTCATCCAACTGAGGACGCCATAGACGCCAGCCATCTCCCCGATCAGAACGCCGGTGACTGTCGAAAGCACATCGACCGTTGGGAAGGTTTGTGTTTCCGCGCTCACGCCTCACCCCCTTTCGGAGGCTCGCGAAGGTCAACCGTCGGAATGGAATACATGTCGCCGTCCATATCTGCGGCCCATGCAAAACCATTGTGGATGTCGCGGACAACAAACTTTTCGCCCTCAAACCATGCGGGCTGCCCGACCTCCGGCCCCCATGGTGGGGGCACTGCGCCGAACAGATCGGGGGTAGCTGAGGCGGTCATCACTTCCCCTCCAATGCTTCTGCGGCATCAGCGGCGGCGTTCAGATCGCCGATCAGCTCGCCGATGTCGGCGACGCGGATCGTGAACTTGGCCGAGCCGGGCTCCCGGCCACCGATGGCAATTTCGTTGTCAGCGATTTGAAGCGTCCAGCCGCGACAACCGCCGCCGTCATCATCTCGCAGGGAGCGCTCAATGGTCACGCGGGTGCTCATTGCCCAGCCCTCCGCGCTTCGTCTTCAGCCGCCTGGACCTCCTCGAACCGCGCGTTGAACCAGTCGTCCAGCGCGACGGCTTCCTCGGGATCAGAGGCGTCCAGGTCGGAGCGCAGGGCACTGCTGGCGGCGTGGAGGTTCTTCAGTCGCAGGGTGGTCGTCGCCTCCTGACAGCGGGCCTTGAAGGCGGCCACACGCTCGACAAGGGGCGCGGTGCTGACGTGCGTCGACATCTTCGGGGCGTCCTTCAGCGGCTTGACCATGTATGGCCGGCGCTGGGCCTTGGAGACGGTCAAGGCCATGACCAGATCCTTGTCGATGTTCGACATGTGGCTGATGCGAATGCCGCCGACTGCCTGGCCGCCAAAGACAACCTTGTCGTCACGGTAGAGGGTCAACCGGCGCCCGACATAGGCCGCGGCTTCCGGGCCCCAGGCTTGCACCATGACCCGGCGCATGGACTTGCAGGGCTTGAACGGTTTGCCGTCGTCGTTCTCGAAGTGGATGGCGACCGGGCTGTCCTCGCCACCAGGCGCGACCTTGGTGATCGTGATGGTCATGGTCCGCCCAATCAGGTCGTCAGCATTGAGCTGGTCACTTTTGGGGGTGATGGTGGGCAACAGGTTCAAAACGTGATCTCCCGGTCTAGCCGACGCTCTGTCGCCAGCAGGCGCGCGTCGGACTTGAGGATGGCGGTGAACTGGTCGAGGCGTTCGGACAGCCGGGCCTCGAATGCAGCGGCGGCCTCGATGATGGCGGTCTGGATGTCGGGATCAGGAAAGACGCGGACGGTCGCCATCGGCAGGCCCGCGCTGTAGCTGATGAAGTCGATCCACTTCCGCTCGGAGACCAACAGCCCGGTTTGAAGCTGCAGCATGAACTCTGCCGGCGCGGTGTTCTGGCCGATGCTGTCCAGGATCGTTTCAACCTGGAAGCGGTGCTTGCGGCTCTTAATCTCGATCAGGCCATCGGACTCGACCAGGCCGTCCGGGGAATATCCAAGGACAAAGCCCCAGCGGTCGTTCGTGATGAAGCCGCAGTCTTCAACCGGCGCATAGTTGGCGGCATAGGCGAGGCGCGCGTCGAGTTCGTCTTCATGCCCCCGATACATGTCGTCGCCGGTGTATCCGGGCTCGACATAGCCCGCGATGCGCTGGGCCAGCAGGTTGAAAAGCTGCGCCCGCTCCTTGTCGTTCTTGGCCACCTTCAGGGTCGGCGTCAGAATGAACTTCATCTCGCTGGCGGTGATCAGGCCGAGCCGGGCTTCAAGCCAGGCGGTGGATCCCTGGATGAGGTCGTGGTGATATTTGACGGTCATCCGATCGCCATCCAAAGGCCAACGCAGGCCATGGCCACGGCGCCGACAAACATCAGGAAAGCCCCGGCGATCTTCAGCACCGGGAACGGCCGATCCGGGCGCCAGTCGTTGGCAGGCGGGCCGTCAGCCTTGAAGCCGGGGATACCGGTCAGGTCGATCCTCATGTTCATGCATCCCATTCAGCGGAGACCAGGCCGGTCTCAAACTCTGCACAATCGCGGCAGACACGGCGCCCGGTGGCGCGTTTGACGGGCTTGAAGGCCCGCAGGAGGGTGACCCCGCAGCCGTCGCAGTGCTTGCGAGGCCGGGGGCGTTCGGGAAGAGCCGGGGTCATCGCCCCATCCTTCCGAAGATCGGCTCCAGAGGGTTCTCCCGGCGCCGGTCAAGGGCCTCCTCGGCCTCATCACATTCGGCGCTGAGACGCTGACCGGCGGCGCGGAAGCCATCGATGATGGTGTCCAGTTCCTCGGCGTCCGGGATGCTGTTGATGGCATCGAGAGCGGCGGTCGGCATCCGGCGGCAGAGGCTGTCAAAGGCGCGGTTCAGCGCGGCGAGGTCATCGCCGAATTGCTCGATTGCCTCCGCGGCATCGCGGGCGGAAAGGGTCCGGTTCATGCCGCACCTGTCGGACCGTCGTCGGTCGTCAGAGTGCGAATGGCGCGGGCCAGCTCGAGGCTGTTTGTCACGGCAATGCCGGCGGCCAACTCACGGACGGCGCCCTGCATCATGGACCGGTATGAGCGCCGGCGAGCCCGCGCCCAGATCAGGAGAGAGACGCCGCCCGGGTAGCCGCAACGGTCGGCGGCACGGCGCAGGGCGCTGTAGAGGCTGACGTCGGAACGGGCCTGGGCTTCATACTCGCCCAGGGCGGCAATCAGCCGGTCGTGGTCGGCAGCGCAGCCGCGGACCGTGTCGAGTTGAACGATGTTGCTCATGCCGCCACCCGGCACATGCCAGCAGCCGCCGTCCGCAGCTGACCCTCGGCCTCGATCAGGTCGATGGCGGTCAGGCCAACCAGATGGGCGGGCGGATCACGGTCAGCACAGGCGGCCTTGAGCAGTTGCCCGCGCCATTCCTCGACCAGGTCGGCCCGCTTGTTCAGCAGGGTCGCGCCGCGCGGCAGCTTGCTGGCTTCGTCGATCCACCGCGCAACGGCGGCGGTCATTTTCTGGTGGTTCTGGCACTCGGCCATGGGTGTCTCTCGCTTCGTATGCGGCAGACTATGACGAAACGTGCTAACCGATGCAAGCACGAAATGTGCTATTCCAGACAAAATGTCGTAGACGGCCCCTTGGCAATCCGGGCGAACTCAGCAATGTTCTGGATGCGTTCCGTGAGGGGCGCGATGGAGGAGGGCGTTACCAGCGCCTCTCCTCCTCCTGAAGATCGGACTTGCTCGAACAATCCCCAGGCGCGCGGTAGTCATACCGTCCAGGCGAAAATCGCACAATCCGATATTCAGGCCCTCGATGAACCGGTCGGTTAACGGTGGCGGCGCGAGGTGTCTGGCAACCACGGGATAGAGGCCAAAGCCAAGGGTAGTCCGAAAGGCAGAGACCCGGCCTCCAGCGTGACGTGACGCTGAACAGCAGCTGCCAACCTTGCGCCCGCGTCGGGACGCAGGGGTCTGTAAGGCGCCCATCGGCTCGGCTGGTGCAGGACGATTGCAGGAGGGACCGCTCCGAGGATGGCGCAAGCCTACTCGGGAGTGGTCCTATGCCTGATCAGCAACCCTCTCTCAGCGGTGCAGGTGTTCATGCGGCCTGGCTCGGTGCGCCCCCGCTCCCAAGATGAGATTGTCGTCTGGGCCTGCGCAACGGCCTCTGCCAGCCGGGCCTGTGACCACCCGGCGGCTTTCCGTGCCTTTGCAATGCGAGCCCCAATAGTCATTCGATCGTTGTCGCGCAGGGCCGGGGAGTCGTCTAACGACAGTTTGTGCTTGAAGCTAGCACGATACGTGCTATCCAAAGGCCCATGAGAAATCATCGGCAGATCGTCACCGACGTTGGAGCGTCCGCGCTTGTTCGCCTTCTGGCGGCGCGCGGGGTGTCCGTCCACCAAAGCACACCGCAACGGTGGGCAGAGCGAAACTCAATCCCCGGCGAGTACTGGGCGACCCTCACCGACATGGGGCTGGCCACGCTGGAAGAGCTGGCCGAGGCCGCCGGGCGACGGATTGCCCTGCCCGAGGCCAACCAAGCCGCATGAACACCAACCCCGCATCGCTGGCAGAAGCCGCGACTGCGGCGCGCTCCGGCCATAATGGACCGGCCGGGGCGCAACACTTCGCGGGAAACCGCGTCACCCCGCCCCCTGGGGCGTTCCTCCCTGAACTGGCCGGGGCTTCGGTCCCGGCCGCTTTTCTCGCTCCTTTCCATGGCGCCACCATGGGGCAGGGCAGGGCGGACGTCACCGGGACAGACCCCCAGCACATAACCGGAACGACCCGATGAACCCCAGAGAACACGCCCGCATGGCCAGGCTCCTGATCGACGCCTGCCACGGCCTGGACGAAGCCGCCGCCGCCTGCCGGGTCAGCAAGTCCAAGCTGTCGGACTACCAGAACCCGCATTCGGCCCTGTTCATGCCGGCGGACGTCATGTGCGACCTGGAGGCCTATTGCGGCCGGGCGATCTATTCCGCCGCCATCTTCGACCGGGTTCAGCCCGGCGTGGTCAGCGAAGACCTGGAAGCCGTCACCTGCGACCTGTCGGAAGCCGGGTCGGAACTGCAGCGCCTGACCCGCAAGGCCCTGGCTGACCGCAAGCTGACCCCGCGCGAGATCGACGAACTGTCGAAGGCCGAGGCCGCCGTCGCCGAGTCGCTGGACCGGGTGCGCGGCGCCCGGGAAGCAGCCGAGAAGATGCTGTGACCCGATTTCCCCAGCTCTACGCCCTGCTGACGGGCGACCAGAACCCTGCAGCCAGTTCCCCATGCGGTCCGCCGGACGCCGCGCTGCCTGATCAGATCGTCTCTCCGCCGGGGCCGCAGGGCTCAATGACCGGTGATGATCAGGAAGTCCGGCACTGACCTTACGGGCAGGGCCGGCCCCATCGGCTCGATTGAAGAGGAGGCCGCCATGGCCCGCAAACCCAAGACCGCAGGCCCCGGCCATAACAGCGACGTCCTGACCGAGGACGAAGCCGCCGCCCTACAACTCTGGTTCTCGAACCGTATCCGGCAGGCCCGCAAGGAGGCCGAGGTCGCCAAGGCTGCCTATGACGTCAAGCGGGAAGCCGTGAACGGGTTCTTCTCGCAGGCCCGCGGCGAACTGAAGATGACCCGCAAGGAGTTTGAGGATGTTCTGGCGCTGCAGGATCTGACGGAAGCGGAATTCCTGCACCACGAGACCAAGCGTCAGGCCCGGATGCGCTTTCAGGGCCTGCCGGTTGGCGAGCAGATTGAACTGCCCCTGGGCGATACTGCCGACGACCTGGCCCGGGCTCGGGCCGATGGTTTCCGGGCCGGGATGCGGGGCGATGATGGTGTCGCGCCCGATCACGTCTCGCCGGTCTGTCTGCAGGACTGGCTGGGCGGTTGGTCCGATGGTCAGGCCAAGCTGGCTGAAGGGCTGGGCAAGGCTGAATCCATCATGGAGGCCCGCAAGCCCAAGTCGGTCGAGCTGCAGGCCGATGATGAAGGCGAGGCTGATCCCGAGGAGATCGAGGACGGCCTGGACGATGAGGCCCGCCGGCTGAAGCGCGCGGGCTGGGCAGATCGTCCGACCGGCGACGAGACCAGCTTCGGCGAAGCGGCCTGATCATGGATCCGCTGGTCTTCTCAATGTCAGGAGTACCACGCTCGAAAGGGCGGCCCCGGGCTACGGTCCGGGGCTCGTTCGCGACCGTCTATACCGATGCTGAGACCCGGAAATATGAGGCGAGCGTCGGGAAGATCGGCAAGGCCGCGATGTCCGGCCGGGCGCCGTTTACCGGGGCGCTGTCGGTCTCCCTGCGTTTCCGGTTCGAACCAGCCAAGAGCCTGTCCAAGCGCGCCCGTGCTGCGCTGCTGTCAGGTGAGGCCCCCTTCATCGGCACCAAGGACGTCGACAACCTGGCCAAGGCCGTCCTCGACGGTCTGAACGCCGTTTGCTTCGCCGACGACCGCCAGATCACCCGGCTCTTCGTGACCAAGACCGCAGCCGAGAAGCCCGGCGTCGACGTCCGGATCGAGCCCCTGGAACCTCAAGAGGAAGCCGCATGAGGCCCGTTCCCATAACCGCTGAGACCGACGCGGCGATCCTGCGCCTGATCAAGGCTGGCGTCAGCGTTCGCGAAACGGCCCGTCGCCTCGATCTTTCAGACAAGTTTGTGACCAAGCGGCGAAACGCGCTGCTGGGTCGGGTGCCGCGCCAATGGCAGGCCCTGCCGCGAGACGCCGAGCCCATCGCCATCACAGGAGGGCCGCTGTGCCCGCAGGATGACAGTCGGCATGTCGAGGCTTGTCTTGCCCATGGTGGCTTTGTCCGCGCCGAGGTCATCAACGGCCGCACTGTTTGGGTGGCGCCATGACCCGCGCCGTCTCAACCATGACCAGGGCCGAACTTGAGGAAGAGGTCGTCTGGCTGCGGGATGAACTGGGCCTGACGCCGGACAAGGCGGCGCTGGCAAAGATCCGGGCGAAGCGGTTCTCACCGATGGAGGCGGAGGTGCTGTACCTGCTGTGGAAGGCGGGCGGCGCGGTCCGCTCATCGGGTCAGATCGAAGACGCCATGAGGCTCCACGCCAAGGACAACGACACCCATACGCCCGCCTCGATCGCCATCTTCAAGCTGCGTCGAAAACTGGGGGCCGAGATGATCGACAATATCCGGTCTGAGGGCTTTCGCCTGTCGCGAAGTGGCCTTGAGGCGGTGACGGCGATTGTCGAGGTGCGGCCATGAGGCCGATCATAACCCACGTCAGCGAGGCCCTGGACGATGATCTGCTCCAGCAGGGCCACCCCCACGACTTCCTGCCTGACTGCGAACGCCTTTCGGTGACAGCCATCAAGGCTGTGGCCGCTTGGCTCGACCAGCCGGGCCGCTATCGCATGGCGGCTGTCGGCCTACGTGAAGCCCTGAAGAGGGCAGGGGCATGAAGCGCCCGAAGGCCACCGTCGTTAACCGGCCGGACCTCAAGAGGGGCAAGCGCGCAGCTGTCCGCAAGGCCCGCATGGCGACCCATCGCCGCGAGGTAATCGTCGAGCTTGCGACCGAACTGGAGCCGATCACCGAGGCCGAGGACCGCATCATACGCCTGAAGGCCCGACTGGCTGCAACAGCCATCGCCTTGAAGGGCGAGATCGGCCCGGCCTCGCTGCTGGCCTTCATGGGCTCGATCGCCGGCAGCCAGGCGGATGAACTGCGGAGGGCGAAATGACCGAACCCGTTCTGACCGTTCCCGCCAACATTGAAGCCGAACAGGCCCTGATCGGGGCTGTCATGTACGACAACGCCGCGTTGGAGGGCGCCGAGGGCGTCAACCGCGGCCACTTCCACGAGCCCCTACACGGCAAGCTCTGGGAAGCCATGACCCGCAAGATCGCCGCCGGGATGCTGGCCGAACCTGTAACGCTGGCTGATGAGTTCCGGGCCGATGACGCCTTCAACGGTCTGGGCGGAGTGGTCTATCTGGCCGACCTGATTGACCGGGCCCCGCCGGCGCGTGTGGCGCCCTCTCTGGCCGCAACGGTGGTCGATGTGGCTCTCGCGCGTTCCTTGGCCCTCATGGCCCGAGAAATCGAGGCGACGGCCCTTTCAGGCGAGACCGGGGCGAACACGCTGGAGGCCGCAGAGAAGGCCTTGCATGGCTTGGCTGAAGCCGGGGAAGCACAGCAGGGCTTCGTTCCCCTCCGGACAGTCCTGGACGGCGCTCTGGAGATAGCAGAGGCGGCCTATCAAAGGCAAGGCGGGCTCGCCGGGCTATCGACGGGCCTTATCGACCTGGACCAGCGTCTGGGCGGCCTGGTGCCCTCAAATCTGGTGATCCTGGCCGGGCGTCCGTCCATGGGCAAGACCAGCCTCGCCACCAACATCGCCTTCAACGCCGCCAAGGCGGGCAAGCGCGTCGGGTTCTTCAGCCTCGAAATGTCCAAGGATGAATTGGGCCTGAGACTGCTGGCCGACGTCGCCGGCGTCTCATCGGACCGGGTCCGCAAGGGTCAGGCCGATCAGTTCGAGATGATCCGCCTGCGAGACGCCCGCGACGAGATCGCCAGCCTGCCGCTTCAGATCGACGAGACCGGCGCAATCAGCCTGGCCCGGCTCACCGCCCGGGCCCGACGGCTGCAGCGCAAGCACGGCCTGGACCTCATCATCGTCGATTATCTGCAGCTGATCACCATGGGCGGAAAGACCGACAACCGGACCGTCGAGGTTGGCGCAATAGCCGCGGGACTGAAGGCCCTGGCCAAGGATCTGAAGGTTCCTGTGGTCGCCCTGTCGCAGCTGTCCCGCAAGGTCGAGGAACGCCCCGACAAGCGGCCCCAGCTGGCCGACCTGCGGGAGTCCGGATCCATCGAGCAGGACGCCGATGTCGTCATGTTCGTCTATCGCGAAAGCTACTACCTCGCCCGGACCGAACCGGACGCCGGCGACCAGGTCCGACACCTCGAATGGACCGACAAGATGTCGAAGGTTCAAGGCGTCGCCGAGGTCATTATCGGCAAGGCCCGGCATGGCCCGATCGGCACGGTGCGGCTGTCCTTCAACGAGGACCTGACCCGGTTCGGCAACCTGGCCCGTGAGGGGCAATACGGGGATGCCCGATGAGCAAGCGCGAGAACTTCTATCGGCGCGATCCGAACAAGGCGCTCTCCGGCATGATCGGCCTCAGCCTGGAGGAGCGCGGCGTCTACAACACCATCATCGACATGCTCTATCAGACATGGCGACCGCTGGAGGATGACCGCCGCTACATCGCCAATTGGTGCGGCTGTGCAGTCCAGAAACTTAACCCGATCATCGACCGGCTGATCTCCAAAGGACGGCTGATCACGTTCGAAGAAGGTGGCCGGTTTTACCTGTCCGATGAGGCCTTCGAAGCCGAGCGCGAGGCCATCAAAGGAGCCTCGAAAACGCGCTCAGGTCGGGGAGAAGTCAGGGAGAAGTCGGGAGAAGTCGAGGAGAAGTCGGCAAGTGTCGAGCAGAACCCACCACTTCTCGATGGTGATATTGAGGAAAAACAATCGGTTACAGCCCTAGAGAAGACAAGAGAAGAGAAGATAAGAAACCCCCTAAGCCCCCCAGGGGGCGAAGCGAAGGACGGCGATCAGAAAACACCGAAGACCCGAAGGCAGAAACCCAGTCCGACAGCCAAGGGCCCGGAGGCCTTCGAACGGCTCTGGGCGGCCTATCCGCATTTCAAGGGCCGATCCAGCCGGCCAAATGCCCTGCTGGCCTGGCAGAAGCTGGACCCGGCCCTGACCGAGCGCTTGCCGGAAGCTGCGGCCCGGTTCGGCCGTGAGGGCAGGGAACCCAACCAGGAGTGCGGGGCCAAGGCGCTGGAACGCTGGCTGGCTTATGGCAACTTCGGCGACTGGCTGGAGGCCGCCCCAGCTCAAGCCCAGACCGTCCGCCGCTTCGCCTCCGAACCGATCCGGGAAGCCGTCACCGCCCGCCACGGCGAGGACTTCGCCCGCAAATGGCTGGACAGCTGCGACTGGCAGGAGGTCCCTAACCGGGTGATCCGGGCCCCCAATCGCTACGTCGCCGACCAGCTGATCCGCGAAGCCCGGGACGTCCTGAAATCCCTCGACATCCACAGCGTCAAGATCGCCCAGGAGATCGCAGCATGACCGCCCCGGCCAAGCCTGTCGCCGCCCGATCCGGCCTGCCCCGGGATCTGGAAATCCGCTTCGACAGGGCAGTCCGCCGCATCGCTGCGGCCAAGAGCCAGGCCGAACGCGACCTCGCCATGAAAGCCCGGGAAGCCGTCCTCGAAGAGGCCGCCCGCCGCGCCGATGCGGCCTGGACCCAGCGCGCCCAGCTGGAGCAGGACACCCTGGAGCGGATGCGCGGCGGCGCCCTGGTGGTCGAGGAACTGGTGACCGCAGTCCCGGTCCTGAAGGACGGCGCCCCGGTGTGGAAGCGCGGCCGCAAGGTCATGCGGCAGGAGCGGGTGCTGCGGCCAAGGCTGACCAACCGCGACGGTCTGGAAACCCTGCTGCAGGCCAACGTCCTCAACCTGATCCAGCACGCCGCCGGGATGCGGTATCGAGGCCTGTTCGAGGCCTGCGACCATACCGGAGGCCTGACCCCACCAGAGCCGGGCAGTGCCGGCGGCGGACACAAGCGCCAGGACATCCACCCCACCACAGCGTTCATCACCGACCCCGCTGGAATCGCTAAGGTGATCTTCCGGGCCGAGGCGTCAAAGGCCCTGCTGGAGGCTGAGCGCGCGGTGCTGACCACCAACCCGGCCGGTGTCCTGCGCACCCTGCGCCTGGTGGCTGGTGAGGCCCGGACCATCTACAGCCTGACCGGCCGTGGCGGGCACAGGCGGGCGATCAAGCTGACCCGTGGGCTGGTCGATGCGCTCGACAGTCTGGGCGATCATTTCGGCCTGCACTGATCCCCACTTGACGAGCGGTGCGGCTTTTGCACATAAACGCCTAGATGCCGCTTCGCGTGTGGGGCTACGGTTCCCCGGATAGCGGCTTTCCAGACATTCGCCAAGCGCCAGCTAACAGCGGGGCGCTTTTTGTCGTTTCCCAAACGAAAGGCGCCACAATGGCCTCGGTCGCTCAAAAGATTGCCCAAAAGTCGGGGCGTTCCCGCTATGGCACCGTCCCCATCGGTTCGGTTGCCTATTCCTCCATGGGAACCAACACCACCGTTGTGGCCGGGACCATCTACTGGGCAGAGATCGAGATCGAACGCCCCGTGACCCTCACCGGCATTGCGGTCCTGAACGGCGCGACCGTGGGCACCAACAACGGCTTGGTGGCCCTGTATGACAGCAACGGCGCCCTGGTCGCAAACTCGGCTTTGGCCGGGGCCTTGTCTGCCGGCGCCAACGCCTTCCAGGCCCGCGACTTCACCGCCGCCGTTGCCGTGCAGCCGGGTCGCTATTTCGTGGCCTATCAGCAGAACGGCACGACCGCGACCATCCGGACCATCGCTGTCTCGACCTTCATCGACAGCCTGACCGCCTCGGCCACCGGCACGTTCGGCACCCTGACTGCCCTGACCGTGCCAACCACCATCACGGCTGACGTCGGACCGATCGCCTACGCCTACGTCTAAACCAATTTCACCGGAGACCCCCCAAGGGCGCAAGCTACAGGGGGCGAGGGGTTTCAATGGGGGCGCTCAAGAACGCCAAGCACGAGGCGTTTGCCTTCGGGCTGTCGAAAGGCCTCTCACAAGCGGATGCCTACATTCAGGCGGGCTACGCGGGCGACGTTGGCGCGGCCTGCCGATTGTCAAAAAATGTCAAGGTTTCGGCGCGGGTCGCTGAGATACAGGCCAGAACGGCGGCAAGGGCAGAAATTAGCGTTGCCAGCATCACCGAACGGCTGCTGGCCATTGCTGCAAAAGGTGAGGATCAGAACAATCCCGCCATGCTCGCAGTCGCCAGAGCCTCGCTGATGGACGCGGCCAAGCTCAACGGCCTGGTGATCGAAAAGGCCAGCCTGGACGCCAAGGTTGACGCGACCCACCGCATCGAGCGCGCGATTGTCGATCCTTCGCATTGAGACGGCGCGGGTCTTCCGGCCCCTGCTGGACCCGGCGAGATACAAGGCGGCATGGGGCGGGCGAGGGTCTGGCAAGTCGCATTTCTTCGCCGGGCTACTGGTCGAGGATCACCTACGCGAAAAGGGCCTGCTGTCGGTCTGCATCCGCGAGGTGCAGAAGTCCCTTACCCAATCTGCTAAGCGCCTGATCGAAGGCAAGCTGGCGGAGTTTGGGCTAGGCGAGGCGGACGGGTTCAAGATCTACCGGGACAACATCTCCACCCCTGGCGATGGGATTATCACCTTTCAGGGAATGCAGGACCACACGGCGGAATCCATCAAGTCGCTGGAAGGGTTCAAGCGGGCATGGGCTGAGGAGTCCCAGGCCCTGAGTGCGAACAGCCTGACACTGCTGCGGCCAACGATCCGGGCGCCGGGTTCGGAATTGTGGTTTTCATGGAATCCGACCCGCAAGACCGACGCGGTGGACAAGTTTCTGCGGGGCGATGCGCCACCGACCGGAATGACGATCTGCCGGGCCAACTGGTCAGATAACCCTTGGTTCCCTGCCGAGCTGGAGCAAGAGCGGCTAGACGACCAGCGCGACCGGCCTGATAGCTACGACCACATCTGGGAAGGCGACTACGTCCAGGTCACGGATGGGGCCTACTACGCCAAGTTCTTGAAGGAAGCGCGGCGCGAGGACCGGATCGGCCGGGTTCCTGCTGACCCCCTGATGAGCCTGCGGTGTTTTTGGGACATCGGCGGCACGGGGGCCAAGTCTGACGCCTGCGCCATCTGGGTTGCCCAGTTCATCGGGCGCGAGATCAGGGTGTTGAACTACTACGAAGCCCAAGGCCAGCCGCTTGCCGTGCATGTGCAATGGCTGCGGGACAACGGCTATTCCAAAGCAGAGCAGTTCCTGCCGCACGATGGCGCCCAGTCCGACAAGGTCTATTCGGTATCCTACGAAAGCGCGCTGAGAGATGCGGGCTTCAACGTCCAGGTCATCCCCAACCAGGGGACCGGGGCGGCCAAGATGCGGATCGAGTGCGGCCGGCGGCTGTTCAATCGGATCTGGTTCAACGAAGCGACCACCGAGGGCGGGCGCGATGCCTTGGGCTGGTATCACGAACGCATGGACGAGCACCGGCAGATCGGCCTCGGTCCCAACCACGATTGGTCATCGCACGGGGCTGATGCGTTTGGCCTGATGTGCGTGGCCTATGAAGAGCCCCGAAAGGCGACAAGCAAATTGATAGTGCCAGCATTCGGAGCGGTCTGACATGGAAGAGCGCGAACTGCTGGCGATGGTTGGTGAAGAACGCCGGTCGTCGATCGGCTTTCAACATGACCAAGAACTAGCCGAAAAGCGGGCCAAGGCGCTGGACTATGTGAAGGGCGAGATGCCTGACCTGGTGTCCTTGCCCAACCGTTCCAAGGCGGTTTCCTCCGATGTTTCCGACGCGGTCGAGACCATCCTGCCGGACCTGCTGGAAATATTCATGGGCGGCGAGGACATCGCGTCATTCCGCCCGATCGGCCCTGAAGACGAGAAGCTGGCCGAGCAAGAGACTGACTATGTGAACCACGTCGTCATGCAGGAGAACGACGGCTTCAACGTGCTCTACGCCGCGTTCAAGGATGCGCTGACGGTCGATACCGGGGTCTTCCACTGGTATTGGGAAGCCAACGAAGAGACCGAAGAGGAATCCTGGGAAGGCGTTGACGCTGTCACCCTGCAAAGCCTCGTCGCGAATGGCTGGGAGATTACCGAGGCCACGGCCAACGAAGACGGCAGCTACAACGCCAAGGGCCAGAAGACAGAAGCCGACGGTTGCCTCGAAGTCTGCGCCGTTCCCCCGGAGGACTTCACCGTTGGCCGCGATACGGTGAACCTGAAGGAAGCCACCTACTGCGCGATGCGGACCCGTTCAAGGGCGCAGGACCTGATCGCTGACGGCTACGATGAGGACAAGGTAAAGGCGCTGGCCACCTACGGCGCCAACAATGACAACACTGTCCAGACCTCGCGCGACAACGCCGATGAGGGCCAGGACGGGATCAACCAGTCGGGCAATCTGCGGCTGGTCGAGGTCGTGGTTCACTACCTCAAGGTCTATGAGGGCTCGAAAGAGACCATCTACCGGGTTGTCACCGGAAACAACGAGGACGTCCTGCTGGAGCAGGACACGGTGGATATGATCCCGTTCTCCGCGATTACGCCCTATCCGACCGCGCACCGTTTCTACGGCCGATCCGTAGCTGATCTGGTCATGGAGGTGCAGCGCATCAAGACGGCGCTGATGCGGATGTTTCTTGATTCCGGTTACTTCGCCATGAACCAGCGATTTGAAGTAGCTACATCGGGCGCGAACGAGTGGACGATCCCTGACCTGATGCGGAACGAGCCGGGGATGCCCGTCCGGTCCAATTCAGGCCAGACAATCCGGCCTATCTCGGCAGGTGGCTTCCAGTTTCCTGCGTTGGAAGCGCTGGAATATATGTCAACGGTCATGGAAAGCCGGACGGGCATTGTTCGCAACGCCCAGGGGCTTAAACCCGATACCTTGCATGATACAGCCTCCGGCGCTGCCGCACTGATGAGCGCGGCGCAGAAGCGGGTCCGGATGATTGCCCGGATCTTCGCTGAGACGGGCGTGAAGGATATGTTCCTGGGTGTCCATGCAACGCTGCGGGCTCATGCCACCAAAGAGCGCACCGCCAAGATGCGCGGCGAATGGGTTCCGGTGAATCCCTCCAAGTGGGGCAACCGGGACGACATGACCATTGAAATAGGCGTTGGCTCCGGCGGCAAAGACCAAGAGCTGATGATGTATCAGGCGGGAACGCAGATCATCCAGCAGCTTGTCCAGATGCAGGGCGGGCCAACGGGTCCGATCGTCAAGATCGACAACATCTACGCCTTCGCCAAGAAGAGCCTGGAAAAGCTCGGATTCAAAACGGCGGACCTGTTCCTGAGTGATCCGGCCAAACAGCAGCCGCAACAGGAAGGCCCGCCGGCGCCAGACCCCAAGATGGTCGAGGTCCAGCAGAAAGCACAGATCGAACAGGCCAAGCTGCAACAGCAGGGCGCCCTGGAGCGCGAGAAGATGGTCGCGCAGGCCCAATTGAAGCGAGAGCAACTGGACGCCGAATTTGAACTGAAACGCTACCAGATCGAAATGGAAGCGCGGATGCAGTCAATGGGCGGGGACATTCGGTTCGGCGGCGAAGTCGGATGACGCCCGATCGTGTGCGGCAGATTGCCGGGCAGGCGCAGGTTGAGCTGGACCTGACCGAACGGGCTTTCGACGCCATGCGGCAAGAGGCCCTGAACAACCTGCTGAACTCGGCGCCCGGCGATGCTGACATTCGGGAAGAGGCCTATCGCCGGATCAAGACAATCGACCTTGTGAGACAGGCGCTGCAACAGGCCCTGACCTCCGCATGGTTGGAGAATGAGGCGGAAACCCGCTCTCTCTGACGCCCAAGGGCATAGCTACAGGCAACATCATGACTGACACCACAGGCTCTCTTGAGGAGATTCTGGAGGAACGGCGCACCCGTGAACCGGAGCCGGCCGAAACCGTAGAGGCCACGGAAGCGGAGGCCATCGAGGCCCCGGCCGAACAGGAAACGGTCGAACAGGTCGAGGTGGTCGAGGACCAGCCAGAGCCGGAAGCCGAGCCCGTCAACGCGCCGACCTACTGGCCAGCCGACAAAAAAGCGGAATTTGCCCGCCTGCCGCCCGATCTACAGGCCCTCGTGGCCGAACAGGAGCAGGGCAGGGTAACAGCGGTCAACAAGGCCCAGCAGGAGGCTACAGAGGCCCGCAAGAGCCTTTCCGCAGAGGCGGAGCGGCTGTCAGCCGTGGCCGCCCAGGTTCAGGCCGTCGTGGAAACGGCAGAGGCGCAGCACAGGCGCATCATTCCCGAACTGGGGATGACATGGGACGAGGTGGACTGGCCGGCGTGGTTCTCGCAGGACCGCACGACGGCCGCCCAGTTCCGGGCGCAGTATGATTTGGAGCAATCGGAATTGCAGCGGATCACATCCGCCAAGCAACAGGCCGAAACGCTCGAATATGACCAGTTCCTCAAGGCCGAAATGGCCAAGATTCCGGAACTGGTCCCCGCTCTGATTGATCCTCAAGAAGGTCCCAAGCGGTTTCAGGCCCTCCAGTCCCATCTGGTCGAGCGCGGAATCAGTCAGGACCGGCTTAAATACATCACGGCGGCGGAATTGAGCATTGCCTATGACGCAATGCAGTGGCGGCAAGCGCAGGCGAAGGCCCAAGCGTTGACGGCGGCCCCCCGAACCCCATCGACCGCTCCAGCCCCGCGCCCAGTGCGCCCCGGCGGTGCGGTTTCCCCGTCCAACAATGTCATCCAGGCCCTCGAAGCCCGCGCGGCTCGCACCGGGTCCATGGACGACATCCTGGCGCTCCGAAAGGCGCGCAGAAAGGGCTAAGGCCAATGGCCGCTCCCACAAATACCGTCACCACGGTCAACAACATCGGCATCCGCGAAGACCTGGAAGACGACATCTACCGGGTCGCGCCGGAAAAGACCCCCTTCACCTCCAACATCAAGGGCGTGAAGGCCAAGTCCACCTTCCACGAGTGGCAGATCGAAGACCTCGCCTCGGTCGATGCGTCCAACTTCCAACTGGAAGGCGACGACGTTTCCACCCTGGACGCGGCCAATCTGACCACCCGCGTCGGCAACTACACGCAAATCTTCCGTAAGACCGGGGGCGTTGCGGGCACTCAAGAGGCCGTCAGCCTCGCGGGTCGCGCCGACGAGATGGACCGCCAGAAGATGCTCAAGGGCATGGAAATGAAGCGGGACATTGAAGCCCGCCTCATCGGCAACTTCGCGAGCAACGCCCAATCGGGCGGCACTCCGCGTAAGGCGGCCGGCGCCCTGGCCTGGATCACCTCGAACGACAGCCGTGGCGGCTCCGGCGCTGATGGCGGCTATTCGGCCGGCACGGTCTCGGCGGCGACCAACGGCACCCAGCGGACTTTCACCGAGGTTCTGGTGAAGGCCATGCTGGCGACCGCGTTCAGCAACGGCGCGATGTTCTCCCAGGCCTATATGGGCGGCACGCACAAGCAGCAGTTCTCGGCCTTCACCGGAATCGCTGACATCCGGGCTGACGTGTCGGGCAAGGGCCAAGCTGTCATCTATGGTGCTGCTGACGTCTATGTGTCGGACTTCGGGGCCATCACCCTGATCCCGCACCCCTACGGCCTGACCCGTGACTGCCTGTTCATCGACCCCTCCATGGTCGCTGTCGGCACTCTGCGCCCGGTCGAATCCAAGGTCCTGGCATCCGCCGGTGACAACGAGAAGTTCCTGCTGGTGACGGAAAAGACCCTTGTGGTCCGTAACCAGAAGGGCCTCGGCGTCGTCGCTGACCTGACCTGATCCTAGCGGGGCGGGGGATTGTCCTCCGCCCCCTTTTCCTGAGGCATTCCATGACTGACGAAACCGTCACGGCTCCGCGCCGTGGGCGCCCCCCTGCCGTGTCTGATGAGGCTGTCGAGACTCCCGAGGTCGCTGAGGCCATCCGTCCCGGCTATGTGCGCTGCCGTGTCCTGAAGGCCGGTGACGCCAAGATCAGCACCGGCGAACACCTGGCCGGCGTGGGCGATCTGACCTACGCCTGGAAGGACGTTTTCGAGACCCCCCGGCCGATTGGCGAGGCGCTGGAAGAGCGCGGCCTTGTCGAGATCGACTGATGGGCTGGCGTCCGTTTCTGCCCGCTGACGAGACCGGAATCGCCCATCTCCGCATGAACAACGGCGATGGGACGGTCTCTTACAAGGCGGTTCAGGAGAACGATCCCATTCTGGACCGCAACGCGGCCATGCGGACGCACAACGACGGCTACACACCCTCCAGAGACATGCGCCGTGTTGCCTCGATCCCGATGCAACTGCTGTTCCATTGGCGGGCAACCGAAGGCTGGGACCCGTTCGATCCGGCCAACGCCGATCGCCTGATGCGCAAGCTGAACGACCCCGATTACGCCTATCTGCGCACCGCTGATGGGCAGTTGGGCATGTCCAACGGGGTCATCCGATGAGCCTGACCACGGCGACGGAACTGAAGGCGGCCTTGGCCACCTATTCCCTGCGGACGGACCAGACGAGCAACTGGGACGACTTCATTCGGCTCGCAGAGGCGGCGATGGAGCGCGAGCTGCGGACCCGGCAGATGGTTCAGCGGTCGGACGCCACGGTTGACAACGAATATGAGGACCTGCCGTCAGACTTCGCAGAGCCTGTGTCGTTTGTCATCACCGGCACCCCTCAAAGGGCGATGCAGTATCTGACGGCGGATCAACTCAACATCGCCAAGCAATACCTGACCACGTCGGGTCAGCCGCAATATTACACCATCGTCGGCTCGCAATTTCGGTTCTTCCCGGCGCCGGATCAGAACTACACGGGCGAACTGACCTACTATCAGCGCATCCCGCCTCTGAGCGCAAACGCGCAGAACTGGGTCCTCTACAGACACCCGGACGCCTACCTCTACGGGGCATTGCTCCAATTCGCCATCATGGCCGGCGATGAGCGGCTGTCGATCTGGACCCAGGCCTTTGCCTCGGCGATCGACGCCATCAAGCGCTCTGACCAATCCCTTGGGGCTCTGACCCCTTCACCTTCCTACGCTGTCTAGGGGGCTCCATGTCTATTCTAACCCTTGTGACCACGGATGGGACCGGCGCGGCGCCTGTCACAGCATCCAATCCCGTGCCGACCGGCGGCAACGTGGTGGTCATCACGCAGAGCCCTACCGTGTCGTCCTCGCCGGCCTATTCGACCGGGGATGTCATCGGGACCAAGCTGACCTTTGCGGCGGCGGTCCTGGCGGCTGGCGGCTCGGGTCTGGTCCAGGCGGTGCAGATCAACTGCAAATCCGCCCAGACAGGCGCTGTGGATCTGATCCTGTTCAACGCCGATCCTTCCGCCTCTACCTTCACCGACAACGCCGCCCTGGCCGTCAACGCGGCGGACTTCGACAAGGTCATCGGGGTTGTCCATATCGCTGACTGGACCAACCTCGGGACGCCCTCCGTGGCCCAGGCGGGGAATCTGGCCTTGCCGTTCAGTCTGGCCGGAACGTCGCTGTTTGGCGTTCTGGTGGCTCGCTCGACGCCAACGCTCGGCAGCACGTCGGACATCACCGTTGGTCTTCGTGTGATCCGAAACTGATGAGCCTTGCACGGTCGGTCACAACGGTTTTGGGCGCGAGCGCCATTGACATCGACGCTGCCCGCTGGATTGCGGCTGTCGGTCAGGCCAATGTCAGCGGCGCCCGTGGTCGGCTGGTCAGCGACACCATCCGCGCCCTGAAGGGTGCTGGCGTCTGGAACGCCCTCGACTTCCTGCCGGTCCTCTGCGCCGAGAACACCGCGTCGGCTTTGGTGGATTGGAAAAACCTGCGGACCATGACGGCCACGAACAGCCCGACGTTCACAACCGATCGGGGCTACGCCTTCGACGGCGCAACCAGCTACATCAACACCGGGTTCATCCCCTCGACCCATGCGACCAGCGCGACCGGCACTTCCCAGATGATCGGGGTCTACGAGCGGACAAACGTGGCGTCAACGGGACGGGCGTTCGGCGCGAACGTTGTGACCCCAACACAGTCGGTCCACATCCTGCCCTATAACGGGTCCAGCGCGTTTGCGACAATCAACACGACAAACGTCGCATACGTCACCGGCTTTGCTGACAGCCGGGGCCTGATCGTGGCGGCGGCCACCGGGACGGCTGGCGCTGGCTACAAGAACGGTGTTGCGGGGCTCACCCCGACCCTGACCTCGCCCGGCTCCTCGCTGGTCAACATCGCCCTGTTCATCGGCGGGTATAACCAAGGGGGATCGCTGAGCCTGCCCCGCGCCTCGACCCTCGGTTACTGCATGTTCGGCGCCAACGCCTGGGCCGCCGCCCAGCACGCCGCCTTCTACAACGCCATGCAGCAGTACATGATCCGGTTGGGGGCGGCCGTATGACCACTTGGACGCCGCAAACCAGCAACGGTGAGCCACCGTCGAACCAGAACGATCCCAGTGGATCGTCTGCGAACACGACCTGGACGCCCGCGACGGAAAACGGCGAGCCCCCCTCGGATCGGGCCTATATCTCCGAACTGGGCGAGGTGGTCATTACCAGCCTCAACGATACGGCGTGGGTCAATTCGTTCATTGCGGCCAACGCCGGCAAGCAAATCCGGGTCACGCCACACGCCGACGGCTATCATTCGCCAAACATCCTGCAAACCGGGACGCCGATCGACGTTCCAGCCAACACGCAGATCGTGTTTGTCGGCACGGTCGAGATCAGGACGCGCTGCCCGACCCGGCCGATTTTCCACCTGTCAGGCGATGGCGCTGCGCTGATCGGGCCGGGCGAGCTGGTCGCCACCTATACGCGGCCGAACTTCTCTTGGACCGCAGGACAGTGGACGGCCTGGGCGACGGCATGGAACGCGGCCAACCCGACCTATCCGGTCGCCAACTGGCTGACGGTTAGCTGGCAAACCTCATGGAACGCAGCCAATCCGCAAAGCCCCTACGCCGAACTCGGCCCCCTCGGCAAAGCCAACCGCACGTCTGCGGTCACGTCCTACGGCGCCTCGAATATCCTGATCGACGGCCTGACGATTACGGGCTTCCACACGTCCATCTGCCTTCAGGGAAAGAACGCCACGGCGGCCAATGCCAGCCAGACGGCCTCTATCCAGAACTACGGCAACGTCATCCGCAACGTCACGCTGGACGAGTTCGACTTTGGCATCCTGGCGAAGAAGCAGCGCGACTTCACGATTGATAACGTCACAACCGAGTGGCTGGGCCACAGGGTCAACGGCGGGCAGCCGCACGTCATCTACCTGTCCAACTCGACGGACGTGTTCGAGGAAAGCTGGAACGTCAACGTTGGCACGGTGACGGCCTACACCTACGAGGGCGGGGCGGTCTTCAAGGCGCGCGGGTGCAAGAACCTGACCTGGAAGGCCATCAACTGCTATTCGGTTCACTCCGCTGTCGCCATTGTCGAGGCTTGCACGGGCGTCGGCGGCGATATTCTGGTCACTGACCAGCATGTCACGACGGACGCGGACGGCGCTGGCTCCAAATTCGCGGTCAACATCACCAACGCCCCCGGCTTCCTGATCGGCGGTGTTGTCACGATCCGGCAGCGGGCTGGCGAAGACCAGATGAAGGCCTGGTCTGTCGAAAACAGCGACGGCGCCCGGTTCTTGCAGGGCTGCGAAGTCACTTGCGCGCGGGCTGCGGGAAATGAGTTTCTGTTCCGGGTCCGGTCTTCGCGCAAGGTCTATTCGGGTCCGACGAAATACACGGACAGCAACGCCCGCAATACGCTGCTGTTCACGATGTCGGATAGCCAGGAAGAGGGCGGCAACGCCTCCGACTGCGTGCTTGAACTGGCGGAAGTCACCGGCACGACGCGGCTGGCTGAGTTTGTGGGCCTGTCGGCTGACAATCAGGTCTGGGTCGATCCGACGAAGGTGGCGACATGGAGCGCAACGACGGCGCTGGTTGATAACGGCCTTGGCGGCGGCAACGTCCTGATTGACCCACGGGCCACGGCCAAGCGGGTGGTTCAGATCAGCGCAACCACGAACCTGAGCCTCAAGGCGTCAAGCACCCTGACGATCCAGCGCGACGGCGCGGACCCGCTGGACGAGGATGCGCTACCGGCTCCACGCCTGTTCTCGAACAACAATACCGTGACCTTTGGCAGTCGGACCTACACATGGAAAACGGCCCTGACGGGAGCGGCCAACGAAATTCTCATCCCCAACGCGACGATTGTTGCGGCCTATCCGACCATGACGGCGGCCTATGGCTACCTGCAACTGGCGTTTCTGGATGCGGCTGTCAGGGCGACGACATACAAGGGCGCCGGGGCTGGCCAGATTTACGGCACGGGGACGGCGGTTCACGCGCTGGTCGAGAGCGACTGGGGCGGCAATCAATTCAACATCCGCGCTTTTACGGGTGGGACGGCTCCAAACGCCTACACGACAACCGTATCCATGACGGGCGGGTATGGCGCCTGGACGGGCGCGACGATGAGCGGGGGCGGCAACCCTGACGCCAACTATCTAAACGCGGTCCTGGCGGTCACGACCGGATCGACGGACGTAACCCTGACCTTCCCGATGGCTTCTGGCGTGGATGCTGGAAACCGGATCGAGGCGGTCAAAGTCAGCGATGCGGCGGGCAACGTCCTGCTGAAAGATTCGGACGCTACGGCGTTGGCGACCATCACGACCAAGGGTCAGGCCATCAGCCTGTCACCGGACAGCGGGGCTTGGCTGTCTGATGTGCCTGCGGACGTGCGCAACACCGGCCTGCCGTCCCGGTCTTTGGCGGACGAGAACCTGTATTTCCTTGTCGGCAACATCGGATCGGCCAACCAAGGGGCGCTTAGGGCGGAGCGGCTGCCGTTCAGCGCCCTGAAAGCCGACGCCAATCAACTCGACATCCAAGCAGACGCCAACACGTGGCAGATTGTTGATCCGTCAAAGAACGTCAGAACCGGACATTATTATTGGAACGTGTCTGGTGCAAACAAGATTTACGACCTGAGCAACGTTGCATTCGGGGAGATTTTTGATCTCTGCACGTCGATTGGCTCTTCAAGCTCAACGCTGTTTTTCGGTTCTACGGGCAGAGTAGCGGGCCTGACGACAGCGGGTCAAACCTTAGAACTTCCCAACAACAGCCGCATTGCGGTTCGTCGCCAGTCAACGTCGGCCTTTCTTTTGATTGACTACACGGCGGCAACAGAAGGGGCGTTTAGATATAGCAGCAAGACGCTTGCAGTCGGAGCGAACGACAGCGTCAAGGCCGATTTGTTGTCGATCAATCTGCTGGACAGCAGCGCCGGGGCGGGGTGCATAATCAGCACGCCTTCAGCCAGCAACCTTCCTGAAGGCACATGGATTACTTACGAAAAGTCTTCTAGCGACACGAATTATATTGCCGTGCGCCGCGCCGGTTCGGCAGTGGACCGCGCGTGGCTGACATCTCAAGCCGACAGGGTGACGCTGCGGGTCAGGTCGGGCGCTTGGGAAGTTGATAGCTGGCAGATTGCGCCCAAGTTTGACCGCTACACCGCAACCGGGACGACGGCCTGGATCAAGCCGCCGCTTGCCTTTTCCATCGAGGGCCAACTTATTCCCGGCGGGGCTGGGGGTGGGTCGGGTCGCTGCGGGAATGCCGGGGCTATCCGCACTGGCGGGAATGGCGGCAACGGGGCTTCGCTGGTCCGGTTCACGCGCAAGGCTTCTGACCTCGACAGCAGCATAAACGTCGTCGTCGGCACGGGCGGCGCGGGCGGCGCGTCAACCTCAACCAATGGCACGTCCAACTCCGGAGCGGATGGCGTGGAAACCACCTTTGGCTCCTCTTCGGCCATCTACTACGCCTATACTACCGCCCCGAAAGGCGGCCTCGGCGGCGGGACTGGGACAAACACGCAAACCGCCTCAACCTTCCAGGGGCTGAACGCAGCAACGGGCGCAGCGGCTTCGGCAACGGGGGCGGCTGGGGTCAATTCAGGCACGGCTTGGGGCATGGGTGGGGCTTCCGGGGGTGGCATTACCTCGGGCAACGCCAACAGTGCAGGCGGCGACGGGCGCTCTGCGGTTAACGGCCTCGCAAACACCGGAGGCAT